>Ga0315315_10004156_pt1 | contig 13351 bp, 8 predicted proteins | sample M140m3416metaG_FD_203699 | JGI IMG/M metagenome (GOLD analysis project Ga0315315, IMG submission 203699) | Ammonia-oxidizing marine archaeal communities from Monterey Bay, California, United States - M1 40m 3416 | ecosystem: Environmental > Aquatic > Marine > Intertidal zone | place: USA...
AACTGATTTCTGCAGACTATGTCCAGAGTCAACAGGTACAGCGCGTCATGCTCGTCGATCTGGCATTGGGCCAGATCGTCGAGCACAGTCTTTACGATGCCAACGACAACCTGATCACCAGCGCGGCGATGGGTAACTTCCAGCCGTCCGCCGGGGTCATGCTGCCTCGCTCGATCGTTTTGAACTGCCCGGAAGCGGACTCGCACATGACGATGACGATCGGCGATATCGAGGTAAACCCGGCGATCCCGGTCGCTACCTGGCAAATGCAGCTCGACCCGAACCTGAGACAGGTCGACCTCGATCGTGTCCAGGGTGGTTTGCCGGTCCGCCAGTAGGTCAGCCTCCGCCTGGCGGAGCCAGGATTTGAAGATTGGGGATCACCTGCCGCAATATCGTCAGGCACACCCTGACCTACGTGAATTTTGGATTCCTCGTCTCAAAAACATCCGTCGCCTGGAAGACATCGGCCTGGTCTGGGTACAATTCGCAGCCCGTTTTACGGCTTGCGTGAAACCGTTTCCTCAAGCTTCCATCGGGCGATGAACCCGCATCACTCCTCCAGACAAAAGAAACATTCGATGAAGAAGCCATCAGCTAATCGCCGTGACTTTCTGAAGACATCCGCGCTCGCCGCGGCCGCGACTTCCGTTCCATACTTCCCGTGGAGCACTCCCGCTTTCGCCAATGACGAAGCCAACTCGCGACCGCGGATCGGCTGCATCGGCGTCGGCAGCATGGGCACCGGCGACGCTCGACAGCATGCCAACTTCGGTGACGTTCTGGCGGTTTGCGATGTTGATTCGAAACACGCGGACCGAGCGAAGAATCATGACGGTATCGGCAAAGGTAAGGCGGACGCCTACGGCGACTACCGCAAGGTTCTGGAACGAGACGACATCGATGTTGTCAGTGTCGTGACTCCAGATCACTGGCATGTGAAAATCGCCATTGAAGCGTTGCAGGCCGGCAAGCACGTCTTCTGCCAGAAGCCGCTGACCCTGACTCTCGAAGAAAACAAGCTGATCCGCAACGCCTGCAGGAAATACTCCGATCAGGCTTTCCTCGTCGGTACACAGCAGCGGAGCACAAAGGACAAATTTCTGCGAGCCGTCAACATGGTCCAGAAGGGGCTGCTTGGTGACATCAAGAAAGTAACTGTCGGCATCAACGGCAGCCCAAAAGGTGGACCATTCCCGATCGCCGAAGTTCCAGAAAACCTCAACTGGGACATGTGGCAGGGTCAGGTGCAGCCTGTCGACTACCGCGAGAAGCGTTGCCACTACCAGTTCCGCTGGTGGTACGAATACTCCGGTGGCAAGTTCACCGACTGGGGTGCTCATCACGTCGACATTGCAATGTGGGCTCTTAATAAGAACGGCGAAGGCCAGGGTCCGGTCGAAATCGACGGGACCGACGTTAAGCATCCTGTCGAATACAAAGATGGTCACGCCGTCGTCGACGACAGCTACAACACGTCGCACGATTTCTCGGTGATCAACACGTTCGACGATGGCATCGTCATGGACGTGACCAGCCGAGGTGACAACGGCATCACGTTCGAAGGAACGAAGGGCCGCATCTTTGTGAACCGCGGCAAGATCGTCGGCACGCCGATCAATGAGAACTGGGACAAGGATCAATTTGATCAGGAAGACCTCGAACGTCTTTACAAAGGCAAGCCGGCAGAAGGTCATAAGAACAACTTCTACCGCTGCATTGCCGAAGGCGGCCTGACGGTGTCCGACGTGTTTTCTCACGTTCAGGCCATGAGTGCCTGCCACTTGAGTGCCATCGCTGGCCGACTTGGTCGAAAGATTAAATGGGATCCGAAGACCGAGCAGATCATTGGTGACGAACAAGCGGCATCGTTCATCGCTCGTGAACGTCGAGAAGGCTTCGACATTCCTCGCGTGTAATGAGAAAGATGCGTTGTGACAAAACACTCGCTCCCGCACACTTTCTGGGAGCGAGTGTTTTTCGTTTCTGTGAAGTGGGCCGGCAAGCCTAGTTTACAATTTCAATACGAACCGAACGAGCGATGATGATTCCTTTTCGAAGGTTGATATCGATTCTGCTGAGTTATTTGCTGCTTGTTTCGGGAAGTCCGACAACAATCGGCGCTGACCATCAGAAAACAATCGAACCCAAACAACTGGAATTCTTTGAAGCCCGGATTCGTCCAGTTTTGATTAAGCATTGCTACGAGTGTCACTCAGCGAAGTCCGACGAAGTCAAAGGTAACCTGCTGGTCGATTCGGCAGCCGGGTTGCTGCAGGGCGGAGATTCTGGCCCGGCAATCGTCACTGGTAAGCCGGATAAGAGCCCGCTGATTGAGGCACTGCGGTATGACGGCGTAGAGATGCCACCGGCTGGCCGGCTTTCACCCAGCATTGTGAAGAATTTCGAACATTGGGTTGAGATGGGTTCGCCGGATCCTCGCACTGACCAACCAGCACCGGGTGTCATTAAGCCTCAACGGACAATCGACCTCGAAGCCGGACGACAGTTCTGGGCGTTCCGGCCAGTTGAGCATCACCAGCGGCCCGAAGTCTCAGATAAGTCATGGCCAACATCGGACGTCGACGCGTTCGTATTGCGAAAGCTTGAAACCGCTGGTCTGAAACCTGCTGTCGATGCCGACCGGCGAACGCTGATAAGGCGGCTTTATTTTGATCTGATCGGGCTGCCACCGTCGCCGGAAGAAGTCACGACCTTCGTCGCCGACAAATCAGACAACGCAGTCGACAGGGTCGTTGACCAATTGCTCGACTCGCCGCAGTTCGGAGTTCACTGGGGGCGACACTGGCTCGATGTCGCTCGGTATGCCGACTCAAATGGCGCGGACTTCAACGCGACTTTCCACAACGCCTGGAAATATCGCGACTACGTCATCGACGCGTTCAACAGCGACAAGCCAATTGATGAGTTTGTGCGGGAGCAGATTGCGGGAGACCTGCTTGCTCACGAAAACGACGAACAACTGGCCGAAGGAATCATCGCGACCGGCTTCCTGATGCTCGGCACGAAGATGCTCAGCGAACGCGACAAAGAGAAGTTGACGATGGACGTTGTCGATGAGCAGCTTAACACGATCGGTCAGGCCTTCATGGCGATGACGCTGGGGTGTGCACGGTGTCACGATCACAAGTTTGATCCCATTCCGACGAAGGATTACTACGCACTGGCTGGCATTCTGAAAAGCACCCGAACTTTGCAGGGAGAGAGTCAGCAGTACGTTTCAACATGGCCACGGCGTCTGCTTCCGGCAAAAGAAGAACACGTCGCCGCGGTGACGAAGTTTGACTCAACAAAGAAAAAACTCCAAACATCGATCAAGGAAGCAAAGAGTCAGGCGGCGGCACTCAGTAAGCAGTTTCAACTACTAAGCAAAAATACAAACGCACTAATGGTCGATGACTCAGAGGCAAAGCTGACGGGTTCGTGGACGAAATCAACATTCTCAAAGCCGTTCATCGGCGTCGGCTATATTCACGACGCGAAGTCAGAGAAGGGTGAAAAATGGGCTGAGTTCACCGTCAAAATTCCGCGCACGGCAAAGTACGATGTGCAACTGGGTTACTCCGGAACAACAGGCCGGGCAGACAACGTTCCGATCAGTATTATACATGCGGAAGCAGAAATTGAAGTTTCGCTGAATCAGGAAAAGCAGGGGCCTATTGACGAACGGTTTGCGTCTCTGGGTCAGTTTCCGTTTGACGCTGGCAAGCCGGCGGTAATCACGGTTTCGACTCGCGGCACAGTCGGATACGTCACGCTCGATGCAGTGCGGTTGGTGGAACTTGACGACAAAGGCGATCCGGTCGTCAACGAGGTTTCAAAAGACGATAAGAAGCTACAAGCGGCGAAAACCGAACAGAAAGAGGCAACGTACAAGCAAAAGCAGCTCGAAGCTGAATTGAAACAGCTTGATGAGAATGCTCCGCCGCCACTGCCGAAGGCGATTGCTGTGGCTGAAGCTGAGAAAACCGGCGACTGCGAAGTCAACATTCGCGGCGAGCATCGCAACCCTGGCCCGAAGGCACTGCGAGGATTCCTTCAGGTGGCGTCCTCAGGTGAAACGCCCAGAATCGAAGAAAAGCAAAGTGGGCGTCTTGAACTGGCCGAATGGATCGGCAGTTCGGATCACCCGCTGACGGCGCGCGTGTTTGTCAACCGAATCTGGCATCACCTTGTGGGGCAAGGCATTGTTGCCAGCGTCGACAACTTCGGAAGACTCGGTGATAAGCCGACTCATCCCGAACTGCTCGACCGACTGGCGACGGAATTTATGCGAGTTGGCTGGTCGACCAAAAGAATGGTCCGGCAGATCGTTCTCAGCCGAACCTACCAGCTGAGCAGTAGACATAATGAAGTCTCATGGAACGCAGACCCGCAGAACCAGTTGCTCTGGCGTGCGCACCGTCGACGCATCCCCGCGGAGTCTATTCGTGATGCCATTCTATCGGTCAGCGGGAAGCTCGATCTGACTCCTGGTGGTTCACCGGTCGAAGGGCTCGGAACACTCGTCACACAGAACGTCGCCGACGAGAAGCAGATCGATCAAAAAGAAGTTTTGCATCGCAGCGTCTACCTGCCGATCATCCGATCCCAACTTCCACCAATGCTGGCAGTGTTCGATTTTGCAGATCCGGATCTGGTTGTCGGTCGGCGGTCAGTGACCAACGTTCCGGCTCAGGCGCTGCTTCTGTTGAACAGCCCGTTTGTGATGGAGCAGGCAGAGGTTGCGGCTGATCGAGTTCGTCGAACCATCTCGGCAAAGGGTGGGAATGAATCGCCAGCCCCTCGGACAAGCATTGAGCGAACATACGAACTAGTGCTATCGCGCAGACCAACCAATGCCGAAACTGATCGAGCAGAAAAGTTTCTGGAAGCAGCAACACGGACGGACGACGCCGCTGCCGATAATGAGAACGGCAAATCGAAAGTAATGTCGCCGCTCGCACAACTGATTCACACTTTGTTCGCGTCTGTAGAATTCCGTATGCTGGAGTGACTTGTACGGCGTGCAGTGCCCACTCTTCAGACTCCGTCCCACCTTAACGCCCTCAGCGGCCCCGCCATGAACAACCATTTATCACGACGTGATGCTCTCAGCCTGTCCACACTCGGACTGGGTGGCCTTGCGTTGAACGGTCTTGCCGGTGTTTCTGCGGCGGCTGAAGAAAACTCGCTGACGTCTCAGACTCCGCATCACGAACCGAAAGCTCGCCGAGTTATCTTTCTGTTTATGCATGGCGGCCCCAGCCAGGTAGACACCTTTGATCATAAGCCACTGCTCGACCGAGACGACGGGAAAGATCTGCCATTTGAGAAAGCGGCCAGGATTGATGCCACGCCAAAGTTGCTGAAGTCGCCCTGGAAATTTGCCCGGCATGGCGAGTGTGGCCAGTGGGTTTCGGAACTGCTGCCTCACACAGCAAGGCACGTCGACGAACTTTGTATCATTCGTTCGATGCACAGCCGAGGCCAGTCGCACGGCCAGGCAGTTTCGATGCTGCATACCGGCAGCGACAACCTGGTTCGTCCGTCGGTGGGAGCATGGGTTTCTTACGGGCTCGGCACGGACAACCCCGACCTGCCATCCTTCGTTTCAATCAGCCCGGCCAGCGGGCATGGTGGACCTCGCAACTATGGTTGTGCGTTCCTCCCGGCGATTCATCAGGCAACGACTGTCGGACATTCGGGAACACTTGGTGACGCAAAGATCGAACACCTGGGCAATTCGCGGTTGTCATCTGACGAGCAACAGCGACAGATCAAACTGCTGCAGGCAATGAATCAGGATCATCTCAAGAAACTTCGTAAGGACAAGCAGGTTCAAGGCGCGATTCAGTCAGTTGATCTTGCTTACCGGATGCAGAATGCCGCGCCGGATGTACTCGACATAGCCCACGAACCAAAGCACGTTCAGGATGCCTACGGCGTCGGGCAAGGTGAGACGGACAATTTTGGTCGACAGTGTTTGCTGGCTCGAAGATTAGCCGAGGCCGGTGTGCGGTACATCGAAGTTTCAACCGGCAATAAATGGGATCAGCACGGCAATCTCAAGGCCGGACATCAGAAGAACGCGTTGTTGACCGATCAGCCTGTCGCGGCCTTGCTGGCTGACTTGAAAGCACGCGGTATGCTGGAAGACACGCTCGTCGTATGGGGCGGTGAGTTCGGTCGAACGCCGATCGCTCAAGGAACCAACGGTCGAGATCACAATCCCCAGGGCTTTACTACATGGTTGGCCGGCGGCGGTGTAAAGCCTGGCATGGCCTACGGCAACACGGACGACTACGGCTACTACGCCGTTGAAAACCGAGTCCACATGCACGACCTGCATTCCACCATGCTGCATCTACTTGGGATCGACCACAAAAAGCTCACCTACAAATATGCCGGTCGCGATTTCCGTTTGACGGATGTCTACGGCGAAGTGGTCCGGGACATCCTTACTTAACCTGCACGGAAACGTGGAGCGAGCCCATGCTCGAACTCTTCAATAATCGGCAAATGTCATTCTGCGATCGACTTGATCGTCGGACGATGTTGCAGGCCGGTTCACTGGGGACGATGGGGCTGTCGCTGCCGCAGCTGCTTTCGGAGAAAGCCGAAGCCCGACTCGGTCGTATTGAAACCAGCCGTGACTTTGGCAAAGCAAAACGAGTAATTCTGCTCTTTATGTGGGGAGGACCGGCTCATCAGGACACATGGGATTTGAAGCCGAAAGGTCCCATCGAAAGTCGTGGCGAGTTTCTTCCCATCGCGACCAATGTGCCGGGACTGCATGTTTCGGAACACTTTCCGCTGCTCGCAAATCATGCCGACAAGCTGGCGGTGATCCGATCGGTTGGTCAAGAGGACAACAATCATTCGACCGGTGCTCACGCAGGACTGACTGGTCGGCGGCACGAATTGAAAGCAGAAAGTTTCGGTGCTCGGCAGAGCGATTTTCCGCATTTCGGATCGGTGCTGTCAGCGCTACGGCCAACGGATTCAGGACTGCCTGCCTTTGTGTCGCTGCCCGAAATTATCGCGACTACTAACGGAGCGGTAACACCGGGACAGGGCGGCGGGTTAATCGGTCGTAAGTTTGATCCGTTCCGCATTACTCAACACCCTGACGATCCTGACTTCTCGATCGAGTCTCTCCGGTTGCCCGATTCCGTCGGTTTGAGCCGGCTGAAAATTCGACGCGAACTACTCAGTCAGATGGATAACGCAGCTCGAATTGCTGGACGGTCTGCTCAGACAAAAACGCTCAGCAGTTACTACGAGCAGGCGCTCGACATGGTGCTGGCCCCAAAAGTCCGGAACGCCTTTGACCTCGCAAGCGTGTCTCAAGCTGAGCGAATGCGCTACGGCTATCACACGTTCGGGCAAAGTGTGTTGATGGCAAAACGACTGGCCGAAGCCGGAGTGCAACTGGTGACCGTCTACTGGCATCGTGAGAAGAAAACGATCGACTCGACCTGGGACACGCACTCCCTGAACTTTCAGGAGCTGAAGCTGAGGTTGATGCCGTCAGTCGATCGACCGATTGCGGCGCTCCTCGAAGACCTTACTCAAAGTGGAATGCTGGAAGACACGCTGGTCGTGTGGAACAGCGAGTTCGGCCGCACCCCCAAAGTGAACGCGCGAGCCGGGCGGGATCACTGGGGAGCGTGTAACTCCGTCGTGATGGCCGGTGGGGGAGTACCCGGGGGTCAGGTTTACGGAGCGTCTGATCCTCAAGCGGCCTATCCGATTGCCAATAAGGTCACACAGGACGATATCGCCGCGACGATGTATCACCTGCTCGGTTTTCAACCGGACGACGAGGTTCACGATCGACTGAATCGTCCGCACCGACTGGCTCTTGGCGAACCAATTTACGATCTGCTCGGCGGCAAGTCTGGCCCCGCTCCGAAACAACAACCTGCTCGTATCGAAGGCCGTCCAAAACTTGGCCCCTTCACAAAAATGCTTCGCGAACGCGGCGGGCGCCACATCACGTGCGACATTGGGAACCTCGACGAAGAAAAATTCTGGCAGCTGACGGGCTGGTCAGAACCAATCGGCAAGGGGTTGTCTCGCCATCGCCGAACCGGTGATGCTCCTGCAAAAGTTGAATTCAAGGGAATGTTCCACAAGCAGTTTGACTATAGCCACTGCGTGTTCCGACTCGCCGAACGGCAGTCACTCGATGGCGTCACGCTTTCCGTTTCCGGGCGGGCAATCCCTATCCCGGAAGCTCTGATCAAGCAGGGCCAGCAAACGCTATGGCAAATCCCGTTTCCGGCTGGCATGGCAAAGTCGATTTCAAAGTTCGAACTGACGATCACAGCTCTGAATTGGCTGGTCACTGACTTTGCCGTCGTCGGAGATCCCATCCGCGATTTGCATCTGGCCATGCTGGACCTCGATCACTAACCGCCCCCCGTCCGAAAACTGTGACGTCTTTTTCGGAATTGCCAGTGGAGACGGGCCGTTGAAATTCGTGTTTATGTTGCCAGGACGAAATTCGGCCGACACTGGCGGTACGCAAATTTCGTTTCAACAACCATGTTTCGACACCAGGTTCTTTCGAATCTGGTGAGATATGTATTTCAGGGCTTGCTTCGGGAGTGTTTTAGATGGCCATCACTCGTGTATTGAAATTTCGAATGTTGTTTGCCGGCCTGATGCTGGCAAGTCTGGTGACAAGTTCCGATGCAGGAAAGCCGGCGATTCCTGCTCAGAAGGCAATTGACGGACTGCCAGTCGTACCTCTGTTCGAGCTACTAAAGGCTGAACAGATCGATGCCAGGCTGGTTCACAAGAACGAATCAAGCGGCAACTTATTTGTTGACAATAAGTTCGAAAAATCTATCAACGTGCAGATGCCCGAAGCCTTTGTCGGAGTCCACGTCCTGAATCAGGGATTCTTCGACAACCAGAATCAAAACAGCCAGAGTGGAGGTCAGAGCCAGGGTGGACAGACAACGGGCGGTGGGGCTTCGAACAGTTCGCAGAACGGTCCGGCCATTTTTTCCGTGCCACCCGGGAAAGTTGTGAGAATTCCGGTCAAGACTGTCTGCCTGGAACACGGCCGGCCAACCCCGGCTTCACGGATGGAATATCGTATCTTTAAGGTCGAGCGATTCAGCAAGGATCCGGCTCTGTTCGAGCTTTTGACCGCCGTCGCCAACGAAAAGCATTCGCAGAAAGTTGCTCAGGCCGCGGCATGGTACATGGCCAGCGACAAAAGCTGGAAACAGCTTGCAGCTATGAGGTTCCGTCGTTCAGGCGGTCTGCCAGACAGACCAGAATTCACTCAAAGTCAACTGGTGTCGGCTCGAAAACTGGCGGGAAATTTACAAATGCTTGCTGAAGCGAAGAGCAGGTCAAAGAACAGTTCTCCAGTGGCTGAGACTGTCGTCGCCCGTCGGGAAGTCCTGGCAAGATAGCTAGAATTTGAAAACGGCACTTTTTAGCGGCGGATGGGATTGATAGACTGCCCTACTTACACCACAGCTCCGGTCTGCGGATCGGAGCTGTTTTTCTTTTGAGAGTTTTCCTGCTCGACTCGACCAAGAGACCTGATCGAGACAGGTTGCAACCACTCTCTCCGGCTTCTGTCATTCGTGGCGAAGCCTCCCTTTCCTCGAAGACGCCCGCCCTCCGCCCATGCGACGCCAAGACATCCGAAACATCGCCATCATTGCACACGTCGACCACGGCAAGACGACTCTCGTCGACTGTCTGCTCAAACAGAGCGGCCAGTTCCGTGAAGCCGAGCTCGCGCAGGACTGCATTCTCGACTCCAACGATCAGGAGCGTGAACGCGGTATCACCATCCTCGCCAAGAACATCGCCGTGATGTGGAAGGGCGTGAAGATCAACATCATCGACACGCCAGGCCATGCTGACTTTGGCGGCGAGGTCGAACGAGTCTTGCAGATGGCCGACGGTGCGCTGGTCATGGTAGACGCATTTGAAGGTCCGCGGCCTCAAACAAGGTACGTGCTGAAGAAGGCACTCGAAGCCGGCCTGCAACCGCTTGTTGTGGTCAACAAGATCGACCGTTCCGACTGTCGACCGCACACGGTCGTTGACGAAACCTTCGACCTGTTCGTCGAACTTGGAGCGAACGACGAAACACTCGACTTTCCTTACATCTTTGCCAGTGCCCGCGAAGGGTTCGCGACAAGCGACCCTGACGTCAGAACTGACAACATCACTCAGCTGCTGGACCTGATCCTGGAAAAGATTCCAGGTCCACTCGTCAAGCCGGACGATCCGGTTCAAATGATGGTCACCACGCTTGAACATTCAAATTACCTCGGCCGCATCGCCGTCGGACGACTGGTCAGCGGACGACTGCACCCGGGAGATCGCGTCGCCCTGATGCGGGCTGACGGCTCGACAACGAACTGCAAGCTCGACAACCTGCAGGTGTTCGACAAGCTCGGCCGCACCGACGCTGCGGAAGCGACTGCTGGTGACCTTGTCGCGTTGATCGGGCTTCCCGATCCCGACATTGGAGACACCATCGCCTGCGTCGATAATCCTGTCGCGCTCCCAAGAATCGAAGTCGACAATCCAACTCTCTCGATGACGTTTACAATTAACGACGGTCCGCTTTCTGGCCGCGACGGTAAGTTCGTTACAACTCGCCATATCCGCGACCGACTGATGCGTGAACTGGACTCCAATGTCGCGCTGCGAGTCGAAGAAACTGACGACAAAGATAAGTTCAAGGTCTCCGGCCGAGGCATCCTGCACCTGTCGGTTCTAATTGAATCGATGCGGCGCGAGGGTTACGAACTTTGCGTTGGTAAGCCTGAGGTCATCCGCAAGCAGATCGACGGTAAGTGGCACGAGCCTTTCGAACTGCTGGAAGTCGACGTGCCGGCCGAACTTGTCGGCGCAGTGATGGAGCCAGCCTGCGCCCGTAAAGGTGTCGTTCTGGAGATGACCGCTGCTGATTCCGGCATGACACATCTTGAGTTTTCAATTCCGGCTCGAGGTCTCATCGGCCTGCGAACTCGATTGCTCAACGCGACCAAAGGTCAAGCCATCATTCATCACCGATTTGACAGTTACAAACGAGTCGAAGGCGATGTTCCAAGACGAGCGAACGGAGTGCTCGTTTCCCAGGAAGACGGCCGCGTCGTTGGTTTCGCACTGTTTAAACTGCAGGAGCGCTCCGAACTGTTCGTCGCCCCCGGCGACGACGTTTACGAAGGCATGATAGTAGGCGAGAATGCTCGCGATAATGACATGGTCGTCAACCCGATCAAAGAGAAGAAACTGACGAACATCCGGACCAGCAACACGGACGAAAACATCGTTCTAAAGCCGCCACGCGACATGTCGCTGGAAGCTGCCCTGGAGTACATCGAAGGCGACGAGTACGTTGAAATCACTCCGGCAGTGATTCGCCTGCGAAAGATTATTCTGCGGGAAACGGATCGTAAACGCGTGCGACGATCTTCTTAGCATCAAGTGATTTGCAAGTTCGACGGGAGTTACGCAATGAGACTGTGTGTTTGCGGTATCATTCTCTTGTCTCTGGCCAGCGTCGGCCCGATGACTACTATCGCCAACGATCAGTTCGAAATTGAAATCTTACGTGACATCGAATTCGCAAAAGTTGACGAATTCTCTCTTAAACTTGACCTGTATCAACCGGTCGGTGCCGCGTCTCCTCCGTTGATGGTCTGGGTTCACGGCGGAGCCTGGCGGGCGGGTTCTAAAGACAACATGCCGCTGAATGAACTCGTCAAACGTGGTTTTTCGATTGCCAGTATTGACTACCGCCTTTCACCGGTCGCGAAGTTTCCGGCACAGGTTCATGATTGCAAAGCGGCGATTCGATTTCTTCGGGCCAAGGCCAGACAGTACGGCTATGACGCGTCGAAAACTGGAATCGTCGGTTCGTCAGCAGGCGGCCATCTGGCCGCAGAAATCGGTGTCACAAATGGTCACTCGAAACTCGAAGGGACCGTCGGCAAGCATCTCGACCAATCTTCATCGGTGCAGGCAATTGTCGACTATTACGGTCCGACGAACTTCCTGACGATTCTTAAGCAGTCAACACCGCACGGACTGAGTGTCCGAGTACCGGCATTGCAGCTTCTGCTCGGCTCTCAGCCGGAAGAAAATGCGGCCTTGGCGAAACTGGCCAGCCCGGTGTTCCACGTCGACAAGAACGATCCACCGCTGCTGATGATTCATGGCGACTACGATCCTCAGGTTCCTATCAACCAGTCACACGAACTTCACGGATGTTACAAAGAACTTGGATTAACGGCTCGTCTGGAAATCATTCATGGTGGGGCTCATGGTGGTCCACAGTTTCATAATCAAGCTCGGATTGATCTGATTGACCAGTTTCTGAAGACACATCTTCGTGAAGGAAATACTGGCGAAAAATCTTCAAACTGATATCTACGGTTTCCCTGAAACCTGAAGGTCGACTCGCTTATGATTTCAGCTCCATTAATGTCTGGTCCATGGATCTTCTAACAATGCTCCATCATATTGGAATTTTTCTCCAGATTTGCGCGATGACGTTTCTACCACTGATTATCCTCTATCAGTTGCAGTTTGGGTTTAAGCTGATCGTCATGCCGGTCTGCACTGTGGCCGGTTTCACCGTGTTCTGGATCGGAACGCAACTTCGTGAGAAGGCATAGCTTGTCAAATCGCCCAGCCGGTCACGGTCATATCCGGGGTATCGTACTGACCTTGATGACGCTGATCGTTGTGCACTCTGCGATACTGTCAATCTGTGTGGCTCAGCATACGTCGACGACTTTTCGTGAAGCTGTCTCGGTGGATGTTGAGACACAGGTCGTCAAGAAGCTGGAAACAGCTCGGGAACACATCATCGAAGGGCAGTGGGACACCGCTGTTTCGATTCTGCAGGAACTGATTGATTCCAGCGGCGACACGCTGGTTCCTGTAGAACCGGGGCGGTATTCGAATACCGGTGACTACTGCCACTTGCTGATTTCGCAGTTCCCGGAAGTTGGACTGACGGCTTACCGAAACCGGGTCGACGCTCAGGCGAAAGAATGGTTTGAGACCGGTCAGCAGACATTCGACGAGGGACCGCTGCTGCGAGTCGTCAATTCAGCATTCAACAGTACCGTCGGCGATGACGCGTTGTGGCTGCTCGGCGAACTGACTTTCGAGCAAGGTCGTTTTGCGTTGGCTCGACAATACTGGTCATTACTTGTCCCGCCGATCGTAAAGAAAGGGGAATCCGAGACTGCTGAACCAGTTGAGAACCGCAACGTCGCAGATTCACGTCACAAATATCTGACACACCCTGATCCATCGGCAAGCCGAGAAGAAGTGCTCGCTCGTCTGG
>Ga0315315_10004161_pt1 | contig 13341 bp, 11 predicted proteins | sample M140m3416metaG_FD_203699 | JGI IMG/M metagenome (GOLD analysis project Ga0315315, IMG submission 203699) | Ammonia-oxidizing marine archaeal communities from Monterey Bay, California, United States - M1 40m 3416 | ecosystem: Environmental > Aquatic > Marine > Intertidal zone | place: USA...
CAAAGGCTACTGATCAGACTCTTTATTGTATTCAGCTCAATTGACTTTACAAGAATAAGTCTTTTGATTTCGTCTGGTAACTCCACCAACGAGGTTGGGCTGCCTGCCCCCGGACCCTTTTTAAGCTGAGTCAACGATGGCAGCATTTCACAATATACGACCAGAACAAATACCTTATGGGCGCCCAGAAACAAGACGCTCGAGTTCCGAGGCCCCTTCCAAAATCTTTCGAACCGCCATCTCCACGGCGACCCGTTTCTGATCATCGGCGCGCATCTCGGCGCGAAGCACGTCGATCGACACATTGGATGTCACATCGCGTAGAGGAGCGCGCGCTACGGTTGCCGTACTGGAAGAGGGTGGGGTGTTAGGGGGTTCCGGTGGCTCGCGTGGTAGGCATGGGCGCGTCTGTCGGCCAAACGGCGTCTCCGACTGCAACTTGTTGGCGTCGGTGCGCCACGACGCCGCGGGTGTAGGGGCAAGCGAGCGACGCAACTTTCCGTTCTCGGGCGACACGTCCGACGACCACACCAGACCGTCGCGGACGGCGGTCCAGAGCTCTGCTTTGGAGTCGCGGAGGATCACTCTCTCGTCCGGCGAGGGTGGCATGAGTGCTACGCTACGGCACTAACAGACTGCACACCACATCCTAGCAGGGTGTTACACCCTTAGCGATTAGCTGGGCGGCAGGCCTTCACGCGGCAATAGCAGCCCGACCAACACGTCCATATCTACATACGCTAATGAACGAAAATGTAACCGAGACACGCACCGGGGTGAAATCAAATATGGACAGGGCTAACGATTCCAAACCTTCTCGAGGTGTAAGACAATGGCGGTACTTCATACTGAGATGCACAATAGAACTGCTTTGTTCGCTGTTAGTAATAGCCCTCACTGTGTGGTGCGCAGTGCAGTTCATGCGCTTAACGGGGCTATTTGGACTCATCAGCCAAGAGCCTCCCGGACTCGTTTATCTGGTCGATATGACCTGAACGCTCAGAGGCCATGCCCTTAGATCCTAGGCAACAGCAATTGGTTTGTCATGCCAATTTCATGCGCATATCCATCTCGCAGCGACCTCCGCTGTCTGGCGCGACAGCGTCTGCACACGCTCTGTACACAACAGACTATGCAAACCATCCCAATAAAATAACCGATCCCCGCAATCGCCGGGTGGAGTTGGACGGAACCCGCGGTCGTATTTTGCATGCTGTGACCTTGGTCCATAGTCGCTAATATTGGTAAATAATAGCGCGTTCTGTAGCAGCTTGATATGCAGTCAGTCTTTGTACTGCGTGCAAAAAAAGATACGGTCCTTACCCCGCTGCAGCTGAATACTAGTGAAATTGCAAGCATTCCAATGGATAACTCGGTAGTAGACGACTTTAACTCATTTGCCGTGAATCGAAATGATTTTGTGATTTCTATCGATCCACCAATAATGAAAAAGACATACAGCGAATACCTGACAGCATGGTTTCGCAGAACCGAACGTTTTGGCAACGTGTCGAGCACAATGGCCGCCGCTGCGACGACGACACGGGTAGAGTTTTCATATGTGACCATTGAGGCCGTGCTGCGGAATGCGTACCAAGAAATCGATGGCACTGAAATTGGGTCGCTGTTAGATGAATCGCAAATGAGCACCCTCGTCAACAAAATCGCATCGGTTGACATTTATGCATGCTTGAAGTTGATCCTCGAACAGCAATGGTTCCGCAAGGCGGCGCTCACGAACATGTCATTGATTTTGGATGCCGTCCCCGATGACATGTGCTTTTCAGCAGCGGCCGTCCAATTCATTGAAGAGCTTCTCGCGGTGTTGTTCATTTGCGGCAACGCATCTCAGCTGCGCCGCTTTGGAATATTCCGCGGTGTGGAGGGAGCGACCGCATCGTTAACCAAGCTCAAAATGCATGCAAATGAGCTCGCAGAGGAACTGCTCTTAAACGACACGGGCCCCGCTTCTTTCTTGTGCGCGGGCTGTACAGTTTCCGAGCACGCGAAAAGGGCAACTGCGCTTCGGCAAAGCATCGCAAGTGCGTTGAGAGATGGCCAATGCAATCTAACAAACCGTGGCAATACCATCGCTCTTATGGCGTGGTTGTCTTGCAATCAACCAGGCCGCGAACGGGAGCTAATGATGTTCGGAAGAGTCTTTCAAAACTGCGAGATCGACGAGGCCGCGGCGTGCTATGACTTCGAGGCCGAGCTTAGGAGGGCCATGAAAGGCCAAGCGTGGGCCGGGACCAAGAGCGGGCACACGTTTCAATGGGAGACGTTCTTTCACACAGAGAGCGTTGACTCGGGCACGCACGCGTTTGTTTCGGCGATGGGACGCTCAACATTAGCACCGTTCTTTTGCACCTATGCACAGCCACCCAAAGATGGCTATGCGTTCGTTTCGGTTGGGGTATTCGAGACGTGACGCATCATAGTCAGCTTGTACTTGCAACTTCCATATTCCAGAGGAATCTGGAAATGTCGTGAACGACGTTATGCCTCGTCCGTGAAATGTCCAGATCCGAATAAAGCGTGGAGTTTTTGCGGACGGCCACCCCCCTCTGGGCGGAAAAGCCGCAGGGTGCACTTTTTCCCCGCTCGTCACAACGCTTGTATAATTAATCTCTAATTTGATGAAATGCCTTTTAATGAATAACACGCACCGTGTGCATACAAAACGACGCGTTGTCCCGAGCTGAAAAAAAGTGCACCCTGCGGCTTTTCCTCCCAGGGGGGGGTGACCGTCCGCAAAAACTCCACGGCCTCCCCGGATCTGGACATTTCACGGACGGTCCATGAATAAATCCATGACAATTCCAGATTCCTACAGAATCTGGACATTTCATGGATCGTCCGTGAAATCTCCGGATCCATGGAAACCGTGGAGTTTTTGCGAACAGGTACCCCCTTCTGGGAGGAAAAGCCGCAGGGTGCACTTTTTTTTCGCTCGTCACAACGCGTAAGATTAACTGTGTGTGGAGCTTATCCAGGGGTCGACGGCGGGAGCAACGGCGGGGGCGACTGGGGGGGGGCAAACGGCGGGGTAGATGGAGGGTGCGATGGTGGTGTCAGTGGGGGCAACGGCGGAGGCAGACGATATGGGAATTGAGGTGACGGTGGAGGTAGCAACGGTACGCATATCTTGCAAGAAGGTGCCAGTGGGGGGTTCGAAGGCTGAGACGGCGGCGGTGTAGACGGAAGCAACGGCGGTGTGCGCGGCGACGCTGTGATTAGGACGGTGGTTTTTAATGGAGTCTGTACTTTCTCTACAATCACCCCAAGATAAATAGAAAGATTGGTAGGCTCGTACGAACCCAGAATCGAAACAACAATGTCCAGTGGCACTCTTTTGACCATGATAGTGGCGTCTATGACGACGCTGCCGGCATACACTGCAAGAGTGACGTCATTTGAATCAACGCCGTCAATGAGCCCGGCAAGGTTGTTTCTGTAAGCCGTTCGGTTGAAATCGGCGACTGAGCCGGCGATTGTTGTGCTGAATGTCACAGCCGGTGCGTACTCCAACCCTGGCGGTGCTGGGGCAATCAGACGCGCCGGTCCACCGGATGGAGCGTTCAGTGTGGTCGGATAGTCGCCGCTACCCGTAAACGCAAATCTTATCACAATGGGTAGAACAACTGCCAGAACGGTTCCAATTCCAACGGCAGTCAAGCGCACCAATGTTTGCTTTGATACGACCGCATCTCTTGTGCCATTTTGTGAGTATGTTTCATCGAGCGCATTTGTGTCATTAAAAACTATTTTTTTAAACGTGAACTCGTTTTGAGGCGCCAACATGATTTAATAGTTACGAACACGAGACCATTATGTCACACTCTTATTGCTATCGATACGTCATGAAGTTTACGGTAACACACTGTTGCTATCTGACTTCTTTTAAAATATGCTGTCAATAAAAGGACTGTCGTTGCCATCAATACGGAAATTGCAATCATGGCAGAAACAACGGACCTAGGGACAGCGTCGGGGTCGGGGGTGTAGCCGGAGCCGACGTCACCTGACGCGACGTCTCCCACCAAATCTAAGTACGCATCTTCATTGGCGGGTGATAACATAGTCAAGATTGACGGGATGAAATTATGTGGTGCACCGATGTTAGTATTAGCGCAGATCCGTTCAAATAAGAAGTGAGTTCTTGAGGCCCCACATCTTGCGTTCGGAATGGAAAATGTGAGCAACCGTCGTAGAGTTGTGCATATGCGGGTAGTTTCCAAACAATGAGCGAACTAGAAGCTCGTTTATAGCCCCGTTTTCATAGTCTTCACAATAATTGAACAATGAGCGAGCTAGAAGCTCGGTCTCGTCTGCAATCCCATCGAAATAACAAACTTCCACTTTGTTCAAACTCGGACAACGCGGAGAAGCTATGTTCGGGGGAGGGGGTGGGGAATTGGGTGGAAAGGCAGAAGGGGACGAAGAAGAGCTTCTTCCCAACTCCTCACACTCCTTCATGAGATCGTCAAACTTTCTTTGCACATCTTCAACAAGATTTTTATTCTTTTCCATCAAGACCTTGAGTTCCCACTGCCACCCAACCATGTACAGGAGTGGTTTGTCAAACGTTGACAAAACGTTAATAGTCCAAACAGTCATTTCTGTTTCGATTCGCTCTACTTGATCAAAAAAGTGTCGCTTGAACCATTTTTTGCACTTCGCATGATTGATGTTTTCCCACTCCTTGAGCATCATATTTTCTAATGACAAATTTGAGTATCGTTGATGATCAGAAAACTTCTTTGAATAAATTTTGTGGCTTGGAGCCACAAATGTATCAAAGAATGGACATGCATCCCCTCCAAAAAGCATACCGTCAGCCACCTTCAATGCAATACCACTGATCGACAACTTCCAAGTCCACATTTTACTGTGTCCATTCTCTAATGAAACTGCTGTCACCTCATTTGCAATTACGCCTTTAACTTGTTCGCTCGAACGCTTAGATGCGTTCCGAAGAAAACGGAGAAATGCTACGGACCACACAAATTCAAATGCGTGAACACCGCCTAACCGGCAACTAAAAATGTTGTCTTCTACACGGCTGTCTTCGGCGGCGTTTTTAATGTTGATGTATTTTGTACTGCTCATAAACGTTGTTATAAACAGAGTGTCACTCTTATACCCTTCTGAGACCACACTCCCCTTTGCCGGTATACGACACCCCTCCACCGTGTCATTTCATTATTTCATTGGAGTGCGTGTAACTTTATCAAGAGTTTCGGATGTCAGGGCTTAGACGATTTTCTGGACTTCCTGGGCGTGCTATGTGTTGGAACGCGGACCTTTCGGGGGTGCCTTGCATTGCAGCCGTAAATGTTTCCGTAACCAACTTATTTATAGTCGCCGTAGCTTTTAACTCCTTGTATAGCAACCCATTTATAATTGCAACTGGGAAACTTTGCGAAGATGCAATCCACCCAATTGATTTAGTTAAATTACCGAAGTCGTTATATGAATGACCTTCCAATAAAACATTTGCATATATTTCGTCGAAGAAGAGCAGAACTGAATACATTTTCAACTCTGGACAGCTCTTGTACGACAGCAGGGTTTCATTGGTTAGTTCGAAGATGTAGCAAAGCACATGCCAGCGAGACCATCCTGAAAGCCACCCGGTGCAATTAACTGGCAGCCAATCCTTCAAGGCATCCGCCAAACAAGAAGTAAGGCGGGCGGTACACCGAATCGACTCTTTGACTTCCTCGGGCGCCATGTCAGAAACATCCGAATGGAGAGAAACAGCCATTGCAGCGGAGTTGTAGATCAACCTTTTAAAGTTGACAGCATACGGCAATCCAATCCGAGTTAGATCCGTACTTCTGAACACACAGTTTAAATAAAACTCAATTGTGTCGTGTATTTCAACGCTTGTGACGGAGAATGTGGACTTCCCATTCCTTGCAAGGTCGTAAATAATGCGTCCTAGCAAATATGGAAACTCGTTTGTCGAGGTGAGCGATAGGAAGTGAACCGGTCCGCTGTAATAGGCAGCACGCGCATCCGATTTACGCGTAGAACACCCGAACAGTACATTTACAATCGGCTCTGCAAAGGCTAAAATCTTTGTGTCGTAATCTTTGTTTTCGGTCTTGCGAGAATTGAAGGGAAAAACCATGTTTTCTGGGTTTAGACCGCCTACTGTCTATATGGACGACTCTGAAGTAAATGTTTATTCCTTACACGTGGACAACATCTCAACAGTACACATTTTGCTCATTTTCTACAGAGGCTCTTTTTCCAACGCCTTCGCCCCGCGTTCGAATTCAATTCTTCCCGCGTTCTCACTCGTTTCCTGTGGCTCTTGGGACTCTTCGCTTGTTTCGCTCGAGTAATCGGACGCTTCGTCTTTTATTTTTTCATCCAGTTCTTCTTTAAGTTTGTTGAATTCGGATAAGAATTGTTCTGACAACGTGCCTCTTGTGTTGTTAATCATTTTTTTCAGTTCGTCATAGTTTGATGTTAGTGAAGCAATTATGAGCTTTCTTTCTTTCTCGGATCTCTCCTCCATCAGTCCGATATTCTGTCGAACCAGTTCCAGTCTATCCTTGATTGGATGGACGTCGTCCTTCAATTGCAATTCCATCTTGGAAATCAGCGTTTGTGTCTCATTCGCCGTCTCCGCAGCGCCTTTGGCCAAACCCATCGCCTCATCCGATGTTTTCTTTACACGATCCAACTGCTTCTTGAGGTCATCAATCGTTTCCTGTAGTTTTTGAACCTGCGCGTTTTGGCCAGTTGCAGCCAGTAATTTTCGAAACGACGACGGAAATTGTTTAGATTGTTTAGAAACTGGAGAGCGTGATATGCCTGCCGCTGTCAATCCACCAGGAGTGAAATTAGTCGGTTTGTCAAAAGTAGTAAATGATTTCCAAACATGCACAGGCTGTGAGAACGCCACATCGCTTAAGGCGTACGGTTTTTCTAGCGCCGGCATTGGCAGAATATGGCGTTTAGTCGCCTCGAACGGTCGTATGTTGACGTCAACAACGATACTCGGCGATTTAGGGTCGCCGAAGTTAGTGTCCACGACGCGGCCAAGCGTTGTGACCGAAAGCACGAGTCTGTTAGAGTCATTTTTGGGTGTATCTCCTTCCATAATCGTTGATCTAAACCGCTTGAATCCGTGTTTTGCAATCACATTGGTAGACGATACAAGCTCGTACTGGAAGAACCACACCCCCGATCCCGGTGCCGTCCTTACCGCAACAAGCACCACGTACACCGCCGCGAGCATCTCGATCGGCTGCACGTAAAAGTTGGCTGGCCTCACCAGCGTCTGCGGGTATGGTGCGACAGCTACCGCTCGCATTTTGTCGTGGATTGGCCTGTGCATCAAAACTGGGCACATTCCTTTGACCGCCACATTGCAAATCGCCGCTGTCGTGAGCCCTGGTTCATCGGAGTTGGTGCAAACGACTCCATCCAAAGCAAAGTTCATCAGCGGGTGGTTGATTGAACGACCATCTTTTTGAAAAAAATCATTGATGTCGAAAACCCTTGCCTCGGGCCTCTGAAAAACCAATTTTTTACCTTGGAGCTTGCGTGTGACAATGCCCGTTGCGACCCGTTTTTTAAAGAATTCACTTAGGAGGGCACCGGGGTCGTTTGCCAAGTTGACATGATGAAGAGGCATCGATAGAAGTTCATTTAGACTCTCCAGGGACAGCTCGTGTGTCCCGACAAACGTCGGAGCCGTCTCACTGGACAGGCCGTTGATGGGGCCTTGCGATCTTGATACAAATGCGATCTGTCCAGCATGCAGCGGGGCGCCGCAAAGTCTTGCTACCGGAACCCGAACATTGACCCGCTGATCAGGCCGGGCTGACGTGGACGGAACGACCGTATTTGGCGTCTCGACACTTGGAACCATTTGCTTTTTCCCCGTGTAAGGACCGGTTGTCGAAATGTCGCCAATCTGTGAAAAATTTCGTTTGTAACTTGAGGACAGAAAGTTCTCCACATGAGGTGCGTATCGAACAGCAGTAGCCATGTCTCGCGCCGTGTCCAATTATTCTATTCTTTCTATAATGTACTTATCACAATAGCGATGTTTGAATCATTAAATAATTACGTCACACTACACCCCGGTGCACGTCTTCTTCGTCGTCACTGCTCGTACTCACTTCCCCGTACCGCTGTTTTGGAGCTTTCTTTCGCATAAGAACGCGGTAAGCTGTCGAAAACACACCTCCGGTCGACTTGACACCGTTTGCACGCTGTGGCGTGCCACCCAGCTGCAACGTGCTTCCGTTCGAAGTCGTTTTTTTAGATGCTGAGTTTCCGTCGCTGTTCTTCCTTCTTGAACCTTGTGTTAGTTTTCGCTCTTTCAACAGGCTCTGAATGCCACCCTTCAATTCTTTCGCAGTTTCTGACTTGTTCGTCCCGCTGGCACACAGGAGCACGGTTATGTCAAACGCAATGCCAACAACCCAGTTCACGACCTGGATCAACGGAAGCGCCAACGTCAGCAGCGCCAGGATGATAAGCACGTAGAGGACGCCGCCCAGCTGCGAGTGGGGAGTTGTCGAAAGGTTTAGCACGAATTGGCACATGTGCAAAGCGTGCAATGTGCGGGGCAGTGGTTCTAGCCTGGAGCTTATAGAAACCTCAACCACGCCGCACATGATGAATCCAATCACCGACTCGCCTTCATCCGCCCTGCCCGCCGCAACGAAATTTTCAATGGAATCGATAGCTTCCGCACCCCTGAGCGCCCCTGTTACTCCTATCCAGCGCGCGGCCTCGCTCTTGACGCTCATACTTAAGAATCCTTCGAAGAAGCGCTTAGCATACTGCTGGTAGCCGTCCGAAGTGCAAAACTCCTCATATGTGAGCGCCGAGTACACGACGCCCTCACTCTTGGTAAATTCACGCCAGCTCGGCATACTAGGTAAAAGAACCGGAATCGCAGGGAAACAGACCCGTGCGGCGTCGACGCGCAGAACCTTGAGGTTGGCTCCGTCCACCGATTGACCTGGGTTGGAAGGCTCGCCGATCTGGGTGGAGACGCCAAATTCTTTTGGTTTTACCAAATAGCAGCCAACGGTCGAAAAGATTGCGTAACGTAAAATCGCGGTGTAGAAAGGTTCGGCGGTGGGTGAAACCGTGTACTCCCTGAACGTGCCTCTGAAGAGGACGGAGTCGACGATGGCGTAGGGGACGGCTACCACTGGCCCAAGGAAGCTCTCGGCGAGTCGCCGCACCCGTCCGTGTTGCGGAGGGTGATGCCTACCGGCGTTGTCGTTTGATGATGCCGTGTGCGTCAAAAAACCCTCATCCGTTCCGTTCACCTTTCTGTGCCACATTCGCCTGATGGAGTCGCCAACCTTTGAAAATGCAAACGTCGTGTGGTCGTCTAGTATTTTGTAGCCAGTTGCGTGAGTCTCGAGCACCGTTCGCATCGACTGGCCTTCTAATCTGGCTTGATTGCGTTTCGCAAACACCGCGTGAAGCCGGGTCCATTCATCAGCCAACAAGTTCCAATCTACGATGTCATGAACCCACGAAAGCGCATGATTTGGGATGTCAACGTCACGGACGCGCGTTTGTTCAAGTCGATCCTCGTCGCTCATGCGCCTGCCATGCGGCGTGTGTGCGAGCGCTTCAGCACGTGCTTGGTGCCTCTGGAGTTTCTGTCGCTCTAATTCGTCGTAGAGTCTGTTTGAAACGACCCTGCGCTGAGCCTCGGTCGTCGTCGTTTTGCCATCTTCCGAGAGCCGACGGTCACGAGCGCGGCGGCGCTGGATGTCGACCAGGTTGGCGCTGAAGTGTAACCCTTGCCATCGGTGGACAAGCTCGTTCAAATGGAGCGCACTTCTTCGAAACCTCGTTGCAAACGACCCCTCGTCGGCTTGGACGACTTCAAACGCGAGAGACGGGTTGATGAAGTGCTGTTTGATGTTGTCGTAATGGAAGTTGGAAGCCCGCGGCGTTCGGTCAAAGCGGCTCATGCCAACTCGACCGGAGTTGGCATTTTCCAAACGTAGACGGTGCTGTATTTGCTCAAACCGTTTAAAGTGTCGGTTCAACATCTTTGTGACGTTCTTGGCTATGGACCGTTTCTCCACGATAGTTTTGGCGACGTGTGCAAACCCATGCGTTTTCTTTCGTTCCCCGCTCGCGGTTCCCCTTGTGGTCGTACGATACCTCGCCTCCTCCTCGTCACTTTCGAACTCGTCTTCTTGTAGTCGCCTCGGTACGACGTTGGCCGCTGCGTCGCGGAGTAGGTCGGCCGCGACCTTTTTGGCGTTGGCTTGCTTGGACGACTTGCGCCGTTCGCTTCTCCGAAGAATGTCGCCTGCACTCCGTACCTCGCGGAACATACCAGCAGCTTTTTGGAAAGATTGCATTGACTGTCCGGCCGAAAAGCCCATGCTGTGCATTTTACTGGCCACCGACTCGGGGTCGAGGCCGTAGTGCTTAGCCGCATGATAGACGAACGACTTTCCAAGACACTCCCATCTCGTTGGTCCGCCATGCATCAACGTTGTCTTGTTAATGGTTCGGCACTTGGAGTCGTAGTGGAGATCTGGCAAAAGCATGTTTTCAATAAGTGTGTTCAGTGCCGGATTCAGTGGTTCGTGTGTTGAACCAATACCCCTTCCGCGCGCATGGTCATCGTCTAGTCGGCGCAGAATATGGGCGGCTCGCTTCGCCGATTCCTGCAGTGAATGAATTTCACAGTATTTTTCTCCGCATTCCACACGACCGTCCGCTTCGAACTTGGCACAGCACGACTTTTTTAGTAACGAATCGACACTGTCTTTGAGTTCTCTGTGACTGTCGGCTGTTAGTTTTCTACGTTTTTTTCCTGCCTTTTGTTCTTGATCTACTCGATTAGCATTCGTTCTCATTCTCCGTAGGATCATTCCAACGACCTTGAAAAACGTTCGACATGAGATCGTCCGGCCGGCGAGCTGTGGATCGGCGCATACACCGGTGTTGTTTGGACCATGGCCTATGCCACCTGTCATAGCCCATGTTTGCAACGCGTATGCGTGAGCAAACGAAATATTTTCGAAACCCAGTTCGTTCACGATTGACTCTCTTACAACGGCCGTTGCCACGTACATGCGTTTCTCGTTCGTCGTAAAGTCTTTGAACACCGTTTTGATGTCAGGTGCTGTCTCATTGGGAACGGGTTCTTCTAGCCGTCTCCCCTCCGATGAGTCGGGTAGTGGTGCAACTAAGCTGTAGTGTTCTTCGATTGCTAGTTGGCGTTCCTCGCGTGCTTCTGTGAAAGACTCGTTTGCCACAATCGACGTCTTTACAAATTTCACGAGTTTTGCATTCGCCGCCGCAAGCTGTGCCAACCCGCTCCCCGAAAATGCAATAGTATTCAACTCCTTTGCGGCACGTTCTGCAACTTCGCGGATGCATGTTTCGCTTTGGCAGCATGCCAGTGGGTCACTACTATGTAGTTTTCCGAGGACAAGGGCTTCTTCGACGGCACGGACCACGTTTTCGACACTTGAATTACCAACCCTGAGCCGTTCACACATCGAGCAAAAATCGTAGCATAGATCCTTCGAAGCACAGAAAAGCGACTTCTTTATTATATGGTTCACGGTAGGAGCCACAGTAACCGAAAGCAGCCAAGACGCCGCCATGTAGTCATCTCGAAAGGTGGTAGATGAAAAGTACCAAGGGTCGATAGACTCGTCCAATATTGTATGTGCGTGAAGACCGTAAAAGCACTCGATTGCACGACATGTTACTTTGAGCAACGCCTCCTCTGCTTTCACCAAGTCGAACGGCGATGTCGCCAGAGCAAGGGCCACAGCGATGGAGTGAGCAGGTGTCTCAGAAATGGCACCACTGGCTATGCGAAGTGGGTACAGCGCAAACAGCCCATACTCTTTGCTTCGCAATGACAAGTCAACTGTTGTTACATGGTTCCACCACTGCAGCGCGTTGTAATCAAACGAATTGGAAAGTATGACACCTTTTATGCCGCGCATTTTTTCAAACAGCGTCTTTTTCGGAAGAGGCCAGTTTGAGCGATTTGCCATTGGATGGCCGTCTCCAAGGCGTGTGCGAATAGCATGCTCCGCCAAAACAAACGCATGCTCGATAGAATCAAGTTTCTGTGTATACCCTATGGGCCGAAAGAATGTGTGAAAAATTGCCTCCAGTTCCTCCCTTCCAGCCGTGTCGAGCCTGCGCCCATCCAGTTTCGGTGTGAACACAAGACCGGGTGCCGCGACAAGCGTCTGTTCATAGTGTGCATCAATGTCTTCCAAGGTTGGTTCTTCTGGTTGCGAAGAGTAGACTGTGTTGTTTAGTGGATAAGCTGGTGGATGCGTCGGTGGTGGAGAAGTTGCCAGCACAGGGGGGAAGGTCGGCTGAGCACCCGTGCCACTCGTCGTTTCGCCATAAAATCTTAGTGAGTCGAGGCGTAGCCTAGAATCGACATTGTATGACCGCAGCGACCAGTACCTGTACGAAACACCCGAATGAATTTTCACTCGTTTTTGGTTGTTGTCGATTCCGCCAGGAAGCACCGCGATGCGCTTTCCAAAAAACGAGCTCGTGTCTGACCCCCAAATTTCAAGTGGCCCGAGCGCGGAGTTGGGTGGTGAAGACGGCGAAGGCTCTGATGACGTGCGCCGTCGGTAATTCAAATCAGAGGGGGCGGGGGGTTGGAGTGGTGGACTTCGAATCGAGGGGGGGGGCGGGGGCGGAGGTGGAGGTGGAGGCCAGGCCTGACATCTCGCCCCGCAGTCTGCGGTGTCGTGACCCATTTCACAAATGCTACTGACGGCGTCGATGTCGCCCCGAACGGCGGCCACAATGCCACCATCTTCGCAGATGCCGTTAAATGTGTGGTCGATGTAGTTGACGACACATTCGTTCAGTTGTAGTAGATTGCAATCGGGAGTAGATGGCGGCGGAGGCAAAAGTGGCGGGGGTGGGTTAAAGTATGCGAATTGAACGACATCTCCGACTTGAAATAAAAATCCACTGCTGAATATGTAAAATCCAGTTGATGGCGGGGGCGGCGGGTGTAGCGGCGCTTGCGGTGCCGTGTTCGTAGGAGGAGCCGCTTGTGGCGTTGATGTTGTTCCAAGAACCCGCCCAGGTGGAGGAATCAAGCAAACGTCTCCTGATGGATTGCAACTAGACGTTGAAGCTTCCCACACGCATTGTACGGCACGCGTACCACCTTCAGTCTCCATTTGGTAATTCAATTTAGTAAAAGTATTACTAGTGGACAAAGTAAACACGCAAGACCACGAGTCGCGCTGCGTATTCACGATTTCCCTCGAGCAGGCGACAAGGTGATAATTGGAACATGTTGGAAGTGGGGGGGAAGAT
>Ga0315315_10004162_pt1 | contig 13341 bp, 14 predicted proteins | sample M140m3416metaG_FD_203699 | JGI IMG/M metagenome (GOLD analysis project Ga0315315, IMG submission 203699) | Ammonia-oxidizing marine archaeal communities from Monterey Bay, California, United States - M1 40m 3416 | ecosystem: Environmental > Aquatic > Marine > Intertidal zone | place: USA...
AAATAGCAATTTCATACATAAAAAAATCATTAGCAGCAAAGTAAAAATCAATGATTCCTGATAATTTATTTTTTTTGAAAAAAATATTATCTATAAACAAGTCTCCATGAATTATTCCATTTGGTAATATTTTTGGCCATTTACTTTTTATATCTTTAAAATTATATTTTAGGAACTTTTCTACATTAATAAATTTTTTTGATTTAAATTTGATACTATTTAATAATGGATTAAGATTTTTTATACTCATAGAATTTTTTCTATGAAGCTTAATTTTTCTTGATGATAAATGCATTTGGGCAATTAATTTGCCTATATCATAACAATTTTTTAAATTAAGTTTATTTTTATCTTTTCCATCAAGAAAAGAAACTATACAAGCTGATTTATTTCTTATTCTAATTAAATAATTTCCCCTTTTATTTTTAAGAGGTTTTGGGCAATTAATTTTAAAATTATTTAATTGGTCCATCAATTTCATAAAAAACGGTATCTCTTTTTGAGAAACTCTTTTTTCAAAAATTGTAAGTATAAATTTATTATTTCTTGATTTTAATAAATAATTTGTATTTTCAATTCCCTGTTTGATACCTTTAAAACTGATTATTCTATCAATTTTAAATTTATTATTAATATATGAAATATCTTGATTATTTATCTTTGTATAAACAGCCATTTTAATTTAATTTTTTTGGAACTTTGAAAACCACATCTTCTTTTATGATTTCTACTTCATCAATACTAACTGTAAATCTATTTTTTAATTCATTTATAAAATTGTCAACTAAGATTTCCGGCGCTGAAGCTCCTGAAGAAATACCAATTGTATTTGAATTTTCGATTAAATCGAATGGAATTTCACTTTGTGAGTGGATTAATTGAGAATTTGAACATCCAGATTTTTTTGCGACTTCAACCAGTCTTACAGAATTAGAGGAATTTCTACTGCCGATTATAAAAAATGCATCACATTCTTTCGCTATATTCTTAACTGCCATCTGTCTATTAGTTGTTGCATAACAAATATCCTCTTTTGCAGGCTCTTTGATATTAGGAAATTTATCTTTTAATATTCTAATTATGTCTTTTGTATCATCAACTGACAAAGTAGTTTGAGTAACATAAGAAATTTTTTTATTTTTAGTACTATATTTTTTTGCTTCATTCTCATTTTGTATGAGATCAATAGACCCTTTGGGCAGTTGACCCATTGTACCAACAACCTCAGGATGGTTTTGGTGTCCAATTAAAATTAAATGATAGCCAGCTTTATATAGATTTTCTGCTTCTCTATGTACTTTTGATACAAGAGGGCATGTAGCATCAACATAGGTCATATTATAATCCTTTGCATCTTCTGGTATTTTTTTGGGTACACCATGTGCTGAAAAAATAACTGGTCTAGTTTTATCGTTTATCTCTTCAAGCTCTTCTACAAAAATGGCTCCTTTGCTTTTTAAGTCATCAACTACAAACTTGTTATGAACTATTTCGTGACGAACATAGACTGGAGCACCATACTTCTGGATAGATTTTTCAACAATTTCTATTGCTCTTTCTACACCAGCACAAAAACCTCTGGGGGCAGATAGTAATATTTTTAATTCCTTATTTTTCATTTTTTTCAATTAAATATTCGAGCAATATATGAGGAAAGGTTAAAGACGCCAAACCTATAAATATAATTTTTAGAATCGAGCTATCAAAATTGTAAGTATTATTTAATAAATAAAGCCCAATAAAACAAAAAGTAGCAGTTAGAATTGTTAGTGGTAAAGCTTTTTTAGTAAAGATTTTTAATCCATTTCTTAGGTCATCTTGATCTAATTCGAACATCAATGAGATACTGTGTCTTACAGAATGTAAAAAACAGAAATAAATTGTAAATGCTACCAAGGGAGAAAAATAATAATTTATTATAAGAATTGAAAAATAATCTAAAAAAATTATAAATTTTTCCAACTCAAAATTTTTTGTAAATAATATAATACTCGATAAAGTTGATAAAATGATACCATAAAAAAAAATTTTATTTGTTTCTATCAAATTTAAAAATTTGTAGAAAGAATCATTTTCAATTAGTAATAGTTTAAATATAGAGACTGCCTCATCAAAATGAAAGTACATTGGTGCAAAAATTATCAATAAACCTTTTAAGAAAAATAATAATTGATTTTGATATGAATCTTTAATTATTAAAAATTGAGTATCTTCTTTACCAAAATGATGTGCGGCCACTATCAAAAAAAATACTAAAGTAATAGATGGTATAATTACCCAACAAATTATTACAATTAGAGAGATTAAAATGTATGACAAATAAAAAATAAAAAAGTTATTAATCCCAAAAATTTGAAAAAGTTTTTTCCCTTTTAAATTATCTAGTGAACCATGAGAAACACCAATACTTAAAATTAAGAACAAACAAATTAATGGAGAAACTGTAAAATTAGTAACCTTCAATGTTATTATTGAAAAAATATTACAAATTAAAAAAAAGACAAACGAATGATTTAAATTTATTTTTTTAATTTGATTATTCATTTATTTATATAACTAATAGAATAAAGCTTTAATAAAAGTTATTTTGGGCATTCTAAAAATTATAGATAAATCCTCAAAAAAATTACTTTTGTTAGATAAAAATTTTATAACAGTCTTTGGTGAACTCTTAAACATTTTAAAGAAAATATCAGGCATCATTTCAGGATGTTTTGTGAGAACTCTCAAAAATACATCATCTAAGAATTGATATTTTTTGCTAATCTCAAATTTTTTAGTTTGGGAAATTTTTTCAATATTATTACATATATATTTGCTATGTTCTTGAATATTTAGAAAAGTGTAGCCTGTACTTAATCTTGTCATGCCTCCAGCAGTTCCTATATCAATTTTATTTTTTCCCACGTGACTTGATGGATAAAAAAGTGGTATTGCACCTTCTTCTTTATAAGTTATTTTATAATTTTTTAAATTTAAATGATTTTCAATATAATCTTTAATTTGATTGTCATAATCTTTTTGAGAACTATCATTCATTTTTGATAACCAAGTAGTTTCAACCAAAGCCTTAGTTTTTGAGTACGGTAGTGTATAAAAAAAATGTACACTTTCTCTTTGATCACAGTCAAAATCCATAAGATTAAAAATTTCATCATCAAAAAAATTATTTTGTGTTTCAACTTCTACTCCACAAAAATGCTGCCAAAGGTTACGATGATCTTGTTTAATTGATGGAACACTATTAAAAACAAAAGAATTTTTTGAATTGATTTCATTTAAATTTTTAAAGAAAGAAATATTTTTATTTTGCTTTAATTTATCATTTATTTTTTTATAAAATAAACCACTATCAATACTTTGATATGGATAATCGATACATTCTAATTGATTAGTTTTTTTTGGTATATTAACTGAAAAATTTTCCCAACTTTTTTTAATACAATCATCAAAGTTATGATTTGTAACTTTCCAAAAAGACCAAGTTTTATCTTTCTTGTATTCCTCTCTAGGCTCAATAATAGCTAAAGTTTTATCTTTTAGTTTTTCATTAATTTCAAGTTCATATGCTAACGATAGCCCCGCACAACCACCACCAATAATAATGTAATCAAATTCTTTCATCTAAATTTATTTCTTCATTAATCAAATTATGATCATGTTGTATTTCATCCTCTCTTTTATAACTGAAAGATAGTTTGATTAAGTCAAATATTGAAAGAAAAGTTTCTAAGACTTTTTCTATATTTGAAACATATATCTTTCCAGAGATTTGATAGTTTTTTAAGTTTTTTTTGTTTAGAATTTTATAACCTATTTTTCTATAAACTCTTCTAGCAACCAAAATAGAAAAACGTAAACTCATTGGTATATCCTTAATTGAATAAAATGAATTTTCATAAAAAGTATCAGCCAAGTTGATAGTTGAAGAAATTTCATCAAAATTTTCACTTATATAAAATCGATTATTTTCTGAATCTTCAACTACATCTCTCGATATATTAGTAAGTTGCATTGCAATTCCAAGATCGATTGCTGACTTAAGAGAACTTTTTTTATTAACTTTTAAAATTTTCGCCATCATTAAACCCACAGTTCCAGCTACTCTGTATGAGTAAATCAACAGATCTTTTTTTGAATTTAATTTAACCTTATCTCTAATATCTGACTTGATACCGATTAATAAATCTTGAACAATTTTCAAAGATATGTTGAACTCTTCAATAAGTCCCCACATATTTTTGATAATTGGGTTATTAAAGTTTTTTTGATTAAAATCATTTTCAAAATGACTAAATTTTTTTTTTTTATTTTCTATTTTTTCATCATCATCTGCAATGTTGTCTGCAACCCTACAAAAATCATATAAAGCAGAACATTTTTTATAAGTTTCTTTAGGTAAAAAAAAACCAGCCCAACTGAATGACTTAGCATAAACAGATAAGTAACTCTCATTAGACATTATAAAATTTTATCTAATACCTTTGCTGATGAAAGAACTCCTGGCACACCAGCACCTGGATGTGTACCTGCTCCTACAAAATAAAGTCCATCATATATCTCAGATTTATTGTGAAATCTGAAATAAGCTGATTGCGAAAACTTTGGTTGGATTGAAAAACCAGAACCATATTTAGTATTCAAATCTTTTTCGAAGCAATCTGGTGTTAAATAAAAATCTTCAACAATATTTTTTTTTAGGTTTGGCATCAAATCTTTTTCCATTTTATCTATCACCAAATTTTTCATTTTTTCACCTTCAATAGACCAATCGATTTTTGACTGATTATTTGGTACTGGGACCAAAACATAAAAACAATCTTGTCCTTGAGGAGCCATAGATTTGTCTGTAGCAGATGGTCTATGAAGATAATAACTTATATCATTATTTAATTTTTTATTTTCAAATATATCATCAAGATGTTCTTTATATTTTTTACCAAATTTTATTGTATGATGTTCAACATCACTATAAGTTTTTTTGGTTCCAAAATAATAAACGAATAATCCCATGGAGTATTCCATTCTATTTTTTTTCCATTTAAACATAGGTGAGCTAATTTTATTTCCATTTAACATTTTTTCATAAACAGCTGGTGGATCTGCATTACATATAACATTATTAGTTTCAATGTTAGTTTGATTATCTAATTGGACACCAGTTATTTTATTACGATTAGAAATAATTTTTTTTACTTCATGACCTTTTATTATTTCTATACCAACTTCATTCATTAATTTTTCAAAACCTTTAATAATATTTCCTGTTCCTCCTATCGAATAATGTATTCCCCATTTTTTTTCCAAATATAAAATTAGTCCATAAATAGATGTTGTTGTAAAAGGATTGCCCCCAACTAAAAGTGGATGCATACTAAGCATTCTTCTTAATTTTTCATCTTTTATGTAGGATGAAACTAATGAATAAACTGACTTATAACTTTTTAGTTTTAATAGTGCTGGTAACTGTCGTATCATTACAAAAGGTTTGTCAAATGGTACATCTGCAAGTTCTGTAAACCCTTTATCAAAAATTTTTTTAGTAAAATTTACTAATTTTTCATAACCTTCGACATCATCTTTATTTATTTTTTCAATTTGTTTTTTCATTTCAGTCTCATCACCTGAATAATTAAATTTTGAATTATCTTCAAAAACAAATTGGTACCAAATTTTAAGTGGAGAGAGTTCAATATAATCTTTTGGATTTTTTTGAAATAATTCAAATAACTCATTAATCAAATATGGTGCAGTGATTACTGTAGGACCACCATCATAGGTAAATCCATTCTTTTTAAATACTCTTGCCCTACCTCCAAGATCTGGATGTTTCTCAATTAAAGTAACTTTATGACCTTTGGCTTTAAGACGAAGTGCTGCGGCTATACCTCCAAAACCTGACCCTATTACAACAGAATTCATTTTGATAATTTATAGTTTTTTAGAAAAATTGTAAGAGTATTATGAGTTAATTTTTTTTAACTCTTCTTTGGTTTCATTCAAATTTTTTTGAAACAGTGTATCAAGCTTAGATCTATCAACAGATGTATTAATAATTTTTTTTACTGAATCCACTGCAATTTTTATAGAAGCATCCTTTATTTCTTTTATTGCATTTTCTTTCATTTGATTAATTTTGTTTTCAGCTAGATTCTTTTTTAAGTCAGATGATTTATGAAATTTATCATTTAGTTCAATGATTAATCTATCACTATCTTTTTTGGCTTGATCTAAAATTTCATTTTTTATACCATCTGCTGAATCAAGTTTATTTTGAGCTTTATCTAATAAAGATTTTGCCTCAGTTCTCAATTTTTCACTTTCATCAATTTCATTTTTTATATCTAATATAATTTTATTAAGAATATCATTAATTTTTTGTGGAACTTTTAAATAGATTAGACCACCAAAAAAAATAACAAACGAAACTGCTACCCAAAAAGTTGAATCAATTGTCATAATATTTATCTCCGTTTTTTTTTGATAAATCATCCACAATTGCTGAAATACTACTATTGTTTACTCCAGCACCAATTAATTTCTGTATTAATTCTGAAGACGTCTCAATTGCAATTTTATTTATTTTTGAAGGTGCTTCTAATTTAAGTTTCTTAATTTCTTCTTCTGCTTTTTTGACTTCTTCATCAATCTGTTTTTCTAAAACTTGTTTTTTTGCATTAATGTCTTTTAATGCTTTTTCTCTAGTCTGATTAAAAATATTTTTTGCTTCAGTTTTACTTTTAGAAATAATTTCATCATATTCTTTAAGTTTTGTATCACTTTCTTCTCTTTGCTTGCTTGCAGCCTCAATATTATCTGAAATCTGTGATTTTCTAGACTCTAAGTTTGCACTAATTTTTGGAAGTATTAATTTAGATAAAACTACATATAAAATTCCAAAAGTTATTGTTAACCAAAATATCTGAGAAACCCAAAATTCTGGATTTAATTGAGGCATGCCTCCGCTTTCAGCGGCAAATACTTTTCCTATAAACAGAAAGCTTAAAAATGCTGACTGAAAAAATATCTTTTTAATCATTCAAATTTAAAATGCAAAAAGAATGATTAACGCTACTACCAATCCAAATAGACCAGTAGCTTCTGCTAAAGCAAATCCTAAAAGTAAGTTTGGAAACTGTTTTTGGGCTGCAGATGGATTTCTCATTGCACCTGACAAATAATTTCCAAAAATTATTCCAATACCTACTCCGGCACCTGCTAGAGCAATTGCTGCTAGACCTGCTCCGATCATTTTTGCTGCTTCTAATTCCATTATATCCTCCTATATTAATTAATGGTGTAAATTTAATGCATCATTTAAATAGATGCAGGTTAAGATCGCAAAAACATATGCTTGAAGAAAAGCAACTAAGATCTCCAAGCCTGTTAAAGCAACCGAAAAACTCAGTGGAAGCCATCCACCAACTATTCCAAGACTTATAACAAAGCCTCCGAAAACTTTCATCATAGTATGACCGGCCATCATGTTTGCAAACAACCTAACTGATAGACTTACTGGTCTACTTAGATAAGATATTATTTCAATTACTACGATTAAAGGTAGCAACACAGCTGGTACACCACTTGGCACAAATAGTTTAAGATATCCTAAACCATGTTTGATAAATCCGATTATTGTTACTCCTATAAAAATAAACGATGCTAACATGAAAGTCACTATAATGTGACTAGTGACTGTGAAAGTGTAGGGTATCATACCGAACATGTTGCAGAACAAAACAAACATGAATAAGGAAAATATGAAAGCAAAGTAAGGTCTTGCTTTTGTTCCAGCGGTATCCCCAATCATTTTTGAGATAAATGTGTAACTCAACTCAGCTAATAACTGTAACTTATTTGGTAGAAGAGAATTTTTTTTCGAACCAAGATTAAAGATTATTAATATTGCAAGTGAACTAACAACCATAAATAAGCTTGCATTAGTAAATGAAATGTCAAATGCACCTATTTTTATTTCAGGACCAATTCGATAAACCTCAAATTGAGTCATTGGATTTGCTGCCATAAATTATTCTACTTTTGCATGTTTTTTGCTGATTTGATCACATTAATAATTCCCGCAATTACACCAACAAAAAAAAATATAATTATTAACCAAGGCTTAGTACCAAAGGTCTTGTCTAAAATAAACCCAATAATTGTCCCTACAGCTACTGCAGAAACTAGTTCAGTGCTAAGTTTAAAAGCAGCACCAATAGATGAGGAGTTTTGGCTATTATCATCAATCTTTTTCTTTAAAAGCTTGTCTTTTGCAATCTGCAAGCGAGTTTTAAAATGATCTTTAGTCATCTGGGTTTAAGCAACCATACTCTCAGCTTTTTGCAGATCCACCGCTACAAGTTGGCTTATTCCTTTTTCTGGCATTGTTACCCCATAAAGTCTATCCATTTTAGACATTGTTAGTGCATGGTGAGTTACAATTATAAATTTAGTATCAGTAATTTTGGTAAGCTCATCTAATAGGCTACAAAATCTTGTCACGTTTGCATCATCTAATGGTGCATCAACTTCATCTAATACACAAATTGGCGAAGGGTTAGTTAAAAAAACTGCAAAAATAAGAGATAAGGCAGTTAGGGCCTGTTCTCCACCTGATAATAAAGTGATAGATTGTAAACGTTTTCCAGGAGGGCTTACCAACATTTCTAATCCAGCTTCTAGAGGATCATGAGAGTCGACAAGTTCTAACTTTGCATTACCACCATTAAAGAGTTTTGTATAAACTTCGTTAAACTTTCTATTAACTTTATCAAAAGCTTCTATTAATCTTTCTCTACCTTTTTGATTTAATTCATTAATACTTTCTTTAAGTTTTATTATAGCTGTTACTAAATCTGATCGATCTTGTTCCATTTTGCTAATTTCTTCCTCATATCTACTTGTTTCTTCGTCTGCTTTTAAGTTTACCGATCCTAATTTCTCTCTTGATTGTTTCTTTTTATCTAATAGGTCTTCTTGATCTACAGGATTGGGTAATTCCTCTAAACCATTTAAGTTTGAATTTTCTAAGATATTCTCTTCTGTTATATTTAATTCAGAGTTTATTCTATCTATTAAATCATTTTTTCTTTTTTTAAGACCCTCAATAGTTGCTCCAGAACTAGCTTTTCTTTCCCTTATTTGAATAGATTGTTCTTGAATTTCATTTAGTTGAGTTCTTAAAGTTTCTATTTTTTCATCTGTTTCATTGATTATTTTTTCATTATCAGTTTTTTCTTGATCAGAGATTCTTAAATTTTCAGAAATTTTACCTTTTTTTTCTGCTTGAATTTTAGGTCGATTATCTAATTTTTCTAATTGTGAATTAAATTTATTTTTTCTTTCTGTAAGTTCGCTAACCATTTTTTCAGAATTTGAAAGTAAATTTTTCCAACTTTCAATTTCTTTTTCTATAATATTTATTCTTTCATTTCTTTTTACAGACTCTTTTTTAATATTATGATTTTTACTATAGCTGTCAGCATATTTTTCTATGATATTTTCAAAACTATTTAACGCATTTAATGCTTCATCATTTTTTTTAGAGGAAATCAAGGTTCTTATATTTTCAATTTGATCTTTCAATTCGTTTTTTGATACATTTAAATCTTCATTAGATTGTTTTTCAGTTTCATAATATTTAGAATCAATTTCAATTAAATCATTTTTTTCTTCTTTAAGTCTTTTCTCATTTGAATTTGCATCTATTATAATTCCTTTTTCTCTAGAAATATCTTCATCTAGTGTTTGCAAAGATTTTTTTATATTTTCTATCTCCTCTTGTATCCTTGTGTTTTCTTCATCAAGACTTTGCAGTTCCAAATTAAGTCTTTGTATTTTTGATAAATTTTCTATGTTTTTTTCTCTTAGTGGTGTTACTTTTTCTGTTTCAAACTTAATTGTTTTTTCAAATTCCGAAATTTTGTTGTTGTAACCACTTACCTCTCCTTCTGCTTCCGTATTTATTTCATTCTCTACTCTTATTTCTTTATCTATTTCCAATAATTTTAGATAATAAAGCCCAGCTTCAATTTTTTTAATTTCATCAGATATATTTTTATATTTTGTAGCTTCTTCTGCTTGTTTTTGAAGGTTGGCTAATTGTCTTTCTTGTTGTCTTCTTAATTCATCAGCTCGCTTAAGATTATTTTCTGCAGCACTTAATCTTAATTCTGCCTCGTGCCTTCTTACATGTAGACCAGAAATTCCCGCAGCTTCTTCTAAAATTGCTCTTCTATCTACGGGTTTTGCCGTAACAAGAGCTCCAATACGTCCTTGACTTATTATAGATGGAGAGTGAGCACCTGTTGATAAATCTGCAAAAAACATTTGAGCATCTCTTGCTCTTACTTCTTTATTATTAATATAAAATTTTGAACCTTTGTCTTTTTCTATTTTTCTTCTTACTTCAATTTCATCTAACTCCCGATATTGAATAGGGCCTTCATTTTTTTCATTACTTACTGATATTGAAACCTCAGCAATATTTTTTGAGGCTTTATTGGAAGTTCCAGAAAATATAACATCTTCCATCCCAGAACCTCTCATACTTTTTGCGGAAGTTTCACCCATTACCCATCTGAGAGATTCAACAATATTGGATTTGCCACATCCATTTGGTCCAACTATTCCTGTCAACCCTTTTTCAATTAAGAAATTAGTTTTATCTGCAAATGATTTAAATCCATTCAGTTGGATTTTTTTAAACTCCATGCATTAACTTATATCAGTTTTTCGAGGGTTTTTTTTAAGTTTTTGTAATTAAGAGATTTTTCAAACTTTTCGTCATTGATTATTATCGTGGGAGTAGCATTTACTTTAAATTTTTTCACTCCTTCGATTCGATCATTTAGAATAAAATCTTCTATATTTTTGTTGGTTGTACATTTATCGAAGTCTACATCAAATGTCTCAGATTTTAAAAATTTTTTTAAATTTTCATTAACATCCTCTACGGTTTGACCTTTGACCCATTTAGATTGATTTAAATATAAACTATTTAAAATTTCAGATTTTCCATCATTTTTACATTGAGATATTTTAGATGCATTCAAAGCTGCAATATCTAATGGAAAATGCCTAAACTCTATTTTAGCAATACCTGTATCTATATAATCTCTTTTTAACTCTGGATAAACATTGATATGAAAATTTGCACAATGACTACATGTAAGAGACTCATAAGTAATAATGGTAATTTTTGCATCTTTATTACCAACTGTAATTCTTTTAATTTTATTAGATTCATCAGCGTTAATATATAAACTTTGAATTAAAATAAATGTTAATAATATAAATATTTTTTTCATTTATTTTTAAATACTTTTGTTAATTCTATTAATGATTTTTTTATTTTATCATTTTTAATACTATTTATTTGATTTTGATATTTCTTATTTGTCACATTTTTTAGTACATATTTATCTGATTTCTCAATTATTTGATTATCATCAAAACTAATAAATTTAAGTTTTTCAATAACTGAAGAACCAAAAAAAACATTCATCCTGTCCAAAATTTCTTTTTTTGAATATTCCATATCTACTTCATGTCCTCTTTTGACCATTATTAGTAAAGTGCTGACACCAAATCGATTTGAATTTTTGAAGGATTTTGGATAACAAACTTTAAATAATTTTTCTCCAACAATATATTTCCAGTTATTTAAAGTTTCAGAATAAATATGACCTTTTTTATTAATAATTTTTTTTATATTTTTTGGCAAAGTATCTCTAAATGATCTTAAGCCTTGAAAGGTAGTGTTTCTCTGCTTAGTATATTTTTTAAATTGCATATGAAGGAACAATTATTAACAAAAAAAATTCTTAATTGGTATGATTTAAATAAAAGATCATTACCATGGCGAAAAAATGTTTCTTTACAAAAAAGACAGTATTACACGTTAGTAAGTGAATTTATGCTGCAGCAAACACAGGTTGCAACTGTAATTCCTTATTTTAATAGATTTATTAAAAATATTCCAAATTTTAAAATTCTTGCAAGAGTTCAAAATAAAAAACTTTTAAAACTCTGGGAAGGTCTCGGTTATTATTCTAGAGCAAGAAATCTTAAAAAAACTGCACAAGTAATTATTAAAGATTTTGATGGAAAATTACCAGGTAATTTTGAAGATTTAAAAACATTACCTGGAATAGGAAATTATACGGCAAGTGCTATACTAGCGATTGCTTTTAATAAACCATATATACCGCTAGATGGAAATATAGAAAGAGTTCTAAAAAGATACCTGCATCTAAGAAAAGTTAATGAAATCAAAAAAGAAAACATTATTAAAAAAAAATCTATATTTGGCACATCATCAAGACCTAGTGATTATGCTCAAGCATTAATGGAACTAGGGGCGTTAATTTGTAAACCAATAAATCCTTTGTGCAATCAATGCCCTATATCAAAAAAGTGTATGTCATTTAAAAATAAAGATTTTCAGATAACTAAAAATATTAAGAAAAAAATAGATAAGTATTTTGTTTTGAAAGTTTACAAAAAAGATCAAAGTTATTTATTAATTAAAAATACTAAATTTAATTTCTTAAAAAATTTAACAATATTTCCTATGGAAGAATTATCTAAACCCAAAAATTTTAATGAACATTTAAATTTTAAATTATCTAATATGAACATGAATATAAAAATCCAATATTTAAAAAAAAGTAGTAAACTTAATTCACCTCTTTGGATAAATGAAAAAAAATTAAATAATTATATGCTTCCTTCATTTACAAAAAAAGTTGTAAAATATTTGGAGAGAAATTAGTGAAAAGAGTAGCCATCATAGGTGCTGGAATTTCTGGATTATTTATTGCAAATTTATTCAAAAGAAATCCTAATTATCAAATCACAATCTATGAAAAAAATAAATCGATTACATTAGAGGAAGGTTATGGTGTTCAATTATCGGTAAATAGTATTAAGTTTTTAAATGAAATTGGATTTGAAAAATTTCAAAATAATGAGAAATTTACTCCTGAAAAAATTAATTTTTATTCAAACAAGAGCTCAAATAAAATATGTGAGCTAGATATCACTAATTTTAATTCAGAAGACTGTAGTTACACTACTTTAAAAAGATCTAATTTGATCAACTTTTTAAAAAAAGATTTAGAGGATTTGATAAAAACTGGCTATAATATTTCAAAAATTGACTATCAAACAAAACAAATTAAACTTTTTTTCGAAAATGATGAAGTTAATGAATGTGATTATTTGATTATTTCAGATGGAGTTTTTTCAAAAAGCAGAAGTCTTATTTCAAATAACCAAACTAAACCTAAATATAATAACACATTAGCAATTAGAGGTATTTTAACTAAATCTCCTAAA
>Ga0315315_10004163_pt1 | contig 13337 bp, 14 predicted proteins | sample M140m3416metaG_FD_203699 | JGI IMG/M metagenome (GOLD analysis project Ga0315315, IMG submission 203699) | Ammonia-oxidizing marine archaeal communities from Monterey Bay, California, United States - M1 40m 3416 | ecosystem: Environmental > Aquatic > Marine > Intertidal zone | place: USA...
AACAGCCGGCTGGACAAAAGAAGATCATGAGAGAGCAGGTTTTAGGATGGTTCCAAACTCACCAGTTAGAAAAGGATCATTCGTAGGAAAAGATGCTGTTCTTATGCCATGTTATGTAAACATTGGTTCTTACATTGGGGCTAAAACGATGATGGATACATTTAGTCGTGCTGGTAGTTGTTGCCAGATTGGAGAAAATTGCCATATATCTGCAGGGTCAGGAGTTGGGGGCGTACTGGAACCCGCTCAAGCATTACCTACAATAATAGAAGATAATGTATTTTTAGGAGCAATGTCTGAAGTAGTAGAAGGGGTTATAGTTGGAGAAGGTTCTGTGTTAAGTATGGGAATGCTGATTACACAATCTACAAAAATAGTAAATAGATCAACTGGTGAGATCACGTATGGAAAAATTCCTCCCTACTCAGTAGTTGTACCAGGTTCTCTACCTGATAAAAAAAATCCATCTGCTCCATCACTAAGCTGTGCAGTAATAATCAAGCAAGTAGACGAAAAAACTAGATCAAAGACATCAATTAATGATCTTTTAAGAGATTAAACATGCAAAAAATAAATGAATTACAATTAGCTAAAGAGCTAATTAGATTTCCGACTGTAACTCCAGTAGACGCTGGAGTGATGAAATTTTTAGAAAAAAAATTGAAAAAACTTGGTTTCAAAACAAAAATACTAGAATTTAATGAAAAAGGTTTCAAACCAGTTAAGAATTTATATGCAAGGTTGGGAACAAAAGGACCTAATTTTTGTTATGCAGGTCACCTAGATGTTGTCCCCCCAGGTAATATAAAAGACTGGACAATAAATCCATTTGGACCATCCATCAAAAAAGGTCATTTAATTGGAAGAGGGGCAAATGACATGAAAAGTTCTATTGCGGCTTTTGTTGCTGCTGTAAGTATTTTTTTATCACAAAATAAAAAATTTAATGGATCAATAAGTTTATTGATTACCGGAGATGAAGAAGGTGATGCGGTAAATGGGACAAAAAAAGTGGTAGAATATCTAAAAAGAAAAAAGGAAAAAATTAATTTTTGTTTAGTTGGTGAGCCAACAAATCCAAATAGATTAGGAGAAATGATAAAAATTGGTCGAAGGGGAAGCTTAACTGGAAAACTTATTATAAATGGTGCTCAAGGTCATGTTGCTTATCCTCAAAGAGCAAATAATCCTTCGACAACAATTGTCAAAATTCTAAATGAGTTAAAAAATATTAAATTTGATGAAGGAACAAAAGATTTTCAACCAACAAATTTAGAGGTAACAAAGATTAATATAAATAACACTGCTGACAATGTAATCCCAGGATCTGCTAAGGCAACTTTTAATATTAGGTTCAATAATAAACATTCATCAAGCTCTATAAAAAATAGACTTAATAAAGTTTTTAAAAAGATATGCAAAAAAAATAAATCAAAGTTTAGGATAGATTATAGAGTTTCAGGAGAAGCTTTTTTAACAAAACCAAATGAAACAACTTTTATGATACAAAATATTATAAAAAAAATAACTAAAATTAAGCCAAAGTTATCTACTACAGGCGGAACATCAGATTTGCGATTTATAAAATCTATCTCACCTGGCTTAGAATTTGGTTTAGTTGGAAAAACTATGCACAAAGTTGATGAAGCTGTATCACTAAAAGATTTAAAAAATCTAACTAAAATTTATCAGGAAATTTTACAAAATTATTTCAAGTGAAAACTGGATTAGTAACTTCTGACACATTCCAAAATCACGACACAGGACCAGGACATCCTGAACAAATAGCAAGAGTCTCAATAATAAATGAAAATTTTAAGAAATTAAATAACCCAAATATTTTGTGGAAAAAACCATCAATAATTTCAGATGAAATTATTAAAAATACCCATGATACAAAATATGTTGATTTAGTTAAAAAATCTTTTCCCTCTAAGGGCTTTTCCTCTCTAGATGGAGATACTATTATTTCACCAGGAAGTAAGGAGGCTATATTTGATGCTGCTGGTTCAATTATTGCTGCTATTGATGGTGTTCAAAATAAAGAATTTAAAAATGCTTTTGCAAGTGTTCGTCCACCAGGCCATCATTGTAATCAAAACAAGGCAGCTGGTTTCTGTATTTTAAATAATATTGCAATTGGAGCTAAATATTTATTAAACAAATACAAATACAAAAAGATTGCTATCATCGATTTTGACGTTCATCATGGTAATGGCACACAAGACATTTTTTATGAAAACGAAAATGTCCTATTTATATCAACACATCAATATCCCTATTATCCTGGATCAGGCTCTGAGCAAGAAAAAGGGAAATTCAATAATATTTACAATATACCTTTGCCTGCAGGAACAAATTCTGAGGAGTATTTTAATGCTTTTGAGCGTGCCTTAAATAAATTAAGAGAATTTAAACCTGAGTTTGTTTTAATTAGTGCTGGATTTGATGCTCATAAAGATGATCCTTTAGCACAAATTAAACTTGAAACAGAGGATTTTTATAACATTACAAAAAGAATATTAGAAACCTCGAAAAAATATTGTAATGGTAAAATTGTTTCAGTTCTTGAAGGTGGATATGACTTGCAGGCACTTAAAGATAGTACTAAAAGACATGTTGATGCATTAATAGAATTCAATTGATAAATATTCAATTAATTATAAACAGCTCCAATGAAATTATACAGAATTAGAAAATCTAAAATAGATAACAAAGGCCGAGGCTTATACGCTTCAAGAGATATTAAGTCTGGCACTAAAATTATAAATTATATTGGAAAAATTTTAACAAATAAAGAAGTCGATGAGTCTGATAAGTTTGATAACAAAAAACCAATATATCTTTTTACACTTAATAAAAAATATACATTAGATGGGGACTTTTCATGGAATACTGCTGGTCTTATAAATCATTCGTGTGACAACAATTGTGATTATGAAGGTAAAGGTCTTAAAATTTGGGTAACTGCAATTAGAGATATCAAAAAAGGTGAGGAATTTACTTGTGATTATGGATTTGGCTATGATGAAGATTATAAACAATTCCCTTGCAAATGTGGGTCTAAAAATTGTTGTGGTTTCATAATTCGTGAGGAAAGTCGTTGGAGGATTCATCCTAAGTTTGCAATGAGTAATAAAAAAAAATTAATAAATAACTCGCGCTAAATAGAGACCCTCAGCTGGAGCTGGGGGAGCACATAATATTCTTTTTTTTGACTTCATTACATTTTCAAATCTTTTTAAAGACCATTTATATTCTCCAAGATATTTTAAACAACCAACCATTGAACGAACTTGTTGTTGTAAAAAAGACTGAGATCTAAATTCGATTTCAATTCTATTTTTAGAAGATTTGATCTTTACGAATTTCATAGTTTTTATTGGACTTTTAGCTCTACAACTTGATGCTCTGAACGTTGAAAAATCTTTAGTCCCAATTAATTTTTTTGCTCCCTTTTTCATTATTACTAAATCCAATTTTTTTATGACATGCCATCCTTTATCTTTATCTAAAACTGGTCCGCTTATACGATTTATAATAATATACTTATATATTCTCATTTTAGCTGAAAATCTTGCATGAAAATCATTATTTCTTTTTCTTATTTTAAGAATCGTGACTCCCTCCTTATTTAAAAAATGATTAATAGATTTTAGAAATCTATTAGTTTGAATTATCTTATTTTCACAATCAAAATGAGCTGACTGTTCTAATGCATGTACTCCAGTATCAGTTCTTCCTGATCCAAATAAAATTATCTTCTCTTTCAAAAGTTTTGAAATTTTTTCCTGAATAAGTCCCTGAATAGTTTTGCCTTTTTTTTGAATTTGCCAACCTCTAAAATTAGTTCCAACATATTCGATCAATATCTGATATCTAAACATTAGATAATATAGAACCTTTTCTGATTTGAGAACCGAGTATAAACTCTCCAATCTTTTGCACTTTTTTTCCTTCTCTCTGGATCTCAAGAATTTTTATAGATTTATTATTGGCGCATGCTATTTCAAGATTATCTGTTAAAACTTCACCATTTTTGCCATTACCATTACTAATTTCCCCTTTTAAGATTTTGTATCTCTGACCATTAAAATTAAAAAAAGCTCCTGGAGAAGGGTACAAACCATTAATCTTCCCAATTATCTTTGAAGCATCATCATTCCAATTAATTAATCCCTCACTTTTTAAAATTTTTTTGGCATAAGTTGCTTTTGAATGATTTTGTTCAATGAAGTTTGATTTTCCATCAAGAATATCATCTACGTCATCTAAAATTTTATCAGAAGCTAAAAGTGAGAGTTTTTCTGAAACTTCAAAAGCATTTAGGTCTTGGTCTATTTTTATTTTGTGAATATTGCATATGGGGCCACTATCCAATTCCTTGTTAATTTTCATTATGCTGACCCCTGTTTCGAGATCTAAATTCATTATTGATCTTTGTATAGGTGCTGCGCCTCTCCATTTAGGAAGTATTGATGCATGAATATTTATAAAACCTTTTTTGGTCAAATTTAAAAATTCTTCTGGAATAATTTGCCCATAAGCAACTACCACTGCTAGATCGGCATTTAGATCTTTAATAAATTTATATTCTTCATCATTATTTTTTAAATGCTCAGGGGACCTAAATTCAATATTTAAAGTTTCCGAAATACCTTGTATTGGAGACTTATTTATTTTTTGACCTCGATGAGACTTTTGGGGCGGTTGTGTATACACAACAGAAATAGGATATCCATTTTGATAGAGAGATTTAAGAATTGGCACTGCAAACAATGGTGTGCCCATAAAAATTATCTTTTTAGCCATGTTTAAACAATAATTCTGTCTGGATTTTTTTTATTTTTAGAAATTTTTTTTACAATTAAATCTCTTTTAAGTTTAGAAAGATGATCAATAATTAATTTTCCATCTAAATGATTTATTTCATGTTGAATACAGGTTGATAATAAACCGTCACATTTTAAGATTTTCTGTTTTCCGTTTAAATCTATATACTCAACGTCACAAACTTTTGGCCTTTCAATCTCAATAAATGTATCTGGAATCGACAAGCACCCCTCTTCATATATAGACATTTCATTACTATATTTTCGTATAATAGGATTTATAAAACAAATTGGATTTTTTTTTTCATCCTTTTTAGATACATCAATAACTAAAATTCTTTTCAATACACCAACTTGTACAGCAGCAAGCCCAATACCATTGGCATTATACATTGTTTCAAAAAGATCATTAATTAACTTTTTTTCATTATCACCAATTTTTTCGATTGGATCTGAAGTTTTTTTTAGAATTTCATCAGGTATAATAATAATATCTCTAGTACTCATTCATAAATAAATAAACTAATTTTTAAACTTTTAAAGGAAGAACTTTTAATAATATTTTATTTCTAATTGGTCTAATGTTTAGTTGATTTAAGGTGCTAATAATAAAATATACAGTATCTTCGTCCATTCTTTCCAATTTATCTTCACCTATAACTTCAACAATTCTTAATAAAGCAGCTCCCTTTTCATTATTGTTTATCATTATTTGAATGTCAGTAGGTATTTCGGTGGTATCGATTTCATATAAATTGTCATACTTTTGATCAATTTTAATACCATCAGATTTTAAAGACTCTAAAAATATAATATCTTTTTTTGAAAGAAAATATTTTCTATCTTTTTTGATTTTTCTTAAAAAATTATTTATATCTTTTTCAATTTTCGATTTTGAATAATCGCCATTAAAATAATTTACTAATTTTGACTGATGAAGAATGTCATTGTTAAATTTAATCTTATTTTTTACGTCCTCTTTAATCTTTATATTTGTGTAGTAAAAACTTGTTAAATTGTCTGGTATTTCTAAAGGATTTATCTCTTCAAGAAATTTTTTTAATTCGCTGTCAAAAGCACCGTTTAAATTATCATCTTTAAATGATTTTTTTAATATTTTTAATAGTTTCAATTTTTCAACCATTTCTGACTCTAAAAGAATTTTTTGATAAATTAGTGCCCTTGCTTCAATGTTTGACATAGATTTATATGTCTCATTAGCGTTCAAAAGTTGATTAATAGTAAATTGAAATCTCATGTATAATTTAAGGAGATCTTTTTCAGGGTAATTTTTATTATGAACAGCTAACTCAATACTTGAAATTTTTTCCAAATCTTTTGTGTCTATTTCTTTAAACGAACTAAGTAAATTTGAAGAGGATAAATACTTCCATATTATCTTGTCTGTCTTGTCGCTTGGCTCAAAAGCAAAATTTGGATTTGTTAAATGAGCTAAATGAAAATCAAGAATCGTTTTTTCAGAAACTGTTTCATCAACTAAAGTATCATAACCAAGTAAAGAGCTTATTTTTTTTTCAAAATATTTATCCTTAAAACCTAATTCCTTTTTTAAATCTAAAATTAATTGTGCATCTTCATTTCTATTATTCTTAATTAGACAATAAATGTTAAATTTTGTTAGGTATTCATCCTTTATTGGTTCTAAATTATCTAAAAATATATCACATGCTTTTTGAATTTTTGACATTGATAAATATTGATCGACTATAAATTTCGTTAATTTCGGATGAATATTTATTATCTGATCCTTTAATAAATATTCCTCAATTATATCAAAATCTGATCTTTTGATTAGCCAATCAGATTTGAAATTTAAAAATTCATTTTCTGAAATGTTTTTTTCTGGATGATAAGCATTTGTTAACATCGAGATATTCATAATTTCTGCAGCATCTTCTGAAAGATCAATCTTATTTAATTTAGAAAAAATATTTTTTAATTGATCGCCATCAGAATTTTTCCACATATACATATCCAAACCAAAATCTTCTGGATCGTATAAACCAATAATTTGGACTCTCTTTGTGTTAAAATTTTTTTCAATTTCTATTGATCCACCTTCATCACTACTTTGCATGTCATAAATACTAGTCTCATTATTTGTTTGCTTATTATTATTTTCAGAAGACGATTTATCTAAACTATTATTTTTCTCAATTTTATTTTGATCAATATTCCATATATCGACAGGCTTTTCTTCTGCCGAAGAACTTAATCCCAAAACTAAAATTAGTATAATTGATAAATATTCTCTATTTAACAACTTTAAAATTTTCATTAGAGATAATTTTTTCTATCTTTTTTATGGGTGCTGGAAAATCTATTCTATTAAGTAAAAAAACAATACCAGTAAGAATAACCAATGCTATAACTAGCTTAATAGCAAAACTAATAATACTTTGTCTTGAACTTGTTTTTTTTATAAATTGCATATAACTTTAAATAATTTCAAATTAAGACATATTTGTGTTTTTTCAATAAAGAAACTTATGAAATCAAAAGAAAACATTGTTTTTTTAGGTATGATGGGGTCTGGAAAGACATCCATAGGTTACATGATTTCGAAAAGACTTAATTTAGATTTTTTTGATATTGATCAATATATTGAAAAAGAACTTGGTATGACAATATTTAAAATTTTTGAAACGAAAGGTGAAAATTTTTTTAGGAACTTTGAGGAAAAAATTACTTTAGAAATATTAAAAAAAAATAGTGTTGTAATCTCACTTGGAGGAGGTGCTTTTTTGAACTCTAGAATAAGAAAAGAAATCTTAACAAATCACATATCCTTTTGGCTAAAATGGAAAAATGAAACTTTAATTAAAAGGATATTAAATAATTCAAAAAGGCCTCTAGCTCACAAAGCAACCAAAAATGAGTTAATTAATTTGATTAAAAAGCGTTCAAATTTTTATTCAAAAGCATTATATAAAGTAAATTGTGATAATCTTACTAAAACAAAATTAAGAGATAAAATTATAAATATTTATGAGAAAAATAAAACTAGTAATTAAAACTAAAAGTCAAAGATATCCAATTATAATTGGAACTAATCTCGTTGAGAAATTGTCTCAAATAATAAAAGAAAATTCGATAAATTTTGAAAAATGTTTAGTTGTAGTTGATAAAAATGTGCCAAAAAAAATGATTAGCAAAATTAAAAATTCGTTATCAAAAAAAGAATTATTTATCCATTACTTTAATGCAAATGAAAAAAATAAAAATCAAAATTCTACCAATAAAATTTTGGACCTTTTATTGAAAAAAAATTTTTCAAGAGAAGATTGTATTTTTTCTCTTGGAGGAGGAATAACTGGAGATGTAACTGGTTTTGCTGCTAGTCTTTTTAAAAGAGGCTTAAAATTTATTAACATCCCCACAACCCTTCTTTCACAAGTAGATTCTTCAATAGGAGGAAAAACAGGTGTTAATACCTCATCAGGAAAAAATTTGATTGGAAGTTTTTATCAACCTAAATTAGTCATAAGTGACTCCAACTTTCTTAAAACACTCCCTAAAAGAGAAATAATTTGTGGGTATGGCGAAATACTTAAACACGCGTTAATATTGGATAAAAATTTATATCAATTCTTAAATAAAAATTTTTCTGAAATAGTAAATTTAAAATCTCCATACATAGAACAAACAATCTTTAAAAGTTGTAAAATTAAGAAAAAAGTAGTTGAAAAAGATGAAAAAGAAAAAAATTTAAGGAAAATTTTAAATTTCGGTCATACTTTTGCTCATTCTTTTGAAGCTACTCTAAAATATTCAAAAAAATTAAACCATGGTGAGGCTGTCCTTCTAGGTATGATTACAGCTTTGAAATTTAGCTTAAATAATAAATTTTTTAGACAAAAAGAGTACTTTTCAATCTTAAATCACTATGAAAAATCAAAATTACCATCAAATATAAAAAACTATTTCTCTAAAAAAGATTTAAAAAAGATTTTATTTTATATGCTCAAAGATAAAAAAAATAACTCAGATCAAATAAATTTAATTCTATTGAAAAATATTGGTAGCACTATAATAGATAAAAAATATGACAAAGAAAAAATAAACCTATTTTTAAAAACAGAACTATCTAATTAAAATTTGTATTGAATGTATATAGGTCTTAATTTCTTTATCTAAAATTTTGAAAATTTTTTTGTTACTTTGAATCTTGTTCATTTTCTTAAGTTCGTTAGATTGTAAAATTAATTTTATATGATACTTCCCTTCTTGATTTCCAGCATGATTTTTATGTAAAAAAGATTTATCTTCAATCTCGATATTTTCAATTATTATTTGACTTTCTAATTTTTTTTTTATAATTGAAATTAAATTGTTAATATCCATAAATATTAATTAATATATATCATGAAAAATATTTGTGACTGGAATAATTGTAGTGAAATTGGTGAATATCGCGCCCCTGTTGAAAAAGATAATAGTAAAAAATTTAGAATGCTTTGCTTAGAGCACGTAAAAGAGTTCAACAAGAATTGGAATTATTTTTCAGGAATGAACGATAATGAAGTTATAGAATTTTTAAAATCAGATATGGTTTGGCATAAACCTACCCAAAGCTTTAGTTCATCAGATAATTTTTTCAAAGTATTATGGAATAATACACTTAGAGATGACTCGGAAAATAAGAAACTTAACAGCGATTATTCCAACATGCGTCAATTTAAATTTGACCATAAAGATATCAAAGCGTTTGGTATTTTAGGAATTTCGGTAGGTTTAAAATGGCAAAAAATTCAACAAAAATTCAAAATCCTTGTCAAAAAATTTCACCCTGATATGAATTCTGGGAATAAAAAATATGAGGAAAAATTAAAATTAATAACTTTAGCTTACACACAGCTTAAAAATACTTATAAGGATAAAATTGACACCTGATCTAAATATACAACCAGATATTAAAGTTTCAATAAAACAAACTTTTGGAATTGAAACTGAAATGGAAGTAAACGCTTTTTCGAAAAAAAGTGAATATGTCCCCGACATAGATAAAACATATAAATTTGATCGAGATACAACTTTAGCTATAATATCTGGATTTTCGCACAACAAAAGAGTTTTGGTTCAAGGTTACCATGGAACTGGAAAGTCAACTCACATAGAACAAATTGCTGCTAGACTAAATTGGCCATGTGTTAGAGTAAATTTAGATAGTCACATAAGCAGAATTGATTTAATTGGTAAAGATGCGATTGTTCTTAAAGACGGAAAACAAATAACTCAATTTAACGAGGGTATTCTTCCTTGGTCTATTCAAAACCCTATTGCTTTAGTTTTTGATGAATATGACGCTGGAAGACCAGATGTTATGTTTGTCATTCAACGAGTATTAGAAGCTCAAGGTAATTTTACGCTTTTAGATAAAAATAAAGTAATTAAACAAAATAAATATTTTAGACTATTTGCGACCTCAAACACTGTAGGATTGGGAGATACCACTGGATTATATCATGGTACTCAACAAATAAACCAGGGTCAAATGGACAGATGGAATATAGTAACAACTCTTAATTATTTAAGCCTAGAAAAGGAGATGGATATAATTTTAGCTAAAAATAAAAATTTCAATAATTCAAAAGGTAAAGAAAAAATAGCAAACATGATTAAAGTGGCCACTTTAACTAGACAAGGTTTTATGGCTGGAGATATTTCGACAGTAATGAGTCCGCGAACGGTCTTGCATTGGGCTGAAAATACTGAGATTTTTAAAGATACTGGCTACGCTTTTAGAGTAACTTTTTTGAATAAATGTGATGAAATTGAAAAAAACACAATTGCTGAATATTATCAAAGATGCTTTGGGGAAGAATTGCCAGAGTCACTTATAAATATCCAAATTTAAATGAACAATAGCAAGAAAGATGCTAGCTTAATTGAACAATTCAAACAGGCATTAACTTCGACTGAAAAAGTAATTTCTGGTAACTTCAAGCCAAGCAGTGAAATTGATAAAAACAAATATGCAAATAAATTGAATAAATTTGAGTTAGAAAATTTAAATAATAAAAACGATTTTATAAAAGCAAGGGCCGAGTCAGACTCCAATGCTCTAAAAATAAGATTTTCCGATGAAAAGATTTATAAAAAAAACTTGCCTAATAATTCATCCTGTAAAGCTTTATATTTAGTTGCAGAAAAAATAAGATACGAGTCATTAGGTATAAAAATGTTAAAAGGAGTAGAAAAAAACCTTAAAGAAAATTACGATTATTTTGTCAGTAGAAAAAAAAGAGAGCAGCTTAAGTCTAAAGAAGATGTGCCTGTCATTGAAGCATTTGAGTTATATATGCTTAAAAATTTCCATAATATCAAATTAAATCAAATATCTAATGACATGTTAAACTTTTGGAAAGAAGATTTTGAAAAATCTATTGATAAACATAAAGATTTTTTAATAGAAAATTTAGATTCACAAAATAAATATTCCTCAAAATTTTCAGAAATATTACAAGAAATGGAAATTTTTCAAACTGAAGAAAATGAAGAGACTAGAGATGACAATCAAGATGATGGTCAAAACAACCCCTCAAACCAAGATGAAGAAAGTAATTCAGAAGATAAAAAAGACCAAAATAAAGATGATGAGACACAAGCAAATTTAGACTCTGAATATGACATTGATGAATACAAGCTAGATGAACAGTTAATAGACACTGACTCAGAAAATCAAAGTAATGAGCAAATAATTCAACAAAAAAATATTAATGATTTAAATTTAGAATATAAAATATTTACTCATGAATTTGATGAAATTACAAAAGCAGAAAACCTAGATAATTCTGAAGACTCTTCAAAATTAAGAAAAACTCTTGATCAGCAATTAATCGGATTTCAGGATGTAATCACTAAACTTGCTAATAAACTTCAAAGACAGCTACTAGCAAAACAAAATAGATCCTGGGAATTCGACTTAGAAGAAGGATTGTTAGATAGCTCAAAACTTCCAAGAATTATAATGGATCCCTATAATTCATTATCTTTTAAAAAAGAAAAAGATCTAGACTTCAAGGATACAATTGTAACTTTGCTTATTGATAACTCAGGATCAATGAGAGGTCGACCAATAACTATTGCAGCACTTTGTGCAGATATTTTATCAAGAACTTTAGAGCGCTGTTCTGTAAAAGTTGAGATTTTAGGTTTCACAACAAAAAACTGGAAGGGTGGACAAAGTAGAGAGCTCTGGAATAAGAAAGGTAAAATAAAAACACCTGGTAGACTGAATGATCTGAGACACATAATTTATAAAGGAGCAGATACCCCCTGGAGACAATCTAAAAATAACCTTGGCTTAATGCTCAAAGAAGGTTTGTTAAAAGAAAATATTGATGGAGAGGCAATACACTGGGCCTTCAATAGAATAAAAAAAAGAAAAGAAGAAAGAAAAATTTTAATGGTCATTTCAGATGGTGCCCCCGTGGATGACTCGACACTTTCTGTAAATTCAGGAGATTTTTTAGAAAAACATCTCAAAAAAGTTGTAAAGTTTATCGAGGATAAGGGCGAAATAGAAATTTTGGCAATAGGTATAGGTCATGATGTTTCAAGATATTATAGTCGAGCAATAAAAATTACAGATGTTAATGAATTAGGAGATGTAATGATTTCTCAGCTAAGCTCATTGTTTGAAAGAAAAAATAAATTAAACTAAATATTAAATAAGTCTTTATTATTCCATTTAATAATTACTTCTGCACCACCTCTTGTGTCTGAATTTCTGCAATTAACATTTGCAAAATTTTTTTCTAATAATGTTTTTCCAATAAATATACCTAGTCCAAGACCTGATTTATCTTTATTAATTCTTTTAATTCCTTTTAAATAAGGCTCACCAATTTTTGATAATATACCGCTTGGAAATCCGGTTCCATCATCCTCTATTATTACCTCAGTAAAATCATTATCACTTTTTAAAGTCAAATAAATTTTTTTTGAAGAAAATTTATTTGCATTTCCTATAAAATTTCTAAGTCCATACACAATTTCAATTGATTTTGTTATTTTTCTCGAATTTGAATCTTGATCTATATTTAAAATAAACTCTTTTAAGCTTGTTTCTTTAAATGAAGTTATAATTTCTTTTAAATAATCTCTCATACTTATATCATCATCAATAAACTCATCTTCTTCATTTGGATTTAAAGATAATCTTTTCAAAATTTGATTACATCTTTCAACTTGACTTGATAATAATTTTACATCCTGCGCTACATCTTTATTATTTTTAAGTTGTTCTTTTAATTCTTGGGTTATGATTTTTATGGTAGATAATGGAGTTCCCAATGAATGAGCTGCTGCTGCAGCTTGTCCACCTAAAGACAACATCTCATGTTCTTTAGCCATTACCTCTTCCATTTTATTAAGCGCATCTTTTCTTAATCTGGACTCTATTCCAAACAAAATTGCAAAATAATTTAAAAAAATTAGTGCTATTATCAATGCTACAGGAATTGAATAATAATAGTATTT
>Ga0315315_10004166_pt1 | contig 13334 bp, 13 predicted proteins | sample M140m3416metaG_FD_203699 | JGI IMG/M metagenome (GOLD analysis project Ga0315315, IMG submission 203699) | Ammonia-oxidizing marine archaeal communities from Monterey Bay, California, United States - M1 40m 3416 | ecosystem: Environmental > Aquatic > Marine > Intertidal zone | place: USA...
AGATAGTAATAGAAAAATAAATAAGACAACAATAGAAAATATTAAAAATTATTTATTATAATATAATAAGTATGAAAATAACTTATTCTATGTGTAAATTTTCGACATATTTAATTTTTTCACTAATATCTATTTTAATAGTTTTTTATATGTTTACATTAAATGTAAATCTAATTAGAGAAAAATCTATAAATAATGAACATTATTTTTATGAAAAAATAAATCTAAATTCTAATAAAATAGATGAAAATAATAAAGACTTTATTGAGGGATTTATAGATATAAATAGTTCTTCAAAAGATACCGGAAACGATGATATTTATAATTTAATAAAAAGAAAATTAAAATCATTACAAGAAGAAATAGGTGGTACAACAGGTTCAAAGCAAATAAAAGATTTATTAGTAAATACAAAAAAAATTTCAGATTTAGAATGTGCAAAATGTATGATTAACATGGTCCAAGATAATAAAGGTGTTAAAAGTATAGATATTGAAAATATATTATCAAATGAAGATAATGAAAATTGTGTAAAATGTAAAAAATATACCGAATTATCATCTACTATAAAAAATATGATTGATGGATTATAAAATAATTATTTTAAAAATACAAAATTAAACTATATTAAATATATATTATATTTAATATAGATTACATATAATGTATATTAAATATCCATTAATTATTCCTATAATAGGACATGGTGCTACTGATATAATTGAATATCCAATTGATACAATAGTTTTTAATTTTTTATCATTTTTTTTAATATATAATTTAAATTTTATACAACGTAAAATATTATTAACATCTATATCTATTTATCATATATCATTAGATATCCCATATAACAAACATAAATTATTAATATCTTCAATTATGCATGGATTATGGTTTAAATATCCAATTATTTCAAAATTATATTTATTAACAATACACACACCATTACATTATTTAAAAATATTTTTATTAAAAATAAATTGGAAAAAAAAATATGCAATAGGATTTTTAACAAGTTTTTCAAGTAATATATTAATAAATAGAAATATAGAAAATTATATGGATTTAAGATTTGGTAAATTATGGTGGATTTTTCCTATAATACCCCATGTATTTTTATGTAATAAAATAAATAATAAATATATAAAAAAAATAAAAAAAAATCGTATTTTTGAGAGATTATTCAATAATAAAAATAATAAATGTATATTTATATAATTCTTTTTAATTTTATTTTTTTTGAAAATTTTATTAATTTAATATACAATTTAAGAGAGATATAGTCTTCCTCTAAATTATATAATGGTTCTTCTATTACACAATTATATTTTTTTACAATATTAATTAATTTTTGATCCATTTTAAATTTATCTAATTCTTTAATGTTGTATGATACGAAACCATTTTCATTGATTATGCCTTTTAGAGTTATTTTGGATTTATATTTTTTGTATTGTAAATATTCAATTTCCTGTTTGCCTATTAATGGAAATGTAATTTTAGTATAATATTTATTATTTATATCTGGTAATTTAATGTTATTAAAATTATCTAAATTATTTAAATTATTTAAATTATTTAAATTAAATGTAAATGTTATAAAATTAAAAAATAAGAATAGCATATATATAATATTTTTTAACATAGTTTTTAAATATTATATTTAAATTATTTTTTTAAATGTGTCTCATTACATATTTTTTTTATAATTTTATCATCTATAACTTCAACCGATTTACCGATTGTTGAAAGTGTTTTAGCAAAGTATTCCTGTTTTGATTCTATATTTTGAAAATCAGGATTTTCATTTTTCCAACATTCCAAAGTATCATAGTGTTTATTCGACGTTCTTTTAATGGCATTTTTCAAATTTGTTTTATTTTGATCTTTATGCCAAGTGTCTTCATTTTTTATATATAATGTCTCTCTCTTTGTATCAGTACAATGTATCGGTCTTTCATATAAGCTTAATTTTTTCATATTTTCCATAATAACATTTGATATACCTTCCGCTAATCCTTTTTTTTTTGTAAAATCTAATTGCTGAAGATTTACTGTAATTTTATTTATAAAATCATCTAAATTAATAGCATCTTTGCATTTTTCATTAAGGAATAAATTAATATTAAATTTTTGATTTATAGTATTATTATTTGAACCTATACGTGGTATAAGTTCACTTACTTGTTTACGTAATTCTTTATTTTGATTTATTATTTCTTCGATATGTTCATCTTTTTTATATAACATATTTAATATATCATTTTTTTGTTCAATTATATATTGTATGTTATTATCTTGAATGCTATTAAAATTTTTATTATTTTCTAAAATTGTATTACCTGATGATTCTATATATTTACAAATCTTTTTGTGACGATAATACCCTGAATCATACTTATATTGTTTTCCACATACACATGAAATAAGATGCGATGTATTTTGACCTATCATTTTACATCGTTTATGTTTTGCTGTTAAAAGATGTCTGTTGTAATCACCTTTTTTGCTGCATTTAAAGTCACATAACTCACATACGAAGAATTTTGATGTAAAATCCACTATCATTCTACTATCATATAATGATAGTAAAATTACATCTAAATCTTTTTATTTTATTAAATTTTATTTTTTTTAAAAAAATTTGAAAAACAAATATATAAAATTGTTATCATTTATGGTGTAAATGTTGAAAATCCTAAAAAATGCATTTAAAAAACCCAACCTTATTTGCGAAAATCAAAAATGGACATTTTAAAAATGTCCAATTCCAAAAAATTTACCAAATCTTATTTTAAAAAATTGTTACCATAAAAATATTACCCTTTTTTATTAATTTAAATACAAACCTATATGGTGTTATATTAATAAATCTTGAAAATCACCGAGCTAAATATATATTATTTTATAACTTAAAGAACAATATATATTATTTTATAACTTAAAGAACAATATATATTATTTTATAACTTAAAGAACAATATATATTATTTTATAACTTAAAGAACAATATATATTATTTTATATTTTTCGTGTATTTCTTAAACGCCTTCTATTTTTAATTGATTTTTTCTTATACGTTTTTCCATTTGTTAATACTAAATACGGTTTAAAAAATTTAAACATGTCTTTATGTTTTCTATTACCATTATACTCTTTAATTAATTTTCCATTTTTAAAAATCATTATAGAAGGATACCCATTTATTGATTTAGTAAGAGAAGAATAATCTATATAATTTAATTGTTCCGAATCTATTTCTAATAATAATCCATTACAATTTGTTGATTTTAATTTTTTTTTTAACATTTTCCATTGTTGTTTCATTAATTTACAATGTATACATAATTTGCTGAATACTCCTATTAAACAAATTTTTTCTTTTAATAATTTATGTATATAATCTTTTTCTACATTTTTTTTATTTAATTCTATAATTTGCATTTATATATATATAAAATAAAAAATAAATTAAAATATATATATATTTTAATTAAACATGAAATATATATTATTGATTTTTATAGTATTTCTATTAGGTATGTATTGTTATTCGGTTGATTTAAATAATTTAGAAGCTATGAAAAATAATGAAGATAATATATCAGAACCAAAAATAAAAAAAATATCAGAAGATTGCCCAAATATGTTAATAGAAAAGGATGGAAAGTTTGTATTATTTAATTCAAATAAAGAAAAAGTTCCAGGAATTAACCCAATTTATTTTAATAATTTAGATGAGTATATTAAATATATAGATTTTTTTAATAAGAAAAAATCTAAGTGTCCAATATTATATCTACAATACACAACAAATGCACAAAATGAAGAATTAATACAAGTTAAATCGTCATTATTTGAAAATAATGGGGGGATACAACCAACCAAAATAGATAAAAAAAAATATTTTGAAGATAATAAAATTTTAGATGCTACAAAAGACAGTACACCAAGTAAAACAAAAAAATTTAATACAAATATGTATTCTGGGTTTGATAAACAAAATCAAAATATAGGATTAGATACGCCATTAGACCAAATATTTGTAGATAAAAGCGATAAAAGTCCAAATCCGATGGATACCCATTGGGGTGGAAAAAAACACACAGAACATAAAATTAAACAAGGCGATTATAAGGATAGAGAAGTTTATAGATATAAAAATACAAAAATATAAAAATATAAAAATATAAAAAATAATTAAAACAACAAAAAATAATTTAAAGATTTTTTAATTAATAATATATATATATATAACATATATACTAGTTATATATACAGCTTCTTTGGTCTATGGGTATGATCTCACCCTTCCAAGGTGAGGAACCGAGTTCGAGTCTCGGGAGAAGCAATAATATTATTTATATATATATTTAATATATTAATAATATTATTGATTTATAAATTCTATAGTTTGATTAGCGACATATTCTCTATAAGTTTTACGTGTATTACTTATACTATTTTTATGATCTAATTTCCAGTTATTAAATTCTACCATTTCACCTTTTGTTGTATCCCATAAATTTAAATTCATTGCAAAGTTGCTCCAAAAATCATCTAATATATCAGTATGGCCAACATTTTCGTAATATTCTTCTCTAACTAATTGATTATCTAAAAATTCTATTTCCTGCCAATCAGGTAATGGAGTTTCTGTATTATATAATTTATCTGCTTTTATAATTAATATGGGAAATTTAGGATTTATTTGATGTCTTTCTACACCATTAAAGTTTACATTAGGAACTGTAATAGGGTCTAACAATACAGCATTATTTATTTTTTCATTATTCAATATATTAGGTTCAAATGATGAATGTGATACATATGAAATTTTATCAACACCAATTGCTTGTGTTACCTCATTAATACTGTCACTATTGAGTTGATTAAAATTATTATAAGTAATTATTGTATTATTTTTTTTTAATTTATTTAAAAAATTATTATAAAATCGAGAGGGCATTGTTCCATATAAACCAGGTGAAAATAATATAGGGGGTCCTTTACCTGAAACTGTTAATTTTTCTCCTTTACTGGTTTTTATCGATGGTGTAAAAAATGAAGAAACAACTAGAAACATATTTACAATAAAAAAAAGTTTCATTATATATAATATAATATAATATAATATATAATAAATCTTTTATATACAAATTTTATTTTTGTAATATTTTAAAATCTTTATATGAAATATTTTTTGTATCACAAATTGGTGGTTTTTTTGGTATTTTTTTATGTCTATTTTTTTTATCTATTTTTTCTTGATTTTTTAAAGCACTATCTATATAAATTTCTTTTAAATATTTACCTACTAAAAAAGAACCTTCATGTTGATCTAAATTACCATCTTCTATTTGTTTTAATACATCTAAAAATTTAAAAAATATATCTAAATTTAAAGTATCATTTTTTATTTTATTATAAATATCAGTATAATTATTAAATAAAAAATTACATTGATTTACACATATCTTATCAAATTCATTAGGATTTGACTGTGCCAATCTTAAATATTTTTGTTTTAATGCTATTAACTGTTTAGTATCTATTCTTAATAGTTCACTTTGTTTTTTATTTCTTATATTTTCTGTACAATCATCTGTGTCATTTGCTTTTATCATATTTGCAAGGTCCAGTTTTTCTTGATTATTTAGTATATTGGACATTATTATAAATTAATGTATTTTTTTTATATATTAATTAATATATTAATTTATATATTAATTAATATATATGCTGCATTATAATATTTTCAAAAAAATATTAAATAAAAAAATAATTCTTATAGCGTTGATATCAATTTTGTTATTTTCTTTACATTACAATAAAAATAATCTAATTTTAGAAACAATGGATATGCGTGAAAGTTTAAATCAATTTGAAACAGGCGTTAAAAAAATGTCTTCTAATATGGAAGATTCAATTAATACAGCTAATCATTATTTAAGTGAAACTGGAAATTCAAATGGAGAAATTAAATTAGAAGGTTTTATTGAAACTATGGATTGTGAAAATATAAATATAGATGAACAAAGTGAGGGCGCTACAAATATTATTAATTCACAATGTAATATTTTAAATGAACTTAAAAAGAAAAATGAAAATTAAATGATGCAAATTATACTAATTAAAACATAATTATATTAAAATAATATAATTATATTTTAATTAAATATGTCAAAAGGAAGTTTAGGAACGGCATTAATTATTATCTCTATTTTTATTCTATTAAATGCTTCTCTATCGTTATTAATTGGTATAAGTAAAATTAAAAATAATTGGGAAAAATATAAATGTAATCCCGGTATAATGCCTTTTGCACAAATTTTTGGTCATGACCCAATAGAAAATGCAAAAGAATGTGTTGAAATAATTCAAATGGATTTTATGAGTGTATTTTTAGCACCATTTTATTCTGCAATTCAATATTTTATTTCTGGTTCTGCTGTTTTTGTTGGTCTATTTGAAAAATTAAAAAATTTTTCAAACATTGGTGCATTTGATATAACTCAACTTTCAGAAAAAATTAAAGAACGATTCAATAGTATCATGACAGGGGTTAATACAACATTTATTAAAATAAATGACCTTTTTAATAATACTACTTCAATGATTACAATAATTTTTTATATGCTTATTACTATAAAAAATACCACTGTTGCTGCTTGGAATGATATGCCAGGTTCAATAATAAAAATAGTTAGAAGTTTAAATTCACAATAATTCAAATATAATAATGCTGTAAATATATTATTAATTTAAAACACGATATTATTTTAATAATATAATATAACTTAGATATGAATATTAATGATAATATCAATAAGATAAATGAAAACTTATTAATTATAAATAAAATGAATACATATTATAAAAATTTAACATATTATAATAAATATGATTATGATATATGGATAACAGTTATTATATTTTTAATAGTATTATATGTAGTAATTTATTATTTCATTTTAAATAATTTACAAATGTTAAAAAACGATTGGGATAAATATAAATGTAATCCATTCTATATGCCTTTTGCAAGTATTGTAAATTCTGAAAATTCGGAATTTACGAAAAATAATTATAAACAATGTTTAAATCAATCTAATTTTAAATTAGGTATTAAAATTTCAAAACCATTTGATTTTATTTTTTATATATTTAAATTAATTTTTTCGGCAATTTCAAGTATTATTTTAATGGTTATGAGATTTATTGTATATTTATTAATGATTATTGTTAAAATTTTTAGAGCTATTTTAGATAGAATTTTAAAAATTTTTGATGAATTAAATATGATATTTTTAAGATTAGTTGATATGGTTAATCATACACTTTCTATATTTACAGTTATTTATTATTTATGTCTTAAAGTTATTGAACTTGTAAGATTTGCTTTTGTTTTAATACAATTAGCATTTTTTGGTATAGTTGTACTTCCAGTTATAGCATCTAATGTTATATTAGCTACATTACTAATTATACAAGCTATAATTGCGTTTTTTTTAACAATAAATCCATTTACATCTTGGTTAGGTGCAATTTATTGGGGTATGTGGGGTGTATTATTTATCGTATTTATATTAAGTACAATATTTGCTGTTTTTACATTAATAATAAATAATAATATAGCAACTACTACTAATAATCTACCAAATTCTTTAACCGAACCAGATACTAATACAGAAGAAACGTTTCAAAATTTAAATGATATAGAATATGATTATAAAGATAAAGAAACTATTATTAAAGAAAAATTGAAATATATAGTTCTAGATACTCGTGAAAAAATATTGGCAGGTAATTTTAAAGATATAAATATTAATACTGATAATTTATTTTTTAAAGATAATAAAGTTTTACCTAAATGCTGTCAATATAATCCACATTATTCAAGTGATAAAGGTTGTATATGTTCAACTTTGGAACAAGAAGAATATTTAAAACGAAATGGATTAAATAAATCTTATAATAATAATGATGATGATGATGATGATAGTAATGAAAAAAATATAAATATTAATAATTTATTTTTTAGTCCAACAAAAGCTTTTAAAGGCGAAAAAAGTATCTTTAATGACGTAACAGATAAAGATAAAAATAAATATATAAATAAAAATGATATATTTCATTCAGATTTATCAAAAAATTTAGTATATTCTAAATTGTATCTCCAATCAAGATAAATTTATAACACAGCATTTTAAAAAACAACATTATAAAATAACATAAAAATATAATAAATATATTATAAATAAATTAGTATGTTAAAAATATTTATAATATATTTATTAAATATATCAATTTGCAATAGTTATTTTATTAATTTTAATTCCAAACTATATTTTAAAAAACCTCAAACCAATATTTTACATAATAAAATAAATATTTATATGGAATTTGAAGAAAGTGATTCAGATTTTAATATAGATCCTAATTTTTTTAATAAAACTTTACCCCAAACAAATTATATACAAAATGTCGAGTATGATGAAGAAAATGAATTATGGACTATTGACCTTGATTTTTCAAATATTAATGAGGTTAAATTAAATAATAATTCACAAGATATTGAATTGTATATGCATAATGAAATAAATGAAACAAATATAAATACTTTTCCATCATTTTATCAATTTCTAAGAGAACGAGAATTACGAGAATTAACAGAAAAAAATGAATATCTTAAAAAAGCTAATGATAAATATAAAAATTTTAATCCAACTTCAAAAGACTTAAAATTATTATCTTCATTTTCTTCAGCTGAATGGTGTAAAACCTGGTTATATGAAATGATACATGTTCCGGATTATTTTCCTACATTTATGTTCCAAGATATGTTTAGATTGAGAGATTTTTCACAAAAAAATAATAGCAAACAATATTTTTATATAGGGTATTATCCGAGTGATAGTTATTTAAAAAAAGGACCATTTTATATTGGTGTTTTTGAATTAGAACCTGAAAAAAGAGAATTTCGAACATATATTATAATTCAAAATCCATATTATTGCGCTGAAAATATATATGATGAAAATAAAATGAAAAATTTTAAAAAAGAATTAATTGCTATGACTAAAGATGCATTTGTGTTTTTTAAATATGATAATTTGAAAGATACAGCGGACCAACGATACTATTATTCATGGTTATATGAAGAATAATTAATTAAATAATATAAAAAAATAATATTTATTATATTTTTATATTATTTATATTATTTATGTAATATATTTTAATTATACATACCAAATGGTATATTATTAGTTTCATTTTTAATTAATAATTTATCAATTATTTGTTTATTGATTGTAAGTGGAAAGACGATTCTATCTTTATCAATCATATTTTTGCATTTAAATAAATCTGTATCATTTTTCATTAATCGATATAAATTTAATTTTGTATAAATTGTTTCTATGCACCGTTTTAAATTTCTAACACCTGCTTCTTTTTCGGTGAATTCATTAATAATATATTCTAAATTATTATCATCTATAATAATATCGTTATCATTAAATTTTGATTTGTCACGAATAGTAGGAAGTAAATATTTGTTAGCAATAACCTTTTTATCATTTAGTTTATATCCAGAAGTTTCTATTTTATATAGTCGGTCTTTTAAGATTGGATTAACCATTTTTTCTTCATTATAACTAAATATGAATAAAGCACGAGACATATCTAAATCTATTTCGGCCATATATTTATCATTAAAATGATTATTTTGTGTACTATCTGTTAAATGCGTTAAAATCCCAGTTATTTCAGCACCTCTAGGTGTATCGCTAATTTTATCCAATTCGTCAAATAATATTAGAGGATTCATACATTTTGCTTTAATTAAAATATCAATAATTTTTCCATATTTACTTCCTTCATATGTATAATCATGTCCTTCTAAAAATCCACTATCACCACAACCTCCCAATGCTATCATTCCAAAGGGTCTATTTAAAATTTTGCTGATACCTTCTTTAATTAGAGTCGTTTTTCCGGTCCCAGGTGGTCCTTTAATAGCAATTGATGTTCCAATAGCATTAGGATTAACTAACCATAAACCGATCATTTGTAAAATTTGTAATTTAGCATCATCAAGACCATATACTACGTTATCTAAAATTTCTTTCGCATTTCTCATAAATTCGTTGCATTTTTCAATACCATCTGAAAATGTGATTTCAAGATTATTATATTTATTAAATGGTATTTTAATAAATGTATCAACCCACGATTTAATTTTATAGAATTCTCCATTTGAACCACCCATACAATCGCCCATAGTTTTCAACATATTTATTTTACGGAGGGCACATGCTTTATAAATATCAGGAATATCTATATCTAATAAATGAATTAAATATGGCGTATCGATATTAACCATACTATTTATTTTTTGTAATTTTTCAATATAAGAAATTTGTTGTTCATTAGATAACATATTTTTAAAATATTTAGGTTCATTATCATCGATATCTAGAATTTTACAGAAAGTTTTATAATTCTTAACAGATACTTTATTTTTTTTTTGTTGAAGTTTTTTTGCTTCTTTATTTTTTTTATTGTCATCAGATATAATTTTATCTTCTTTATTAGAATCTTCTTTATTAGAATCTTCTTCATTAGAATCTTCTTCATTAGAATCTTCTTCATTATAATCTTCTTCATTAGAATCTTCTTCATTAGAATCTTCTTTATTAGAATCTTCATCTTCCAACTTATTTTTATTTTTTTGTTTTAATAGTTTTAATAAAATTTTGATTACTTGTTTTTTTTTATTTTTTTTATCATTATCATTATCATTATCATTATCATTATCATTATCATTATCATATTCATCGTAATCACTAATAATAGAATTGTTATCATATTCATCGTAATCACTAATAATAGAATTGTTATCATTATCATTATTATTAATAATTTTATTAAATGACTTACTATTATCATTAACTATAAAATTAATATTATTGTCATTATTAATATCATCTAAATTTAATAATCTTTGTCTTTTAACTTTATTAATTTTATCTTTACTATAAGTTGATGGGAATAATTTATTTAAAAATTTATAATAATTTAATTTATTTATTTTTTTTGGTTGTTTTTTTAATTTGTTATTAAATTCTAATTTATATTCAGATTCAGAATCATATTCAGTGTCATATTCAAATATCGAATCTGAATCAGAGTCATATTCAGAATTTGATTCCGAGTCAGAATCACTATCATTATTTTTTTCATTATAATTTTTTCTTTTAAGTTTTCCAGAAAGACTTCTAGTTGTATATTTATGTTTATGATTCATGATATATAATATATAAAAAAAATATTAATAAAAATCAATTTTAAAAAAAATATAAATTTATATAAACAATAAAATTTAAAAATCCAACAATATTTTTTTTTATACATTTGTTACAAAAATAAGTGATAAAAAATTATTTTTTTAATTAATTTTTAAATTGATTTAAAATTATCTAAATATTATTTAGTTAATATAATAATATGTTAAAAACAAAAAATAGAGATACTAATGTTTCAAAAATTATTGGTATTCAATTTAGTATATTAAGCCCCGAAGAAATAGAAAATTCGTCGGTTGCGGAAATAACTAATAGAGACACATATGTTAATAATAAACCTGTTTTAAATGGTTTATTTGATCCACGAATGGGTATTTTAGAACCTGGATTTATTTGTCCAACAGATGGTTTAGATTATATACAAACTCCTGGATATTTTGGACATATTAAATTATCAAAACCGGTATTTTATATACAATATTTACCTACAATATTAAAGATTTTAAGATGCGTATGTATTAAATGTAGTAAATTATTAATAGATAAAGAAAAATATTGTTATTTATGTAATAACAATAATGATGAAAGATGGAATAAAGTATTTAATTTTGCAAATAAAATTAAACGGTGTGGTGAAGATTCATTAAATGGTTGTGGATGTTTACAACCAAAATTAAAGAAAGAAGGTTTAGCAACTATTGTTGCTGATTGGACTTCATCGGGCGATGATGAAAATAAAGTTTCAATAAAGTTATCGCCCGAAACTATAATTAATATATTTAAAAAAATTTCAGATGAAGATGTTAATTTTATGGGTTTTAGTTCTCTATGGTCAAGACCAGAATGGATGATTTGTCAAGTCATGGCTGTACCACCACCATCAGTAAGACCGTCTGTAAAACATAATTCACAACAAAGAAGTGAAGATGATTTAACACATATATTAGTTAATATTATTAAATCTAATAAAACGTTACAGGAAAAAATAGAGCAAAATGCAAACCCTAATATTATTGAAGATTGGGCAACCGTTTTACAATATTATGTATCTACATTAGTAGATAATAAAATCCCGGGTGTTGCAGCAGTAGCTCAACGTTCAGGAAGACCATTAAAAGCAGTTAAAGAAAGATTAAATGGCAAAACAGGACGTGTAAGAGGTAATTTAATGGGAAAACGCGTAGATTTTAGTGCTCGTTCGGTAATTACACCCGACCCAAATTTATCTATTAGTGAATTAGGAATTCCATTAAAGATTGCAAAAAATTTAACAAAACCAATTACAGTAAATGATAAAAATAAAAATTATTTAACAACATTAATCTTAAATGGACCAGATGAATATCCGGGTGCTAAAATATATGAAAGAAAAAACGGAGACTGTATAAGTTTAAAATATACTGATAGAGAATCTATTGTTTTGGAAGTAGGTGATATAGTTCATCGTCATATTTTAGATGGAGATTCAGTATTATTTAATAGACAGCCTACATTACATAGAATGTCTATGATGTGTCATAGTGCAAGAATAATGTTTAAAGGTGATACATTTAGAATGAATGTAGGCGATACAAAACCATATAATGCTGATTTTGATGGTGATGAAATGAATTTACATATGCCACAAGATGAAGAATCAGAAATTGAACTAAAAATGTTAGCTGTTGTAAAAAATCAAATTATTAGTCCGGCAAATAATAAATCAATTGTTGGTATATTTCAAGATTCATTATTAAGTACGTATATATTTACAAATAAAGATGTTGTATTTGATTCGAGAACATCTATGAATTTATTAATGCATTTAAATAAAATAGATTTAGATACAATTAATTTTAAAAATAAAACTGTTTCTAATTTTGATATATTAAGTCAAATATTTCCAAATATTTCTATTAAATACAAAACAAAACGGTTTGAAGATAATGAAGATTATAATACTTCAAATAATATATTAGAAATAAAAAAAGGAAAATTATTAAGAGGTAATATAGATAAAAATGTATTAGGTGATACAAC
>Ga0315315_10004167_pt1 | contig 13332 bp, 10 predicted proteins | sample M140m3416metaG_FD_203699 | JGI IMG/M metagenome (GOLD analysis project Ga0315315, IMG submission 203699) | Ammonia-oxidizing marine archaeal communities from Monterey Bay, California, United States - M1 40m 3416 | ecosystem: Environmental > Aquatic > Marine > Intertidal zone | place: USA...
AAATCAAATAGCAATGATATTTTTTCATTACCATTACTGTTAGATATAGGAGGAATTAAGGGTTTATATCTTATTTCAAAATAATTTGCTTCTTGTGCACTCTCTCTCATATACCATATTTCATTTATAGTTGAAGAATTATAATATTTCTCTTCATCTACCGATGTTAATCTAAATACAAAAAATATATTTGTAAAATTATCTAATTCTTTAACATTTGCACCTATTGATTCTATAATTGAAGTTGTTCTATGGGTAAATGTTGTCCCCCAACTCTCGGTACCCGATTTGTAAATAAATGAATACTCATCTTCTTTTAAAAATATTAATATTGAATCATCAAATTTTTGTCCATTCGGCATAATACTAATGAAATATTCACACCCAGTAGTAAATTCTGATATAGGTGAATTATAATACATTGTATTTAGATTTGCGCTTCCTGTTGGTAATGTTATTAAATAATCACAATCAACTTCATCAAAATGAAGTGCTTCATTAATTTCATTTGAATAAGTATTATTAGAAGGACTATAATTCCATAGTAAATAATCCCCTACAATAAAATATTTTTGCTCAATATTCGCATCTATTGCTATTTCTGGTATTTCCTTTTGCTTTACTATAACTAATTCTGTAGGAACACTATCCCCCCAACCACTACCTATATAATTGTTAATACCTTTGAAAAAAACTATATGGTTTCCCGAATTTGCTTCAATAAACTGCCCCCCACCGTTCTGTGATTTTATCTCGTCTAGAGTTGCGCTTCCTGCACCAGAACTAAGTACTCGTTCGGTGTTTGTATCTGTTATTTTATTATATGTATTAAAAGCAACACTTTGAATTGCCTCCACCACGTACCACCAAATCTTTGTTATAAACTCATATTCACCAAGTTCAAATACAGGACCATCTAATTGATCATGCCAATTCCATATACCATCACTACTTTCATCCTGAACATATCCGTCATCTCCTTCTGGAGTCAGTAATGTTGGTGCTTTTATAAATCCTAACGCTCCACCTCCACTATAGTCACTCTGAATAGAAATAATTTTATTGAATGGTTCTGGTTCTGGTTCTGGTTCTGGTTCTGGTTGAGGTTCTGGTTCTGGTTCAGGCTCTGGTTCTGGTTCTGGTTCTGGTTCTGGTTCTGGAACAATTATAGAAAGTGATATGTTAACTATAACATTATTATTTAAACCCGACAGGTGGCCACCATATGATGCTAGTGCAATATAAAATATATTTTCATTACTATCCGTTCTAGAATAAGGTAATGTAACTGTAAAATTTTCTGGATCACCGCTATCATGAATACTAACATTGTATGGAGTATTAACTGATTGATTAATTAAATTTGATTCCGTAAATATAATACTAAATGCATCATTATATGGTCCTTGAGTATTAATATTTAATATTGTTTCTCCAGTAGATACATATTTAAAAATAACACCTGAATTATCAGGTGGATGTCCCCCAGGAAAACCATTAATCGTGTCATTTCCTTGTCCTAATATATCATTTGACCCTAACCTATTAACAATAGATGTACTAATAAGGTATAAAAATTCGACAATACTATTATCTTTCTCACTATATATATTTATAACATTAGTATTTACCCACCATGGTTTTAGTCCACCTAAATCAGAAATAGTTGTTGTACTAGTAGTAGGAAGTGAAACTGGGGTTAACAATAGTGGATCACCCATTTCTATTACTAAATTCCAACCTGCTTTTTGGACAGAACCATCACTATAAAAATCAAAAAAAACATTATTTCCTGTTGTTGTTATATCAATATCCATCCCACCCGATGAATCTATTTCTTCTAATAGTGGACTACTACTATCTATTCCATCATAAATTCTTAAATAATCATAGTTTGTTTCAGTAAATACTGTTCCAGAAATTTTAATTATAGTATTTTCTAGTGATGTAAATAATTGTTCCAAATTTTCATAATTATTATAATCTCCGGTTATATTTCCTGTATCAGTAAATATAACTTTATCAACTATTTCTGTTAATGAATATGATAAATTGTCACCTATCTTCACTATTGGGTGTAAAGGTTCTGGTTCAGGTTCAGGTTGAGGTTCTGGTTCTGGTTCTGGTTCTGGTTCTGGTATAACTTCTACCCAAACCTTAAATACAGCATCACCAAAAAAATCATAACCATCCCAATAACCCCTCCCCCCTGTATATGTGTTGTCATTATCGTGACGCAGAAAACTTAAAGTAGCAGTTCCTGTCAACTGAATAGTATATTTCTGACCATCATCTAAAAAAACATCATCGTCTATCGCATATTCAGCCCAAGAACCATCATATTGAATTGACCAAGTACCTGTATGTTTAATTGGATTAAGTGTATCGTCTACTCCTTCACCTTCACGAATTACTACGTTTGTTGTCGCACTGTATATACCATTTTTTCTAAATGCAAATTTTTTAAGTTTAGAAGTGCTCGTTGATCTAAAACTTTGCCACCATACACTGTGATAATAACTTGGCCCAGGAAGGGCTTCATTCCAGTTAGTCTGATTAACCATTAGAATTAATTCAGGTGGTTCAGGCTCTGGTTCTGGTTCAGGTTCAGGCTCTGGTTCAGGCTCTGGTTCTGGCTCTGGTTCTGGCTCTGGTTCTGGTTCTGGCTCTGGCTCTGGTTCTGGTTGAGGTTCTGGTTCAGGTTGAGGTTCAGGTTCAGGTTCAGGTTCAGGTTGAGGTTCTGGTTCTGGCTCTGGTTCAGGCTCTGGTTCAGGTTCAGGTTCATTTATTAATATAGTATAATATGGATCTGTTGTTTCTCTTACTAATTCTATATTACCCTTATGTTTTCTATATCCACCTCCCTTATTACCTCTATGTACAATTGTATTATTAGGATATGTTACAGTAATATCATCATAAATGAAATTTTGAATATATCTAAAAGTATCTTCGCCATTTATACTACCCTGATAATTACTACTATTATTAATTAATAATGATTCTTCAACATTACCTGTTGAAACTAAAATTAGTTTTGTGTGCCTGGTTGAATTTAAACTGCACCAAAAAAAGTCTTTTAAAGTATAATAAATAGTTGAAGTAATCGCATCTGGTACTTGAAATGTTTCTATCATTGTAGTACCACCTTCAGTAAATGTTCTATTAAATAATTCCTCTCCATTTTGATTTTTTAATACCCACCTAGATTTATCTATTTCTGCATAGATATCACCTATAGCAGAAACGGTATATGAATTTCCACTAGTAACTTGAAATGTATTTATATCAAAATTAGAATTATCCCAATTATCATCATCTTGAAATACTGTATTACCAAACTCGTCTACTATATTAACATTTATTCCTCTATCTCCATAATCGTCGTATCTTTCTCTTGTAAATGTATAAGTAACCATGACAGATGGTTCAGAACCATCAAAATAAATAGAATTTCGTGTTGTTGTTATCAAATCTTGTGAAGTTGGAGGAACTATATCAGTATAATAACTAGGTTTTACCATAACATTAAAATTTAAATCTTTATATGAATTTACTTGAGTAAAATTCATTGAACACCAATTTACAGGATAATATAAATATGTTTCTCCTCCATTTGATTTGGGAACACCTTTTCTTTTGATACAAAAATTAGTATTAAATTCTGTTAAAGGTTTTGGACCAACAACATAACCACTGAATATATAATTATAATATCTTCCTCCAGATACAATATCTGATTCTTCTTCCCTACTCTCAGTTAATCTAATTATTAAATATTTTAATTCTGGTAAATAATCTTCAGATGATTCATCAATATAAAAATTTCTTTGTTCAAGAGAATCATCATTAAAATTAATAATAATTATATCATCATTTCCAGATATATCTAAATCAGGATTTCTTTCTCGTCCAGACCAATCCTCACCAGTTATTTGCAAGGTACTAAATCCCGATTCTCCTATGATTGTTCCCGATGAATTTATAAAAGTTCTATTTTTTATTTCTACTTTTGTTAATTCATTTTTATTTTTAATAATTTTTAACCAAAACTTATCTTCATCATCTATATCATCAGGTGGAATATTTTCATTATTATTTTCTAATGTTGTATTATCTCTTTGTAACATAAATGTAAAAACCTGTGTATACATTTTACCACTCATATTATATATATTTAAATATTAAATATTCGTTATTTAATATTCAAATAATAAAAAAATCTATACTAAATTAAAAAAATTGTGATACATCATTATCTGACATATCTACTACATCACCTGATGTTTCTGGTTCAGGTTCTGGTTCTGGTTCTGGTTCTGGTTCTGGTTCTGGTGACCTAATTATATCACATTCTTTATAATATGCACTTCTTATAGGTTTATCTTGTGTATATGCTGCTGCTATGTGTTTATTTGAAACTGCACGTGCATATTTCATTTTTGATGAAACTTTTTTATTACTTAATTTTTCTAATTTTTTATTATATTCTTTTTTTTCTTCATCTGATATTCTAGTTGTTTGAAATATATTTTTCTTTAATCCACAATATATGTCCACAGAATCATAATAACATAATTCTTCGCTGAAATCACTATAAGAAAAAGTATCTGTTATAGTATCCTCAAATACTGTTTTTACTTTTACACATTTCAAAGCACACCCTAAACTTTTATTAATTGAAAAAAAATTATTTTCTGTGCGTAAAATTCGTTCATTATTTAAATAAATATCATAATAAACTTTAATTGTAGAATAAACCGGAGTAACTTCATCCCAATTAAAATATACAACTTTTTTTAAAAATTGTTGATGTATATTATATCTTAAATGTGTTATTACTGGTACCATTTAAATTATATTATATTATATAATTTATAATATAATTTAAATTATTTTTATTATTTAAAATTTCCATCTATTACCACAATTTAAACATGTAATAAATGTTGTCATTGGCTCATCACCAGACCTTGTTTGTAATTGATAATATGTACATTTGCGCTGTTTACATTTATAACACTTAAATTCATCTGTTGCTGCAGAAAGATTCTCTTCTGTAAGATTTTTATCTCTTTTAATTTTTTCTTGAATTAATTTATCCCAAATCTTTCTATTCATATCTTGATGAGTCATATTAGTTAGTTTTCTTACTTTAATTTGTTTAGTTTTAATCTTATTAATTAAATCTTTATTTGATGTTGAAACATTCGGATTTAAATTAAAATATATTGTTTTTAATCTATCAGTATAAATTAACACAAAATACTTATTTTCCCATTTTCTTACCACTTTTTTTTTTTTTGCTTTATTAATTGCATAATTATAAATACCTTTTTCTATATTAATTGAAATTTTTTTATTACCTATGAAATTTTGAATATTTTTAGCAACATTTTGTCTAAATTCATTATAATTATTAATTATCATTCTTATATCTTACGAACTTATAATTTTAAGTCTTTTTCAATTTTAACTTATCTTTCATATAAATTATTATTCTTTATCACTCTCTGACATATAACTAGATTCACTTAATTCAGATCCTATACTATCTAAATCGTCCTCTTCATCTTCTTCATCTTCATCTTTTTCATCTTCATCTTCATCTTTTTCATCTTCATCTTCATCTTCATCTTTTTCACTTTCATTACTATGTATTTCATGTATTACATCTTCCGGTTCACTAGTATCATCTTCAGAATTATATTCTTCTTCATCATCGTCTGGTAAATAATCTTCATCTTCTTCTTCATCATCATCTACAATAAATCCATCTTCTTTTGAATATCCTTCTTTTGTTCTATATTTTTCTGGAATAATTTCTTCTTCACTATAACTATCTTCTTCACCTAAATCTTCAAATCCGCCAAATAATTTTTCATAAATTTTTTCCCATTCTTCTAATGTTAAATCAACAACATTATCATTTTTAATATCTTCTTCTGAATGTTTTACAATTATTAATTTACCAAAATATAATTGTGAATCAATAGGAGGTGGTAATTCATATGAATTTTCATTATTTGCTCTTCCACTATTTTTAGCAAAAATAGATACATATGCATCTTTATTTTTCCACGTATTTCTTTTAAAAAAATCTTTATTATTTTTCAAATTTGCTTTTTTAAATAAATTGTTTAAAGAAAAATCTCTTAAATTTGTTTCTTTTTTATTTTTATTTTTATCTACAATAATTATCTTCGTCATTTGTATTGATTATGGATAATCGGTTTAAATAGTTTATGAAATAATATAATAATTATGTTTCAATATTTTATCTCTCAAATTGATATTAATAAGATTAATACTAATATGATAGAAAAATTAAAGGAAAAATTTCAATTCAATGAAATAAAAGAAAATATTTTTTATTCTAATGAAGGTTATTATGTAATTAATGATGATAAAATAACTTTATTTAAAATAATTCATAAAGATAATGTAAAAGAAGAACATTATCTAGATAAATATACATTATTAGGTAATCATATTTATATTAAAAAAATAGAAGATGTTATGAAATTACCTGTAAATTATTTGCCTTTGACTATTGAAAAAATTTATTTTCAAACAAAAGGTTCAAGTAATAATATGATTTTAGAAAAAATAAATAATAATATTTGCAAAATATACTTTACATCAAAAGATAAAAAATTAAATGAAAATAATTTCTTTTTTAATAATGATATGAGTTTATATTTAAAATCGTTAAATATTTAAGATATATATACAAATGTTATTTTGGATATGTCAACAAATTGTTTTATCAATAATTTTAATATTATCATTGCATTATAGTTATTTGTTTTTTAAAAATAATTTAACTATACCGAAAACTATAGATATGATTAAAAAACCAGTGCATCAATATAAAGATATTTATAGTTCTATACAAAAAAATAAACAAAAAAATGAAACTATGAAAAATGAATTAAAATCTTATTTAAAAAATTTATCTTCAAAAAAAAATAATGAAACATCAAAGCCTGTAAATGATATAAAAAGTGCTGATAATTTTGATAGTAACTTTAGTACATTTTAGAAACATATTTAGAGATAATGATGTTTAGAAATATATAAATGTTTAAACGTAGTTATAATCATAAAAAAAGAAGTAATTATAATGAAATTTTAAAATTTTTCCCAAATATAGAACTTTCTTATGAAAAAACTGTACATAACAAAGTTCAAGCAGATATTTATCTTATTATACCCAAAGGAAGAAAATGTTTTTTATGGTTTAAAAATTATAACGGTAAACAATACTGTTTTTTACTTACTATAAATTTAAAAAATAAAAAAATTACTAATATATCTACCCAATTTACATCATTTAATAATGATCTATGTTCAGGAAAAGGAACAATTTTATATGGTACTAATTTCATGATTAATTCAACAAAATGTTTTAATATTGAAAATATTTTTTATTATAAAGGAAAAAATCTTACATATTCTAATCAATATGATAAATTAAATTTTATTACAAATCTAACACAAAATATATGTCAAAAAAAAATATTAGATAAACAACTTATTGTTGGTACACCAATAATATCTAATAATATAGACGAACTTTATAAAAAAGCAATAAATGTACCATATAATATTTATTCTATACAGCATAGATTATTATTTAAAAATAAAACATTTTTAAATTTACCATATAAGTCAGATGAAATAATTTATAAAGTTTTTAAAATAAAGGCCACTATAGTAAATGATATTTATGAATTGTATTGTAGTTCAAAAAATGAATATGAACAAATTGGTAAAGCATACATACCTAGTTATAACACTAGTGTAATGATGAATAATTATTTTAGAAATATTAAAGAAAATTATAATTTAGATGCATTAGAAGAAAGTGATGATGAAGATGAATTTGAAAATACAAATATAGATAAATATGTTGACTTAGATAAAAAAATATCATTTAAGTGCGTTTATAATTATAAATTTAATGGATGGGTTCCTATAGAAAAATCTGAAGATAAAATTTCAGATAAAAAAGAAATTATTTTAGTTGAAAAAAAAAATAAATATTAATATATATAATGAGTTTCGTTAATGCAACTAATAACCAATTTATTCAACCAAAAATTAACAGTAATAAAGGTATAACTTGTTCTGGGCAAAATGGCGGCGGATACGGTTCTACAATGTCATCACTTGAAAAATCTGACAATGCTGGTTTAGGAAATACATATCCTCTTGTTGATAAACATTATAATAATTGTCAAAAAGGAGGTACCCATAACTATGACAATGATTACGGTAGTGTTAGTTATGGATTTACAAAATCTGGGGCTCAACATGCCGGAACATTGCGTGGAAGTTATGCACCTATTACTAAACTTAAGAGCAGTAATATGTGTGGTGGTAAAAAAAGACGTAAGAAAAAGAAATCTAAAAAAAAGAAATCTAAAAAAAAGAAATCTAAAAGAAAGAGTTTAAAAAGTAAAACTCGCAGTCGCAGTAAGAGTCGCAGTAAGAGTCGCAGTAAGAGTCGCAGTCCCAGCAGAAAAAGTAATGTTCGCAGAAATAAAGGCAAACGAAATTTATTTGCTACCCCAGGTAGAGTTTCTCGTTCTCGTTCAAGATCACGAACTCGCAGTAGAAGTGCTGCTGGACAACCAAAATATAGTCCATTAGCACGGAAGGCTATTGCAAATCGAACAAATAATGAATGGAAGACAAATTTCCAAACAAAAATATCTAAAGCACAAATGAGTGATGGTTCTATTGTTGGTACTGATAAAAGTAGAAAAGCAACTACAAAAAAATCTCCTTTAAGCCAAACAATCAAACAAGGAGGAAAAAGACGTAGCAGACGGACACGAAGACGCAGACGCAGAAAACACAGAGGAGGTGCTTACCAGCAGTATGCCAGCAATGAAGCCCACTCAGCAGGTTACTCAGCACCCAATACATTTGGTTCAATGCCATGGGCTACAGGACCTGTTAGCAAATTAAGATATGTTAACAGTTATGATAACTACAATCATTACAAAAAATAAAAAATTAATATAAAATTTTATTTTAAATTTATATTAATTTAAATATAGTTTTACTAATCATCTCCCACTAAACAGACCCCTGATAATAAAGGTTCATCATATTTTGATTTTTTGGGTTTTACATTTTTATTTGTTTTTTTACCTTTCGAAAACTTTTTTGAAATAAAAGGGTCATATATTGTTTCCCATTCATCTTTTTCATATTGTTCCATAGTTGCTTCTATAATCCTAAATTTTTGTTTTCTATAAAAAGTTTTTCTTTTTTTAAAATGTTTTTCAAATATTACATGACTATCTACTATATCAACAACTAAACTTTCTTTTCTTTTCTGTCTTAAAATTCTACCAACTGACTGTGTAACATCTACCTTAGGGGTTGCCATTACAAGGGTAGTTAATGTTTTAATATCTAAACCTTCTTCTGCCATTGCATATGTTGCTATAATTATCTGTTTACCCTCACTTATTTTCAAATCTTTTTCTTTCATTCCCCCCACATAATATCCAACTGTTGCTATATTTCGATGTTGTATTGCATCATGTAAATAAGCCAACAATTTTTTTTGATGAGCCAATACTATAATTTGCTGATTATTATTTTTTTTTATTAAATCCTTTATTACCTTTAAAACAAACTCTGTTCTTCTATTAAATTCACAAATCTTTTTAATCATTGTAGTATATTTTATAGAACCCCTATAATCCAATTCTAATTTATTAAACTTTTCATCTTCAACATGATATCTTAATACTTTTACCAAAACATTGTCTTCGCCTTTTCTCTCTACTTTACATACTATATTACCTAAAAACCAATTTAAAACCTTAGAAAGACCATCTTTTCTTTTCATAGTTGCTGATAATCCCAATGAATATTCTGTTGTTAATTTATAAAATGCTCTGCTGAAAACTTCTGCTCCTAAATGATGCACCTCATCATAAATTGCAAAACCAAAATCACTAAAAATCTCACTTGGATAATCTTTCATACTTAAACTTTGCAACATACAAATTACAATATCTTTGTCTTCCACATCCATTTTCGATGCTTGAATTCTTCCTACTTTAGCATCTGGTAAAAATTGCTCAATTCTTTCTATCCATTGTCTTAATAAAAACTCCTTATGAACTATCACAATTGTTTTCATTTTAAGAATAGAAATCAAATATAATGCTAAACATGTTTTGCCAAAACCAGTATGTAATGCAAGTAACCCTGACTTACGAGTTTCTATATTTTTTAAAAATTTTTCTACTACCGGTTTTTGTTTTTCCCTAAGTTCACCCTTAAATTTTAGCGATATTTCTTTACCTTTGTTTTTTTTTACAACATCAGGTTCTCCATAATTTTCAAGTCCATAAAATTTTGGCAAATAAAATTTATTTTTAGATTCTCTATAAACTCGAAAGGATGGTGGTTTAACTAATGAATTTTTAGGAACAAATGGTTTTACTGTTAAATCATTTCTTAAAAATTCTTGTTCTTCTACTGACATATATTTTTTAACAATAGTATAACCTTTTTCACCTATATATGTTGCTATTTCATCGTCGTCCATAAATAATAATATAAACGTATTATTATTTATACTATTTTTATTCAATTTATAAATTAAAAAATATACTATTATGATATATGGAAAAGTTTTTGAAATCTCTAACACGAGATAAACATTCTCTTATATTATCTTTACTTTTATCTTGTTTCATTGTTTTTGATATTGAAGTACCATTAGTATTAGCAGAAATTGTAGATAATCCTATTGGAAAAATTGGAATTGCTGCTTTAGCATTATGCATTTTATCACAAAATACCTTAGTAGGTGTTATGTGTATTATTAGTGCTTATGTTCTTATTCAGCGTTCTGAGGGAAAAACTGGAAGTTATGGAGAGAGAAATTTCTTACCATCTGAAAAAAAGAAATTAAGTCATATGAATGCCATGAATCAATTCCCATCTACTTTAGAAGAAGAAGTTATTAATACTATGCTTCCTATGAATAGAAATGTTGATTTAACATCTCCTGAGTATAAACCAGTTTTATCAGACAATCATGATGCTGATATGATGCGATAAAATATTAAATTAAAATATAAATTTTAATATTTTATGTTACACTTGCAGACCCTCCAGGTGAACTACCTCCACCTGCTGCTCCTCTAACCTTTCTAATTATTACAATTAATACAATTAATCCTATAATACCTGCAATTACTCCCAATACAATATGCCAATATTTTTCTATATTTTTACCCACCTTGCTACCATAATCTTTTGATTTTTCTACCCATGTTGTTTCATCTGGATTTTCTATATTTTTTCCATCTTCATCCAATATAGGAGTACACGTTAATGTATCAGTATCTGTATCTGTTGAACCAGGTTTTTTCCCTGCACCAGCAAGTGTACCACTTTTGTTAAATTTTAAATAATTTGGAATTGGAAGAATATTATATGATGGTTTTTTTGTTATATTTTTTAATTTTCGTAAATCTTTATAAAGCATAGAAATAGCATCACTTAAATTAAATAAAATCATTACGTCACTTTTAGAACATCCCCAATCAAATGTACCTCCATCATAAACAATAAAAGTTGCTTTAGGAATAACATCATTTAGAGAAAAATTTGATACGTTTATTGATGTTGATGAATCATATTTTGAAGGAGCAAAAGGTATAATTTGTCTAAACCATTGTGATGTACCGCCCAACGATGTGGTTGAATTTATCGGTATACATAAATATAGGTTTTTACCACCGCCCGAATGTGTTATTATTAATTCTGCATCAGCCTTCCTTCCATTATAACTATTAAGTGATGGTTTATATAATCTAACTCCACTAACATATAAGTCTCCTGTTAACCCACAATTAACTGTATTAATTCCATCAAAACAATTAATATCTAAATACGTCGTTTTATTTGTAATTGAACAAGATGAATTACCATAATTATAAGAAAAATTTGTATTTTCACCTCCTTCTTCATTTACAGCGCTAGGTATATTAATAGGTGCTGTTGATAATTTACAAGACATTATTATAATAAGTTCACAATAAAAAAATCTATTTTTATTTATATATAAAATGTTATTAAGTAGAAAAAGATTACACAAAATAAAAAAGATAAAAAACCAAAGTATGAAAAATAAAAGAGGTGGTAAAAAGAAAAAAAGAAAAAGAAACAGAAGTTTTAGAAAGAAAAATAAAGCCTTTAATTTAAGAAATAAAAGTTTAAAAAAAAGGAAAGGAGGTGGATGGAAAGATTATAAAGGTACTAGATTTTTCTTTTTATTACCTTACCACATAGATGATAAAGAAACAAAATTTGCATTAGTCGGCATTAAAGATAAAAAATTAGCGAACAAAATTCCACAACAATTTGCTAAACCTTTTAGGGATGCTCTTAAAGACTCAAAATTATTAAGAGTTGTAGGAATGTTTAAAAGAGGTGAAAAAGTTAGTGGTTATCGTAAACTTAAAGATTATACTTTATCTAGAGAAACATGGAATGATGAAGAAATACAAAAAGAAATGGAAATGATTCAAGCATTAAATCATTCATTATTTCGAATACAAAAAGACATGTTATCAGATATAAAACAATCATATAAAAAAGCACATGAAGATGCTAAAAAAAGAAATGATGGTGTAGATCCATGTGAAAAAGATTTTTCAGAAAAAGAACCTTGTAATAATAGCGAAGGTAATTGTAGATGGTCTACAAGTTCTAAAAAATGTGTAGCAAATATTCCTAAAGGTACTTTTAAAATTTTTGAAAATATTGTAACTCATATTGATGGTATTTTACATCCTAATAGCGGAAGTGAAATAAAAGTTAGTGTTACCCCATCTCAAGATGATATTGGTAAAATTACACCCAGTCCAGGTATAGAAACAGTTGTTGTTGGTTTAGAAGATGTTCCTCCCCCTTATACTCCACCTGAAGTTCCTTCTTATACTCCTGCTACATGTGAAACAGACCCAGATTGTGTTCAAAAAACGGGTGGTACTCATCCTAAATGTTATAATAAGGTTTGTGTTACTCAAGAAGATTTTGATGCAAGTGCAGGTCTTGTTATTGTTCCAGAACCTGCAATACCTACAAAACAAGAAGATTGTCCACCAAATACTCGTTTTTACAAGGAAGAGTGTATGAACTCAGAAAAATTTTCCGCTACTAAAAAAGAAGAAGGTAAAACCATACGTGATGCACGAAATGCTCTTAGGGATGAAAATCAAGAAAATAGAGATATTATTCCAGAAGATACTTTTCCCGGTTTAGAAGATGACCCTCCCCCTTATA
>Ga0315315_10004170_pt1 | contig 13327 bp, 13 predicted proteins | sample M140m3416metaG_FD_203699 | JGI IMG/M metagenome (GOLD analysis project Ga0315315, IMG submission 203699) | Ammonia-oxidizing marine archaeal communities from Monterey Bay, California, United States - M1 40m 3416 | ecosystem: Environmental > Aquatic > Marine > Intertidal zone | place: USA...
AGTTTGTAACCTTTTTAGAACCAAAAATAGTTTCTATTGTTCTTCCTATGTCTTCTGTTGCAACTCCTAAATCAGCAGCTTTTTTTTGATTAATTTGTACATTTAGCTGAGGTTTATTTAGATCAAAGTCATCTTGTATAGACACTAGGCCTGGATTTTTTCTAGCCTCTTTTTTTATAATTTCTTTCCACTTGATTAGTTGATCGTAAGTATTACCTAATATAACAAATTGAACTGGACTTTCGACACCTCCAGTTCGTATTCCTTGAGGCATTATAGGAAATGCAAGCACACCTGGAACTTTTCCTATTTTTCCAAAAGACTCCCTCATGATTTTAACTCCATGACGATCTCTTTTTGACCAAGGCTCTAGAAGAACAATAATAAAACCACTATTAACTTGTTTTGCCGATTTTCCAAAACCTGGCACCCTCATTATAAGTTTTCTATATTCACCTTTTCCTACATTAGGAAGTAAGAGTTTTTCAATTTCTTCTGCTTTGGTCTTTGTAAAATTAAAACCTGAACCTTGTGGTGCTTTCACAATTACAAAGAAAGCTCCACGATCCTCTGGCGCTATTAATTCTTTTGGAGCAAAATTAAATAAGAAAATAGTTAAAGCAAGAGTGCCGACCAAAAAGGATGTAATTATTTTCTTTTTTTTTATCCAACCTAGAAGGGAAAGCTTATAAAAATATGTCAATTCTTTTAAGAATTTTTCAAATTTTATTACAATTTTTGATTTGTTCATATCTTTTTTTAAAAACTTGCTTCCTAGCATAGGACTTAGAGAAAGAGCTACAAAACTTGAGATAACTACTGCAGAGGCAAGAGTAACTGCAGTTTGAGTAAACAAAACACCTGTTATACCTTTTATAAAGATTAGAGGAATAAATACAGCCACTAGCACTACCGTAGTAGCTATAATTGCAAAAGATACTTGTTTTGCACCTTTGTATGCTGCTACTAAAGGGCTATCACCTAACTCTATTCTTCTGACAATATTTTCTAGCATCACAATTGCATCATCCACAACGATTCCTATTGCTAGAACTAGAGCCATCAGTGTAAAAAGATTAATAGAAAAGCCAAATACGTAAATTGATAAAAAAGTGGAGATCAAAGAAACAGGTAAAGCGATTAGCGGTACAACAAGAGCTCTTATGTTTCCTAAAAATAAATAAATTATTATTGTTACTAAAATTAATGCAATGACTAATGTTTTATACACCTCATAAATAGCTGCTTTAATATAATTGCTTCTATCAAAAGAAACCTCAAGGGTTGTGTTTGGCGGCAATGTAGGTTTAATTTCTTTAATTTTTTTCTTTATACCGTTCGCTACAGCTATCGTATTTGCATCTGATTGCTGATAGATTCCAATTCCTACAACTTGTTTACCATTACCCTTGAAAAGAGTTCTGGTAGACTCTGCCCCTAGTTCTACACGAGCAACGTCCCCTAGAGCAATTATAGATCCATCCTTAGCTCTTTTAAGAGGTAATTTTTTATAATTTTCTAAATTTTTATAAGCTTTGTCTAATTTTATAGTCAGATCGATATCTTTAGACTCGATTCTTCCAGCAGGAAACTCTACATTTTCTTTTTTTAAAACTTCTTCTACTTCTTGCGTAGTTATGTCTCTTGCAGCTAAAGCGATAGGATCTAACCAAACTCTTAGAGAAAGCTCTCTCTCTCCTCCTAAACGAACTCTACCCACACCATTAACTGTAGAGAAAACATCTGTTAAATATCTGTCTGCATAATCAGTTAACTCTAAATCTGTCATTATTTCAGAATTAAAAGAGAGCCACATAGTAGTTCGCATTCCTGCACTTTGTTTAAATATCTCTGGCTGACCTGCTCCATCAGGCAAATTATCTAATACTCTTGAAACTGAACTTCTTACGTCATTTGCAACATCATCGAGATCTAAATCAGTTTCAAATGTTAGAGTTATTCTAGAACTTTCATCTTCACTAAATGAGTCGACCGTTTCCAGCCCAGGAGTTCCAGCTACAAAATCTTCTATCTTTTGTGTTATTTGCGTATCAACAATCTCAGCTGACGCACCCCTATATTCAGTTTGTATTGTAACTACAGGAGGCTGAACATCTGGAAGTTCATCCGTGGGTATTTCTTGAAAAGTCACAAGTCCAAAAATTACAAGCACTAAACTCATAACGGAAGCTACGACAGGTCTTTTAATAGATAAGTCTGTTAAAAACATATTTAATTTATGGATTTATAATTTTTACTTTAGCATTATTTCTTACTTTAGACACACCCTCGCTAATAACCATATCACCTTCATTTATTCCTGAAACAATAGAGACTTTTCCAAAGTTTCTTTTACCCATTTCAATAGTTCTTTTTTCTGCTGTATCAGCATTCACTACATAAACAAAAGCAGTATTTCCTTGAATAGTAACTGCGCTTTCAGGAACACCAATTTGATTTGTCTCATCATAAATTACCTTAACCGTCATTAATTGTCCGGGTATAATTTCAAAATTTGAATTATCTACAATAATTCTCGCTAAGATCGATCTAGTTGAGGGATCTATTCTTGAACTAATTGACTCTACTTTACCTTTAAAATTTTTATTAAACGCTGAATTTTTAATCTCTGCCTTCAAATTAGGTTTTAGAATACCCACATAGTTTTCGGGAACTTTAATATCAATTACAATTTTTTTTAAATCATCAAGAGTAATAATTAAACTATTTGAACCAAGAACTCCTTGTGCAATTTCTCTTTTTCCAATTTTTCCTTCGAAGTCAGCAACAATATTTTTGCCGTCTTTTAAAGCGATTATTATTTCACCTTTTTTTACAAATCTATTATCTATATTTAAATTTCCGACTATGTTGTCTTTTTGAACTCTATAAACCTTTGAGCTTTGAGCAATAGCAGTTCCAAATGTTTCTATACTTTTATAAAAAAGAGATTTTTCCACTTTAGTAATAATTACTCCAGGTGCCGGCCGAACACTAAACTTTTTTTTAAAATGTAATCCAATAAAATATCTAGCTGCAATTACTGCAAAAACTCCGATAAAAAAGATTATTAAAAATACTTTTAACTTAGATGTTGCTTTCATTTTTATTTAATTCCGTATTCTGCCCAAGAACCATCGTAGATAACGGGTTTCTTACCACTTATGATAGAATTAGTTAACCCTAAAACACATGCTGTTATTCCAGATCCGCAGGTAAAAGCCATATTTTTAATCGGATCAACTTTATTTTTTTTAAAAATACTTATTAATTCCTCTTTCTTTTTAAAAGTATGATCTTTACTATTTATTAATTCTAAGAAAGGAATATTTTTAGAACCTTCTATGTTTCCACTTTTTAATTCTTTTCTAGCCTCAGGTTGCAAGCCCAGGAATCTTTCTCGACCGCGAGCATCAATTAGCTCGAATGATTTATTTCTTATATTATCAATTATTTGATTTTTATTTATAACTAAAGACTTATTTTCTTGAGCAGAATAAGAGCTTTTTTTAAAATTTTTTATATCTTTTGTTGTATACTTTTTTTCAATTATCCATTTTTTTAAACCACCATCTAATACTGAAACTAGACTTGGATCATGATTGAAGTATAAAAAAGTATACCAAACTCGACAAGAACTTATAAGATCAGAATTATCGTAAATAACAACATGATCTGAATTTTTTATTCCAAATCCAGACATAATTTTTTCCCAAACATTTTTATCTGGTAGCATATGTGGTAAACTTGAATTCTGGTTTGAATATTTGTCTATATCAAAAAAACCTGAGTTTTTTATATGAGCTAAATTAAATTCATTCAAGGCATTCCGATTGACGTTTGGTAAATGCCAACTGCCATCTAAAATTCTTACATTTTCCAAATTTTTTTCTAGCCAATCAGTGGAAACTAAATTTTTCATTTATTATTTTTTTCTATATATTTTTGATGATATTCTTCAGCCTTAGAGTAGTTTTTAAATTTTGAGATATTAGTTTGAATTTTTCCATTAAATTGTTTGTTTACCTCGCTTAAAACTTCGTCAGCTTCCATTTTTTGTTCATCATTTTCATAAAATATTTCACTTCTGTATTGCGTTCCTATATCAGGTAGTTGCATATCTTTTTGAGTGGGATCATGCATTTTAAAAAAAAGATCCAATATTTTTTTAAAGGAAATTTTTTTCTCATCGAAAGTAAGTCTAACAACTTCAGCATGGCCGGTATTTCCACTACATACTTCTTCATAACTAACATCTGGATTTTTCCCTCCAGCGTAACCAACTTCTGTATGAATAATTCCAGGTTTATTCTTAAAGTTTTCCTCAGGTTTCCAAAAACAGCCAAGAGCAAGTGTACATTTCTTCATAATTTATTTAATATCCTAAGAATTAATTATGAGGATATTAAATTGTTAACTCAAAATCAAATAGGCGTATTGTACATGGTGGGAAGTGTTATTTGCTTCTCTATCATGGATATCTGCGTTAAATGGCTAGATTATTATCCTATAGGACAAGTTCTTTTTTTAAGATTTTTTATAGGGTTCATTCCTATTTTTTTTATTATACCAAAAGATAAAATACTTTCTTTTTATAAAACTTCTCGTCCTGGACTTCATGCTTTTAGAGCAATATGTGGTGCTTTAGCTATTATCGCTTTATTTTTTGGTTTAAGAGAATTACCACTAGCTGATGTTGTATCTTTAACATTTGGCGGACCAATTTTCGTTACAATTGCATCAATTATTTTTTTATCTGAAAGAGTTGGAATTAAAAGATGGTCTGCAGTATTTCTTGGATTTTTAGGTATGCTTTTGATTGTTCAACCTGCATTCACTGATTTAAATTATTATTACATTACACCAATTGTATTTTGTATATTTTTTGCATGTGTTGCTATAAGCGTTAGGTCCCTATCCAAAACAGAGCCTAATTATACAATAGCATTTTATTTTACATTACTTTGTACTGTTTTGGGTTTAAGCACAATTTTATTTAGCGATTGGTTGATGCCTACACCTATAGATCTACTTTTATTCTTTGTGCTTGGCTTGTGCGGAAGTATAGCTAATTTATTATTAACCCAAAGCTATCGACTGGCAGAAGCATCACTTGTAACTCCAATTAAATATCTAAGTCTGGTATTTGCTATTATATTTGGCTACTTTATCTGGAGTGAAGTGCCAAAAATTTTAACTCTATTAGGTGCAACACTTGTTATAACCAGTTCTTTAATAATTTTTATGAGAGAAAATAAGTTAAAAAAACAAATTATTGCTCCAAGAACATGAGTAAAGCCCCCAAATATTGGGTTAAAGCAAAAAAAATTTTATCAAAAAGAGATAAAGTTATGAGAAATCTTATCTCTAACTATAGAGACGGAAACCTTATCACTCGTAATGATGTTTTTTTCTCTCTTTGCAAAAGTATAATAGGACAACAAATTAGTGTTGCTGCTGCTAACTCAGTTTTTTTAAAATTTAAAAAAAAATGTAATAATAAAATCAACGCCAAATCTGTAAATCAATTATCATTTAGTAGTTTAAAAAGTTGCGGCCTGAGCAGACAAAAAGTTAGAGGTATAAAGGATTTAGCTAAAAGGATTCTTAATAAATCTTTTAAACCAAGTTTGATAAAAAAAATGAGCGACGAAGAAGCTATAGAATATTTATCAGATTTGAGACAGATTGGTAGGTGGTCAGCAGAGATGATTTTACTTTTTACGTTTAATAGGTCTAATATTTGGCCACTTCAAGATATTGGATTGCTTAGAGCTATTTCAAATAATTATAATAAAAAATATTTTCCTCCAAAAATTTTTTTACATAAGCTCTATAAAAAATTTACACCATATTGTTCTGTAGCGACTTGGTATTTATGGAGATCTATAGATAACGAACCTATACAATACTAAATACCTTCAACAGTTTGATGATGTCTAATAGCATGCCCTTTTAAGATTGCGTGCGCTTCTTGATACTCCTTAGAATTGTAAAATAAATTTGCTTTATCATAAGACGAAAATTCTATAATTACTGTTCTTGGCGAACTGCTACCTTCATGCGTTGTAGTTTTACCGCCTCTAATTAAAAATTTACCTTTATACTTTTCAACTGCTTTTCTAGCTGTTACTGCGTATTCTTTAAGCTTTTCCTGATTACTGATACTTTTATAAACACAAACCACATAACCTTTCATTTACAACTCCTCTAAAATAATTTAGTTTTTTTTATGGCTGATAAACTTATCATAGATTGGAAAAAATATAATCTAATCGTAGAAAAGTTAGCTCTTCAAATAAGTGATAGTGGCTATAAACCTGACTTACTTATAGGAATTGCGCGAGGAGGATTACCTATCATTGATGTGCTGAGCCGAATTTTTAAACTGAAATGTGCTTATTTAGCTGTCGAGTCCTACTCTGGCAAGGGCATAGAAGATCAGCAAGGAACTTTAGTATTCTCTCGAGAAATGAGTTCGACCGTGCAAGACATGAAAGGAAATATTCTTTTATGTGATGATTTATCTGACACTGGGGTTACATTGAATAAAAGTATTGATTGGTTAAAAAAATACCCACCATTAAAAGGAAATATCAATAGTATTAAAACAGCAGTCCTTTGGAAAAAAAAAGATTCAACTTTTGAACCAGATTTTTGTGCTCAAAAATTAGATGGCAATCCTTGGATTGTTCAACCTTTTGAGCGATATGAAGAAGTAAGAATAGATGATTTAATAAAAAAACATCAAAAATAAAAAAGGGCCAGAAAAAATCTGGCCCTTTAAATTTAATTATATTATTTACTAAGAATATATTGCTAAGTTAACTCCGCTTAGGATAGCTACTATCCACATAGCAGGTGAAACTTTCGAAAATTTTCCTGTAAATATTTTTATTAGTGCATACGTGCAAAAGGCCAAAGCAATCCCGTTAGAAATGCTGTAAAAAAATGGCATTGCAATCATACAAATAATAGCTGGCGCTGACTCAGAAATATCTTTCCAATCAATATCAACAATATTTTTAAGAAATAAAAGCGCAACAAATATCAAAGCTGCTCCGTCTACTTGTTTCGGAATTGCTAAGAAAAGTGGTGATAAAAATATACAAAATATAAACAGTACACCAACAACTAAAGGCACCATACCTGTCCTGCCGCCTTCTTTAACTCCAGCACCCGACTCCACATAAGAAGTTACTGTAGAGGTACCAACCATGGCTCCAGCAACTGTTGCAACACTATCAGCTAATAAAGCCTTATCAATATCTTTTACATTACCTTTTTTATCAACTTTTCCTGCTACATTAGCTACAGAAACTAGAGTCCCAGTAGAATCAAAAATGTCAACAAAAAATAGTGTGAAAATCACAGTCAATCCACCAGCGCTTAAAGCTTTCGACACATCAAAATTCATGAAGTGTTTCATCTCAGGTAAGTTTAAAAGGAAAACGCCTTGAAATGCTGAGAAGTTAGCTTCTTGTAGACCAGTCGGAATAAAAATCCATGATGCAACAGTCCAAAACACCATTGATATTATAATGCTACCTTTTATATTAAGTTTATCCAAAACAATCATTGTTACAAGCGCAGCCAAACCAAACAAAACAAAAAGATTATTCAAACTTCCAAGTTTGATCAAAGTAGGATCTTGGAATTCCCACGGAACTCCTTCTTGAAAAGTAGTTACTGTTATTCCCATAATTTGGAATCCTATCATCGCAAGGAACATTCCTATACCAGCTCCGATTCCAAGTTTTAAACTTTTTGGAATTGAATTGATGATCCATGCTCTTAAAGGTGTTATTGAAGCAATAACGAATAATACTCCAGCAACAAGTACAGCACCTAATGCTTCAGCAGGCGAATAACCAAGCGCTCCGCAAACAACGAATCCTATAAACCCGTTTAAGCCCATACCGCTTGAAAGGGCGACGGGCCATGTTCGAGCCCAAAAAGCCATAATTCCACAACCTATTGCAGTAGCAATAATAGTTGCTATAAAAACTGATCCTTTGTCAAAACCTCCTGCGCTTAAAATCATAGGATTGAGGGCCAAAATGTAGGCCATAGTAAGGAAGGTCGCAGTTCCTCCTCTTACTTCTGTTTTTAAATTCCTATAACCAAAATATTTTTGCATCATATAATTTCTCCTTTATTTTTAGGATTTGAAAATACTCCGATTCGGTAAAAAAATCCTTTTAAATGTAGATTTTAAGCTCATTTTACAACCTAGGGGTAATATTTCTGTTTATAAGTTTTAGGTGTAAAATAAATTGATTATTTATGAGCAAAACTAAACTTGTATTTTTTTTAATATTTATCTCTTTGATAATTACAGGCTGTCAAACTGTAACTCAGAAAATAGATGAAAAAATAATTCAAGAAGAAAAAGAATTAAGTAAATGGTTAAACAAACCGGAGTCGGAACTTAAGATTGCTTATGGGCAACCTGATAAAGTGGAATTCTTACCGACAAGAAACAGAAACTATGTGTATAAATCTCAAAAATTTAAAATTAAATGTGAAAGAAAATTTGAGATAAACCCTAATAATATGGTAGTAGGATATAGTAGTAAAAATTGCCTATAGAGTAATTAATTTAATATTTTAGCAGTTTTTAAAATAAAACTATATTCTTCTGCAAGCTCAGTGATTGCATTGTCTCTTCCACTCATTCCCCCGTGTCCTGCAGCTTCCATTTTGCATTTTAATAATTGAGGATTGTTATCACTTTTTACATCTCTTAACTTAGCAATATATTTTAAAGGCTCAGAATATAAAACACGATTATCAAATACTGACGAACTAACAAACATAGATGGATAATTGGCTTTACGTAAGTTGTTATAAGGAGAGTAAGATAAAATATATTCAAAATATTCTTTACTGTTAATTGGGTTTCCCCATAGCTCCCATTCCGAGGGTGTGAGCGGAAGTTTCTCATTTAGCATAGTGGTCATAGTGTCAACAAAAGGCACAAGAAGTAACATAGAAAAAAAAAGTTCAGGCGCCATGTTTGCCAGAGCTCCACCAGTTAAACCACCTGCAGAACCACCGTAAAAACAAACTCCTCCTTTGTAGGTATATCTTTGATCAATTAGATGATTAGCGCAGGCAATATAATCTAAGAAAGTATTTTTTTTGAATTTTTTTTTCCCTTCTTCATGCCAAATATCACCAAGTTCCCCTCCTCCTCTAACATGAGCGATTGCAAAAGTTATTCCTCGATCAACCAAACAAAATCTTGAAGCGCTGAACGAAGGGGAGATACTATGTTTGTAGGCTCCATAGGCATAAAGTAAAATTTTAGATTTTCCATCTTGTTTAGAGTTTTTTAATCGCACTAAACTGATAGGTATCATTCTACCATCTTGAGATTTAGCTTTTATTCTCTCAACAATATATTTATCTGGATCATGGCCTGAAGGTATTTCTGTCTCTTTAACAAGTTTTTTTTTCTTAGTTAAAATATCATATTCATAAATTTTAGGTGGGGTTGCCATGCTTTCCCAAGCCACCCTAATTTTGGAAGTATTTTTATCTTTTTGCATCAGAGAAACTCCTGGACAACCTATTGCTTCATCTGAAATTATTATTTCTTCTTCTTGGTTGGTTTTAATATCTCTTACAAAAAGTTTAGAAATAGCGTCTGATTTTTCACCTCGAATAATAAAATTATCTAAGAAATCTAGCCCCCCAATAACTGTTTCTTTTTTTGGAGGAATGAATTCTTCTAATTTGTTAATATTATCAATTTTACACCTAAGAATTTTATAATCTCTGGCATCTTTATTTGTTTGTACATAAAAATATTCTTTCCAAGTATCAATAGAATATCGAACATCTTTTTCTCTCTTTTGAAATAAAGTTGGTTTAATAGATTTTGAGTCTGACGAGAAAAAATATTCTTCTGTTGTAATATGATCTGAAGTTGAAATTACAAAAAATTTTTCATCTGAACTTAGACTAATACCACAAGTAAAAGTTTCTTCTTTTTCTTCAAATATTAGTTCATCACTGCTTAAGGGTGTTCCAACAATATGTTTATAAATTTTTTTTGGTCTGTGAAATTTATCTAACTTTGAATAGAAAAAACTTTTGCTATCTAAAGACCAAGTTATACTTCCACTAGTATTTTCAATTATGTCTTTTTGATTTTTATTATTATCTAAATCCCTTAAGTAAATTGTATAGTATTCGGAACCTTTCAGATCCAAGGAATAAGCCATATATTTATCACAGTGAGAAACACTTATGCTCCCTAAGCCAAAATATTCAGAACCACATTTTTTCTTTTCAAGATCTCCATCAAAATAAATCTCTTCAGGTTTAGAACCATCTATAATTTGCCTTATGTTCTTTCCATAATTTCCCTCGGCTTCAGTTTTGATCCAATAGTAATATTTTTTATCTTTAAACTTTAAAGAAGTATCATCAAGTTTTATTTTAGATTTAATTTCTTTAAAAATTTTTCTTTGTAAATTTTTTATATCTTTAAAATAATCCTCAGTGAGAGAGTTGTTTTCTTCAATATATTTTTTAACATCTGGCAATAATTTTCTTGGATCCTTTAAAACTTCTAAGATATTAGGCTGATCTACCCAAGCATAATCATCTTCTAATGACATGCCATGATGCTTTTTAACTGATTCTATTTTTTTCAATTTAGGAATTTTCATGATAAAAAGTTATATGAATTTAGTTTTGATTGGAATTATCATTTTTGTCATTGTTTATCTTTTATTGAACGCATTTGCTAGAGCAAGCTCAAAAAAAATTGCTCTTACACTTAAAAAAATTGCAGTTTATTTATCTTTGATTTTGGCAGCTTTATTCACGATAGTAGGTAAGTTTTTATTTTCACTTCCTTTTTTGTTTGTAATTTTAAGTGGCTTAAAAATCAAATCTCTTACAGCTTTGCAGTGGTATCAATTATGGCGACTAGTCCAATTTTTAAAAAATTCAGGTAGGTTTTCCAAGGGTCAGTTTAACCAAGTTCAAGGATCATCAAGTGTTTCTATAGACGAAGCTTATAAATTATTAGGATTAAAAAAAGGATGCTCTAAAGAGGAAGTATTAAAAGTAGCAAAAAAATTACAACAAAAAATTCATCCTGATATGAATACTGATGTCAAAACTGAAGAATTAAGCAAACTTGTAAATCAAGCAGCAGATAAAATAATTAAAAGTGATTTTAGTTAAGCATTTCGATTGCTTTTTCATAAACTTCATCAAATGAGATTTTATCTTTTCCAAGAGTGTCATGAGTAGTTGTATCTTTTTCTCCCTCAGGTTCTACTGTAATCATTCTTGATGAATATCTACCATAAGCCATAACTGGCGAGTCCATAAAAAGTGTAAGTGTTTTCACTTTTAATGCTACCGCTATATGACTCCAAGAAGTGTCATTTGATATCATTAAATTCATATTTTTTATAATAGGCAAAGTTTCTCTAATACTAAGTTTTTCAAAAGAAACAGAATTTTTTACTACATTTGAATTTTTAAATTTATTTATAAGATCAATATCATTTTTTCCTCCAGCTAAATAAAACTTACATTTAATCTCTTTATTAATTTTATCTGCTAGTTTTATATAATTATTAATATTCCATCTTTTAGTTGGGCCTGAAGCGCTTATACCTAAACAGATATGTTTAAAATTTCTATCTAAATCATTTTCTGTTTTTTTAATTATTAGATTAGGTTCTGTCGAAGCAACTTCATTAATTACGTCCTCAGTAAAAATTTTTGCACTTAGTACGATGTTATCTTTACTTCTAAATAGCGGATATTGATAAATTGATTTGATACCTGCTAATCTTACAACTAAATTATATCTTAACGATGAGTTAAAAATGAAAACTTTATCAAAATTTCTTTTTTTAAGTTCTTTAGATAATCTAAAAATTCCGCCAACGCCGTCCATCTCTTTTTTAAGAGTAATTATTTCTTTTATGTGATTATCTTCAGCCAGAAGTTCTTTTGCTCTAGAATTATCTTTAACCAATACTGATACTGATTTTTTATAGTTTTTTGAAATAGCGTGAATATATGGAAGATAAATAATCATATCTCCTATACCTATTTTTGGTTGTATTATTAAAATTTGCATACTTGATTTTATCAATATAACTTAGATAAAATAAATTAGGTAAGATTATGATAAGTAAAGGTATTTATTCAGCCACTTGTAGCATTTTAAACGATGATTATTCTTTAAATGTGGATGCTACGATAGAACATGCAGCAACAACAATTAAAAATGGTTTACATGGAGCAATATTTTTTGGCTCAACAGGTCAGAGTCAATTAATTGATCTAAATTCAAAAAAGAATTTAATTTCAAAAGCAGCAAGTCATAAGCTAAGAAAACAATTTTTTTTTGGTATCGGTTGTAATTCTTTAAATGATACTATTGGATTAATTAAATACGGATTTGAATATGATTTCAAAGACTTTTTAATTATGCCACCAGCGTATTACAAAGGGAATTCCGACCAAGGAGTTTTTAATTTTTACTCGCTTATCATTTCTAAAATTCCTAAAGTTAGAATTGTTCTATATAATTTTGAACAACTTTGTGGATATAAATTTTCTGTTGAGGCGGTTACAAAACTTGTAAAAGCTTTTCCTAATAATATTATCGGATGCAAGGACTCAACTTCCAATTTATTTGAAAACTTAAGATTACCGAATTTTTTAATGTTTCCTGGAACAGAAACAAAGTTATTAAAAGGATTAGAATTAGGTAACAGTGGGATTATCTCAGCTATTTGTAACGTAACAGCTCCACTTGCTAGAAAAGTTTTTGATGATTTTGAAAAAAAGAAAGAACAAACTCAAAACACAAAATTAATCGCAGTTAGAAAAGTTTTTGATAATTACAATTTAATATCTGCTCTTCATAGTTATATGTCTATAAAAGATGATAATTTTAAGAATTTACTTCCTCCTTTAGTTCTTTTAAAATCTAAAGAAAAAGAAGATTTAGTTAATAAATTAAATAATTTAAAATTTATAACTACAGATAATTTAGCAGCTTAAATATGATTTTGGCCAGATTGTTTTCGAAAATATATAAAGAAGAAGATAGTGGAATAATTTTAGTCGACAATAAAGGACAAAAATATATTTGTGGTAATCCAAGAAAAGATAAACCTATTACAATTAAATTATTAAATAAAAATCTTAATTGGAAACTTGTTTTAGATCCCGAATTGGAGTTCCCAGAAGCCTATATGAGAAACGAAATTATTATTGAAAACGCCTCGTTGAAAGAATTTTTAATGGATCTAGTTAAGAATTTAGGAAGGCGAGAAGT
>Ga0315315_10004171_pt1 | contig 13324 bp, 19 predicted proteins | sample M140m3416metaG_FD_203699 | JGI IMG/M metagenome (GOLD analysis project Ga0315315, IMG submission 203699) | Ammonia-oxidizing marine archaeal communities from Monterey Bay, California, United States - M1 40m 3416 | ecosystem: Environmental > Aquatic > Marine > Intertidal zone | place: USA...
ATGCGTGAAATGGGATACCAGCGACTCAACAACCCTTAAACAAAAATCTCAAGTAAAAGGTAAGATGAATAGATTTGTCAATTCTACAGCTCTTACTGTGTCATTATCTTATATCCTAACAAATATCCAGAACCGCTCAAATTTTAGAAAGGAATATGTCATACCACTTATAGCTCTTTTAATGACAAAATATATTGTTGGTGATTTCGATACGGGTTATATCTGGACATTGAATGATATTATTTTCGTTTCGTATGTTTTATTACTATCATATGCGGTAGTAAGATTTTCTAAGTAAAAGGTAAGATGCCTCTCACCGATGCTCAAATTACTCGAAAAGTTGGGCAACTGCGTAGAACAGAAGGTCAAATCTATGCACCTCTCAAATACTTCAGAGGGCTTGAGACTCTCAAGGAGGTTGAAGCTCGCTACAAGAAGATGCTCAAGAAAGACTACACCAAGTTTAGAACAGACGAAGGACGAAAGACGAAGACTTCCTCCTACACCCAAAAGTTCCGGAAAAGGTACGGCTCAGATGTCAAGTCGTTGCCAGATATTGCGAAGGCTACTGGCATTCCTCTAAAGACGGTTAAAACCATATACAATAGGGGACTCGCTGCGTGGAGAACCGGGCATCGACCGGGAGCTTCTCCACAAGCGTGGGGGTACGCGAGGGTTCATAGTTTTGTAGTTAAGGGGAAGACGTACTATACGGCGGATAAGGATTTACGATAATTTTTGTATTTCTTTTTTAGCGTCTTCATCACCTCGTTAAAAGTCTTCATCTCGTGATAGAATTCTGTTCCGGGTTCACACCTTTCTCTCCAAAACTTAATTCTATCGCGTTTATAATCATCTATCATCTTTTTTTGGTCTGAAATTACTTCCTCGGTTTGGGTCACTTGTAATTCGTCTGCATCAAAACCAGGTGGCAGGGAGCCTTCTGGACATATTTCCATCATTCCAAATAATTGTAGAAGAGTTTCTCGTGGTACATGCTCAGATAAACCAGTAATGTCAAGACCCCGCCCCGGATCTATTACTTTACCATTCCACTCATACCATACATGGAATTGACAATTTCCTTGAAGTCCAGTTCCAATGTCTCCCATAGGTTGAATACAGCCATAATCATCTAGTAAAAATTGAATACCCGTTTTGATTTCACCTTTAAAATCAAGGATTTCGTCAAGAATTATACTTAATATACAACATGCACCACCTTTACACCCAGCTGCATATATTCTTTGTACCATATCCTCGGTTATATCTAACATTTTATCATAATGATAACTTATCATTTCATAAGTGTCAGGTTTGACCATGGTGGATCTAATTACATAGCATACAGGTGTATTCTTTATCTTCTTCGACGGGCATCGACCGGGAGCTTCTCCACAAGCGTGGGGGTACGCGAGGGTGCATAGTTTTGTAGTTAAGGGGAAGACGTACTATACGGCTGATAAGGATTTGCGGTAAGATATTACACGCGCTTTGATGTAGATCCATGATAACCTTTTCGAGGCCAATCTTGACCTCCTTTCGTATACACAAATTCTCCCATTTCTTGTAATACCAGAACTTCTGTATACGATAAGTTTTCTCGTTTAATACGTTCCAGTTGTAAACGCTGTTTTTCAATATGAGTACCCAAATCAAACCCCGGTGGAATCTTATCAGATTTTTCACTATTTTCTGAGTTTCTCAATAATTGAAGATTTGTATAGTGAAAACATATCCTCTGATGTTCTGTATTAGTCATGTCAAAAACTTCACATGGTATATAGTGATCAATAACTAAACCGTCGTCGTTTTTTCCAAGTTCTATATCATCATATTCTGGACTTTTTAGTCTGAGATAATCTATTATATCCTGTCCACTTGATAGACCAATCAGTTTTATAGTATTATCAGACTTCTCACCGACGCCATTTACAGCCTGATTTAAACGACGACGTAAGTTATCCAAAATTCTAAATCCTTCGTCATTTTGACGACGTTCTCGTAATCTGTGTTTTGTGACTCGTTGGTGATATTCCTTCTTTTTTCTAAGATATTCTTCTCTGTATGAAGGATCTTGCATTCGTTTTTCCTTTCGTTTCTTTTTACGTTCGAGAAATTCTTCTCTATTCTCAAGATAGCGTTCTTTTTGCTTTTCGAGCTGAATATGTTTAGTGTCTTCATACCTTTCGTGACAGCATTCTTTACATATAGCTTGATTTAAACTAAATTGTTCAACGGGTAACAATTCTTTACATTTAGTGCAGTGACGTTGAATAATGTTTCCATCTTCGTCTCTGTTAATAACCGCTCTGAATTCTCTTCGCTCATCGGTAGAATTCTGACAACCTTTACACGACGAACGGTGTCCTGTATTATGTCCTACATGTAAAGCGAACTCAGACATTGGCAACATCCGTTCACATTCTGTGCATTCTCTATGAGTAAGAGTACCATTATCATCTCTGATTTGGTTGAATCTGGGTCTTAATGCCGGCTTTTCATAATTTTCCGGGTCCTCGAGATACCGTTTGAATCCTTCTTCGGCTTCTTCGTGTGTAGGATAAATTCCTAGGTACTCACCCTTATAATAAAGCTGAAAACTATTATCACCCCGTTTGGATATTGTACCTGTCTGTCGAGTTGCAAAATCAAAATTTTCGGGGTCTGCTTTATAACGCTCTATAGCTTCTTCAGCTTCTTCTTTCGATGAGTAAGTACCAAGTGCAACCTTCTTACCATTGACCGATACGTGTGCTAAGTAACGTTTACCTAAATTAGAATCACTTTCCGTAATCATACCACTACCAGAAGGACGTTGAAGTAAGGGAACCTCGAAATTTTCGGGGTCTGCTATATAACGCTGTATAGCTTCTTCAGCTTCCTCTTCAGATGGATACTGTCCTAAATATTTAGTACCCACTTTAGCCTGCCATTTAATTGTACCATAACTGGTAATTTGTTTAATACTACCGGGTCTCCGTCTCCGTGACATCTTAACACGTATTCACTTAAAGTCTCTAAGCCAACAAAAATATACGATAGATACAATGGTTCGTGCAGAACGAATACACTGCTTGCTAATGACGTAGAATTCGGTGGATAAGGATTCGCTTTAGAAGTTTTGAACGCGTAAGCAGGTACCGAACCCTTCGGTGGTTTCTTACAGTATATTTTACAATCACAGCAATCCCTTACAGACACGAGTTGCTTTTTAGTCGCGTAACATCGTGTCGGTAACATAATATCTTTGGAGATATACCTAAGTATCTGGTCTGTGAGTATCATACTGTTATTTAAAGATTTTTTCTTTATATAAGAACATGACTTCCCGAATCTCTTGGAACGAGTATTTCATGAAAGCCGCGGAACTCGCATCTGTTCGATCCCCTTGCGAACGTCTTAAAGTAGGGTGTGTTGTCGCAAAAAACAATCGTCTTATTAGCATGGGCTACAATGGTTTCTTGAGTGGCTCTGAACATATCTCTATCGTGAGAGATGGACACGAACAAGCGACGATTCACGCAGAGATTAACTCTATAACGGATGCAGCGAAACGGGGTATTTCCGTAGACGGTGCGACCGCGTATATTACTCATTATCCATGTTTAAATTGTTACAAAGCATTAGCAAGCAGTGGAATCAAGCATATCTATTACAAAACCAGTTACCGCGATGATCCAGTCATCGCGGAATTAGGGTATGAAATTTCTCTATCAAAATTATAAACCCCAACTCAGTGTATTTTCACGAGTAAAAGGTTCCGGGGTAAACTTTTTCGTGACGTGACGACGTTCGTTCGCATCGGGATCACATTGCGCGGGATCATACAATATCCCTCCTTTGGGCTTCACTTGAGACGTTTGATCACGTCTCACGCGAGGTGTCTCTACTTTCGGTTCATATGGAATCGAAGAATGATGGAGACAAATACGAACCTTTCCATCTGGGTTACGCTTATATCCAAATGTGTACTCAACCTCTGAAATTTCCCCCGTCGTCGCACACGTAAACTCGTACGTACCCATAGCGATCGCTAGTTGATTGTGACAGTCGATCTGATGATTATCAAAAATGACTCGACTGAAACCCTTCTTAGCGTTAATAGCGAAACCGTTATCTTCCTTATATCCACTAATCACCGCGTCGTGACCCACAAAATAAGACATAGCATCGTTTGCAGTCGGGCGAAATTTCTTTGCGGCAGCCTTCGTCGGTTTGAAGAGTACGTTGGAATGATCATATCCATACAACTCACCCGCGCGTTCTCCTGCGAGGCTAACATAATCACCCCCGGAAAGGAAGCAATTGGAAATATCAACGATAGACTGTGCCCAGAAGCTTTGTGCATCGATAACTTCATCTCTCGTCACGTGATCAGCGTCGGTCTTGGTGCGAAAATTGTCGATAAGCTGCGAAGCTTCGTCCATAGGAGGTGAATATCTACGATTAGCTTCCGGGTCGCGTTGATCCGGGTCATAGAATATACCTCCATCGTTACGTTTAGTGGAAGGCATATTCACGGTTTTTGCAGTGGTTTTACGACCACCAAATCCGCGTGCAGAATTGATTTCTGTATCATATTGCTCAGGGTCATAAATGGCGCCATTCTTTACTCGTCGCAAGGTAAAAGATCGAACAGGGGATAAGATATTCATGTAATAAGAATACGATCGCTGCTTTTAAATAGGTCGTTTATCAATATTCGAAATTCGTTCAAAAAATACATGCAAAATAAAAAATCTCCATCAAAGTAAATGGTCCATCTAGAACGGATACACGAAGAAATACGTGTACTACACATAAAAGACGAAACTTTAGTCTCGTATCGAATATACGAAAATTTTTCGAATCGAATACAACATTTTAACACTATCAAAATGGGTGGATACCCCGATCGCGATAAACTAACCGAAGAAGAGATGGAAGAACAAAAATATTTGAATTCTTATTTCGAAACTTTAAAAGAACTATTCCCACACATCGAATCGAAGTGGTGTAGAAGACATGTTTAAAGATAATTTACGCTCATAATGCATGACGTATATAGTGGGAGACTGCTTAGAAAAGCTCGTTGACGTAGAAGATGGAAGCGTCACCACTATATACCTTGACCCACCCTTCGATAGCGGTCGTGATTACACGTTATCAAAGAATGATGCAACGGGTTTCAAAGACACGTGGAAAGGTGGAGACTATAAGCAATTCATAGAAAGTGTTATAGACGCATGCATTCCAAAAATGAAGAAAACTGGTACTCTATTTTTTCATATCTCCGCCGAAAAGATGTTTACACCCGAACAGGTCTTACGATCAAAATTTAAGTATGTCCAGCCTATATTTTGGAAAAAGTGTAGATCTAAAAATAACGTAAAAAAGAAGCTGGGCGCTACCATCGATATCATATTTAAATGTTCAAACTCGGCTAATCCCGTGTTTAATGTGGTATATCAAGCACGGGATGAGAAGTACGTTAATAATTCGTTCAACAATAAGGATGATAGAGGAAACTATTCGTTGGGACATGTCGTTACCGAAAATACAAAGAAGGGGTACACATACCCATTTGAATTTGGTGGAATTACGTTCAATCCAGATGCAGGTTGGCGTATCAAACAAGAAGAGTTAGAAAAGTTGAAGATAGATAATAGATTACATACCCCTAAAAAGGTCGGTTCAAAGCTATACAAGAAGATCTATCTCCATGAAACGGAAGGAAAGCCATGTACAGATCTCTGGGATGATATACACTCAATAAGCCAGGGTTCGGAATTGAGAACATATCCTACGGCAAAACCTGTGCAATTGTTAGAGAGGATTATAAAAATATCTTCAAATGAAGGTGATTTGATACTCGACCCAATGTGTGGTTCCGGCACTGCCGGGAAAGCTGCAAAAAACTTAAATCGTGCCTATATTCTCATAGACAAGAACGATAACACGGAAATAATTAATACTCGCATACAATAGGATTTTCGAGTGCATCCATTAACCCCCCGGGATTGTCTTGCTGGATTTTGACCGTCAAACACGAACCCCTACCCAGTAAGGCCTTAACCCCATTATTCAGTGCAATTCGTATACGTAGTCCACACGTGTTCTCGATGGTTGCACTCGCAGAATCGTCATTGATACGCAACTGCCCGGGTTCACGCCAAAGACGTAACAACTCTTCTTTTTCGAATAAGATGATTTTTTTCTGCCTCGTTGAATGATAAATCACCCATTTCGAGACATGTGTATCGTACACCTTTTCCAATACACTCTTGTAGTCGATCCTAGTCAGTATTTGGTGGAAGAGTTGCTTATACTCGGCTCTCACATTCTCTGTAAGCTGATGCTTCGCTTCCAAATCCATAATAGGAAGATTGTCGTACATAAACCCATACTCCTCGGTCATTTGTTTATGCTTTTCCAAGTAGTACAATATATAATCTGCGTCCGACAAAGAGGCGAGAGACGTATTTTTAAAGTCAAACGAACCCTTGTCGGTGGTTTTTGTCTTAATTGACACGCCTTCACCTCGTTCGTTGACGGCGTCGGCATGATTTCTTGTCCCTCCCCTGTGTTCCAATTTTCCTGTCACGTCTCGAATAAGCTGACATTTGGGGTTGTAGTTTATCATTTCGATCGTGTTATGCTCATTTTGAACACCGTCGCGGTGCGAAGACCCGTCGGTGTTGTAAACCATGATTCGTAATTTTACGCGGAACAAGTTTTTACTTAGGTGTAATTTAGGAACTCTGCATATCTGCATACATTAATAAACTATTAAAGATTTGGCGGGAACAAAAACTAGAATGTTATCTCTCACAAAAACACACTTTATTCGTCCACGTGTCGCAACTCGCGCGAAAAAGGACAAGTTCGTAGAACCCGCAGAAGCACCCGGTGAAGGGAAGCGCCGTGAACCAAATTTCGACGAGAACCCGGGTGGTATCGATCCACCGAAGAAAGAAATGAATATCATCAAAAGGAAAATTATGGAAATTTTTAAAATCAAGGAGATTGATTATAAAAAGTTCAATAAGGAAAATAAGTGGGCCATTAGGCCTGGGGAGAAGAAGTAATTAGCTTTCCATTTCGATCTAAACCCTTTATCTCAAGTTTACCATTGTTTATTAACTGTAGAATCTGTTCTCCCACCTTTTCATTATCACGCCACGCCTCGTCCTGTTTCGGATCCGTGGGAAGTTTCGGCATAAATGCCATGAACGCATTCATTTTCTTATCCATGGGAAGTTCTTTGTCTTGAAGAATTCTCTTAACGTGGTTGGGGATGTTATCTAAGTTCATTGAATTTATATAAAGCAACTTCTTTAAACTCGTGATTATCATCGTCGTTCGAAAATAAGACTTAAGTTAAACCAACATAAAGCAGATACACAATCTATATACAAACGATGATGCGCGTCTCTTCTGTCACCGATTACATCCTCAAGCTCGAGAAGCTTAACCAAGAGTCTCGCGACAAGATCGAAGCTCTCAAGGAACTCTTCATCAAGTCCGAAGAAGATAAGGTTCAGGCATTGAAGGAACTTAACGAACTCAAGAAAAAGCCCACCGTCAACAACGTCACTTTCGTAGACGGCAACGCGCGTGCTTCCTGTGTTAAATACGCTCTCAACGAGGAAATTGCGAATCATCTCTCGATCATCGCCGAGAGGGAGCATGATGTGTACAAATCTCGTGCATACACGAATGCAGCTGGAATCATCTTGAAGCTTCCCTATGAGGTGACTGATGGTGTTTCTTGTGCAAAGCGCACCAAGGGTATTGGTCCTTCTATCGCTGCTAAGATCGACGAATTCCTCGACAACTACTACAACTCCGACGACGATTCAGATTATAACTCAGACGCGGAGTCAGTCGCTTCCAATGATCTCGGATCTTTCTACAGTACTGATGACGAATCTGAAAGTGACGAGGAGATCGATACGAACGAATACATCGCGGATGAGCTTGAGAATCTCGCTATTCTTGAATCTAAGCGTGGTGAGGATCCTTTCCGCACCCGCGCTTACATCAAGGCTGCTAACACGATTCGCGACGTTAAATTCGAGATTACGTCTGGGTCAGACGTTTACGAAGGAGATAAGAAGCTTCCTGGTATTGGAAAGAGTATCGCCATCAAGATTGACGAGATTCTCCAGACTGGAACTACCAAGCGAACTACGGAACTTCGTCGTTAAACCCAATTCGCTTTAGGCGAGCGCCGACGATATTTTGATCGCCGCGAGAGACGATTTAGTACATAAATATAAAATATAGCAATCCCCAATGGTGGCATCCTTGTAATGAAATGATATTATTTTACAGTTTCTCGTAAGAAGATGCATCTTCGTATTCTTCATCCATCGTAAGATCTTTATATTCAACTTCCTTATCACTGTACACGTCAGAACTATCCTTGATTATCATATCTCTTACGATTTCGTATAAGACCGACATTAACGCAAATTTATAGGCTAAAAATCCAACAAAAGTGGCTCCATAGTCAAAGTCAAAACTAAAAGGTGCATTATTCCACATGGATTCGAAGATAGCCGTACCCACGGGTATAAGAATCTGAGCCTGGAGAGGAGAACTCTCTAGTTCATCCACATATTTCGTCAGGGAGCTCAAGTACGCGAGCGAAGAGGCAACACCTATTGTTGCAGAAACACCTTCCGCGGCACCCTGTGTTATGAAATAACTGGTTACAATAGCAGTCCCATAACCTGTAGTAGAATTACGAAGTTTCGTTTTCAACTTTTCATAATCTGTGGTCGGTTTAATTACCGGTTTCGAAGATGCCAATACGTAACTCATATATTTCTGATTTGTTCTTTCTCTTTAGGTACTTAAAAGAATACGTCTTATATATAACATGTCTGGATGCCCGAGCGGTCCAAGGGGGTTGACTTAAGATCAACTGGTGTTTTCACCTCGTGGGTTCGAACCCCACTCCAGACATACTTTTATCTTTATACATGTGACCCATACATAAAGATAAAAATACCCTATTTATAAATGCGTATAGAAGTATCTAAGGGTGAACTCATAGATAAAATAACCATCCTTGAACTCAAACTTAAATACATAACCGATACCACTAAATTGCAAAATGTATCACGGGAATTGGATGCATTGCGTGAACACGAGTTTGCTACACCTCATAAATCCGAATTATATGTAATTAACGAAAGCTTGTGGAACATAGAAGATTCTATTCGAAAATGTGAAAAGGAAGAAAACTTCGGTGACGAGTTTATACAATTGGCTCGAAGTGTTTACAAATTTAATGATAAACGTTCAATCATCAAAAAGAAAATAAATATAGAACATGGTTCAAATTTTGTAGAAGAAAAGAGTTATGCTTAAAGGGGTTATCAGCCATATATTCATGAACCTCGAACCATACGAGAGACGTCTCTATTCTCAAAATGGAGAAGATGGTATTTTACAAAAACTAATTCGTCTTCTTTATCAAGATTATACGAGTAAATATTACGTTGAATTCGGTGTTGAAAATGGTTCTGAATGTAACACGCGATTATTAAGAGAATTGTGTGGATGGACCGGTCTACAGATGGACGGAGGTAATGAACAATTACATATAAATTTAAGGCGAGAGAAGGTCATACGCGAAAACGTCGTAGATTTGTTTCGTAAATATAACGTTCCCAAACATATTAATTGTTTATCAGTTGATATAGATTATAACGACTTCTATTGTCTAGGAAAAGTGTTAGAACATTATACATGTGATATCATCGTATGCGAATATAACGCATCCATTCCTGCACACGAAGATAAAGTTGTTCCGTATGATCCTAACAAAACATGGGATGGGACAAACTATTTTGGAACTTCCCTACTATCTCTAACTAAATTATGTAATCATCATGATTACACCTTAGTGTATTGTGAAAGATGTGGAGTGAACGCATTTTTCGTGAGAACTGAATTACTTCACGGAAGAAACGTAGAGATTTTAAACATGGGAAATATAGATAAATTATTTAAACCTGTTAACTATGGAGGATTTTTAAATCCGACCGCTGGACTGGGTACGGGTCATGTCCACGACCATTTAAATCGACAATACATAACGTACGACGAGACGCGTTCATAGAAATAATAATGTACAATTTAAAGAGCTTGATATACATGAAAGTATATGTTGACTATACTACATCATCTTGGCTTAGGTGATGCGATAATGCTCAATGGGATGGTTAGACATTTTGCAGAACGAGAAGACGTATGTATTTTTGTAAAGAAACAGCACGAAGATTCCGTGAAATTCATGTATAGGGATCTGAACAACGTCAAAATTAAACCGGTAAACACTACCGACGCTCGTGAGATGTGGATGCAGGTTGAGGGTACACCGTTTCCACTTGCCACATATAAATTACCAGATGATACATGGAACTTTATTACAAGCGGACCCGTGAGTGATATGGCTAATTGGGCTCATAGTATATACATCCAGGCTGGTATACCACCCAAGTATATGTATTCTAAGTTTAAAGTTGTACGCGATTCCGAATTAGAAATCAAGTACGAAAGTGGTGATTACATCTTCGTACACGATGATGAGACTAGAGGAATGAAGATAGATGTTTCTAATAAAGATGTATTTCGTGTAACCGAGGAACGACTTAAGAATAGTTCAAATATATTTGACTACTTGACTGTTATTGAAAATGCAAAAGAGGTACACTGTATGGACAGTTGTTATGCATGGATGATAAATTTAATGGAGATAGGTGATCCCACAAAAAACTTTCTTCATTTAGACGTAAAAGGTAACTACACACCCCGCATGGTTAAAACTGTATTTGGCGACGATTTGTGGTCATACGTATAGATGTAATTTTTGTCTTTTAATGCTATTGGTTCACTATATCCAATGTCCTCCAAAAATTTTCTAACTTCGCTCGTATCATAATCTGTTATCTCTATAAAAATCGTAGGTTTGTGCATTTTTATAGTGTTAATCGCACCTCTCAATACGTACAACTCATGATTTTCTACGTCGAGTTTTATAATGGATGGAACTCCGTCGTAAACCGAATCGAGTGTTTTACATTCCACAGGTACAGCGGTATTTTCATGTTTGCATGTTTCGTTCATATGCATTGAAGTACCCCCATAGTTTCTCAATCCATAAGGCATTCTAAGTGGGAGAAACATATTCTTTATATCACCGGTATCAGATAAAGCATGTGTATAAATCTTAACCGGGTTATCAAGTGTATTCAACTCTACGTTTTTCTTCAATACTTGGTGATACATGGGTTCAAATGAATGAACAGGACCTATTTCAGAAAACATAAGAGTGTGCGTACCTATGTTCGCGCCTATGTCCAAGATGTCCGTACCTTCTTTATAATAGGTTTTCACATGATCGGCGATCCAAGCCTCCCAAAACACACCCGAAGCCCTGGCGGTATGACCAACAAACTCGTCGTCGTTTATCACCGCAACATCATATCTACCAACTTTACATTGAACGCAGTGTATCTCCATAACTTACATTCACAATAAAGCTTTAATTATAGTTGTCGAATTTTTTTGATCAACTTCCCACCATGTACCGTGAAATACATTTTTAAGAAAATCCGGTACTTCTTCTTTGTTAATCGGTACCTCGTCGGATGGAAGGATTATCCATTTATGATTCTTTATAGTACTTAATACACCCCCATCATGTGTTATAACAGGTTTTTTAAAATACATAGCCTCGAGCATCGGTAAACCAACCCCTTCTCCTCTAGAAAATGAAATGAAGTAATCACACATATTATATAACCCAGCCATCCTATTTAAATCTAGATGTCCAGTTATGTAACTTATATTAGGGTGTTTGGGGAGATTATTCACGTGGTTTGTTTTCATAATGAGCATATGCCTTGTACCAGTCAATATATTAGTGAACATATGAACTAATTTGACGGCGTTTTTTCTAACATCGTTTGTACCCACATATAAAAATACCTTTCTGTTTGGATCTGGACGTTTTAAAACAACGGTAGGCTTGCTTCGAATTAAGGGTGATGTGTACCAGTTCAACGAAACACAGTTAACACCGTACCTTTCAAGAATATTTTTAAGATAGTCATACGGGACTATCACCCTATCGAATAGTTTCATATTTTCAATAACATGTGGGTGAACGTCGGACGTTTCAAACATTGTAAACAATTGTTTTCTTTTTTCCTTGAGTCTAGTCAACCACATTTCCCATAACGGATATGTTTCTAAAATTTCAGAAATGGTAACAGTATCAGGTGTATTATCGTCCTCTATTCCGAGATCCTGTTTCAAAAAAAATCTACCGTGAATTCGACCAAACATCTTATACTAGTTAAAGATTTTCTCTTTAATTAATACATGATTACATACGCTATCACCGTATGTAATGAGCACCGAGAGTTACATCAGTTACTCTCGTTTCTAAAAAGCGTTATACACCCAGAAGATGATATAAACGTCCTCGTGGATGAAAACAACGTTACTCCTAAAGTAGAAAAGGTTTTAGAATCTTTTGATGATATAGATGTTCATAGACGTCCGTTTTGTGGAAATTTTTCAGACCATAGGAATTATCATATAACAAAATGCAAAGGTGATTACATATTTGTATTAGACGCGGATGAAATGCCTCAAGAAGAGCTCATAAAGTGTATCAAAACTTTTACCGGAGATATACTACATATTCCTCGTATTAATATTATCCCGGGGTGTACGAAAGAATGGTGTAAAAAAATGAACTTTATCACAAATCATTTAGGATGGATTAACTGGCCAGATTATCAGGGAAGATATTTCAAAAACACAGATAAGATCAGGTGGTCAAGAGGATTACATGAGAGGCTCACCGGAAGTTCAAATGTCGCTCAGGCCGAAGCCTCACCTTCTATCGCGTTATGGCATATTAAGAGTATCGATCGTCAGATTGCACAGGATAATTTATACCAAAAATTGTAGTTTTTTCTCAACATACAGTAAAGATGAAGTTTTCTCAAGAGATGGGTTCGCCCGCCCTCATCGGCATTATTCTACTCGCCGCGGTCACATTTTTCGTGAACTTCGTGGGTATTAAACATTACAACAACTGCGACGCTATGCGAGGTGTTGAAGAATTTGAAAATCGTAAGGTGTACCTCAGTCAGCTCGTGACTATCGTAATCACCGCCGCTGCGACGCTCGGCCTCCGTAAGTTCATTTCCACCCCGGGTGCATCAGCGGCGGGTCCTATGATGATCATCGGTGGCGTTCTTTTACTCGTTTCTGGTGTTTTTGTCTATCAGCTTCTTCACGCTGATAAGGA
>Ga0315315_10004173_pt1 | contig 13320 bp, 9 predicted proteins | sample M140m3416metaG_FD_203699 | JGI IMG/M metagenome (GOLD analysis project Ga0315315, IMG submission 203699) | Ammonia-oxidizing marine archaeal communities from Monterey Bay, California, United States - M1 40m 3416 | ecosystem: Environmental > Aquatic > Marine > Intertidal zone | place: USA...
CGTCTTGTGACCGAAGAAAATGAAGTTGATGCAGTGACAGCACCGTCAGCGCTTTATGACCCAACAACAACATTTATAAATGGTGAAGAGCCGCAGCAGCCAGCCGTGACAATGACACAATATTCAGCCCGGCAGTACACAAAGTGGCTCACTGGTTTAACCGGTCGCTTTTATCGTTTGCCAGCGGAGGCAGAATGGGAGTACGCCTGTCGTGCTGGCACGAAGAGTTCCTTTTCTTTTAGCGATTCGGATTCATTGGGTGACTATGCATGGTTTGTTGAAAACTCTGACGACACAACACATCCCGTGGGAGAGAAAAAACCGAACCCGTGGGGTCTGTTTGATATGCATGGCAATGTTTCAGAATGGGTCATTGATGAAATGACAGCCGATGGCTACGCCAGTGCGGCTGCCCTGCAGCAGCCAGTGACCGCGGTAGACTCAATTCGGTGGCCAACAGATCTTGAATCACGAGTGGTTCGCGGAGGAGCATATTTCGATGAGCCTTCGCAATGCCGTTCAGCGGCACGGCGAGGGTCTGAAGATGAAGCGTGGAAAGACGTTGACCCGAATCTCCCCAAGAGTCCTTTCTGGTACACAGAGGAACCGGCGTTGGGCATCGGCATGCGTCTGGTGCGTCCTGTTGATATTCCGTCTACACCCGAGAAGAAGTCTCAGTGGTGGAAGGCAGATATTGAAAGCATTGAGTTCGACGTCAACGACCGAGTCTCACAAGGACGTGGCGCACGTGGAATTGCCGATGAATCACTCCCTAAGGAAGCAAAGGAACTGGGGTTCACTGAATAACCAGCTGTGCGTTTTCTGAAAGTGTTTCGGGTGCTGTATCTCGGAGATGGAACTGTCGCGTTGTTCTGAAATGCGAAAAGCTGGAAGTTCTCGGCAGCTACCGGGAAGGTCTGGTACGCAATGCGAGCACCTGGAGCGGATCATTCCTGAATTTGAGAGTCGTCTCTTCTTGTAATAACTGTTTGTTCTCAAGAAAATTCCTGCAGTAGAGTGCACGGACAGAACGGTTCAAGAAGAGAAGTGGTGTGGTGGAAGAAGTTCGAGGCGAAAGCGTGTCAGAGCAAAAAGCAAAAAAGTCGGCAGGCACAAGTCCAGTCATCACAGGCATTCATACAGCTTTGGTCGATGTTCCACTTGGCCAAAGAACAATTACAGATAGCCAGTCCAGCGTACAGTCAGTTGAATTTCTGCAAGTGTCCATAGAGACCGATACAGGGATTACAGGATATGGCTTCAATTGGAATTACACTCGCGGACTGCGATCTGTGCAGGTGATGATCGACGACTGTTTTGCTCCCGCGGTGCTCGGTATGTCAGCTTTCGATCGGCACGCTGCATGGCAGGCCATGCATGCGACAACACATTTCATTGGACGTGTTGGCGTTGCTCAGGTCGGCCTCTGTGCAATGAATCTAGCGTTATGGGACATTCAGTTGAAAGTAGAGGAAGTGCCACTGTGGCGGCATCTTGGTCCGGTTAAAAATCGTGTGAAGGCGTACAACACCGACGGTGGCTGGTTGACATGGACAACCAACGAGGTGATCGATGACATGCACCGCATTATCGATCGAGGGTTTGATGCAGTCAAAATGAAACTTGGACGTTCGGATCCGAAGGAAGATTTCCAACGGGTGCGTGCAGTGCGGCAAGCGATAGGGGACGAGATTCAATTGATGGTTGATGTGAATACAGTCTGGGATTTGGAGACTGCAATACAATGGGGTGGCCGCCTTGAGGAGTTGAATGTCGAATGGCTCGAAGAGCCTCTGCACCCCTTTGATATACGATCGCACGCTGCACTTGCTCGAGCGATACGAACACCCATCGCAGTTGGTGAAACGGTCTATACGGCTTACGGCTTTCGTGAATACATTGACCAGCAGGCAGCCGCTGTTTTGCAGGCTGATGTGACAAAATTGTCTGGAATCGAAGAGTGGCTAGAAGTTGCCGCGATCGGTCAGAAACATGGTATGCCGGTGATTCCTCACACAAATGTACAGCAGAATGTCCATGCTCAGCTTGCTGCGGCAACAACGAATACACCGATGATCGAATGTTGTTATGAATCACTCTTTGAGATCTGGGAGAATCCGATCCGTGTTGTTGACGGCCATTACACCCTCCCCGAAGTTCCAGGGATTAATGGAAAGCTGACAGATACAGTTCTGGCAAACTTTCGAGTGAGTTGATATGAATCCGGTATCCACCGGGCGCATGGAGAAGATACACTCGATGCTAAGAAAATAGTTTTTGTCAGCCCAAAGAGTTTTGGTTTCTCTTATGAAGACACTTAGGCGAATGAAGAAAGTTTTTGACATGCGTTGTGTGGTACAAGCCGGTCTGTTTGCTTTGATCCTGTGTGCGGTTATAGCTTCTGCTCATGATGAATCACGCGAAACGAACCGCAGTGCTGTGAATGCTGAGATGGTTGCCCGGGTTGAGGCATGGCTGAGCCTGCTGACGCAACAGCAGCACAGGTCAGCGTGCTTTCCATTTCAGAGTGACGAGCGATTGAATTGGCACTTCGTGCCTCGTGAACGCCTCGGGCTGCCACTGAAAGCAATGAATCTTCAGCAGCGGCGAGCAGCTTACGCACTGTTGCAAACAGGGCTCAGCCAGCAAGGGTATCTTAAGGCAACAACGATCATGAGTCTGGAAAGCGTCTTGCGCGAACTCGAGAAAGACCGCCCTGGTAATGAACAACGGCGTGATCCTGAGAAGTATTGGTTCTCGGTGTTTGGTACTCCGTCGGAAACTGAGCCATGGGGCTGGCGATTGGAAGGACATCATGTGTCAATTAATTTCAGCTCAGTGTCTGGTGCCATTGCTGCAGCAACACCTCTCTTTCTTGGGGCAAGTCCAGCGGAAATTCGAACCGGTCCCCGGGCTGGCCAGCGAGTGCTTGCCGCTGAAGAGGATATGGCACGCAACCTGATTGTTTCTTTGCAGGACAATCATGCAAAGAAATCGGTAATTTCGTCGGATGCACCGGATGAGGTGTTGACGGTTCCGGATGCATCGCTGGATCTGGGAGTGCCGCAAGGCGTGTTCGAAAAAGAAATGAACCCGGTTCAGCAGTCGTTGTTTCGACAGTTAGTGGAGCAGATTGTACGGACGCTTCGAGGTGAATTAGCTGATGACGTGCTCGCAGAAGTCTCGGAGAACGAGTGGAAAGAGTTGTCGTTTGCATGGGCCGGAAGTTTTGAGCAAGGGCAAGGTCATTACTATCGAATCCAAGGCCCTTCATTTATTATCGAATATGACAACACCCAGAACGATGCCAATCACGCTCATATAGTATGGCATTCATTGGAAAACAACTTTGGGCTCGATGTTCTTCGGCGGCACTATGAAAGCCAGCATGACGGGCCGCATGCGGATGGTGTTCACGGTCAACCTTAAGTTGTTGGCTTGAAGGATCGCTTCGCAGTCTGATCAAAAATGAGATCAAAAGCTTGCCGCTCGTGTTCACCAGCCGTTTTTGCAACAAGGGATTGAAGGGATTCAAGCTGGTGTTGAACTTCCTCAGCATCGAGTAGATGAAGTCTGCTGAAAAGAATGGCAGCTTCAATCACGGCATGGGCTGCCCTGTTAAAGCCTCGGAACGGGCGAATGAGATGTGACTTTTGTATGCGTGCATGCAGTCGACAGCGCTGTGCGGTTGTGTCTGCTTGTTCAATGCGGAACTCAAACGCCTCACAGGCATCTTCAAGAATCCAGCCACTGACAGTATCAGCCGGACGAGTGTGAGGCTGTGGATATGGCACGCCGGTCACGGCCTGAGCAAAGAACAAAGCATTATCAGTGAGATGAAAGACGCCCTCTGGCTGAGACGCAAGTAGGCTCGCAGTCCTGCTGCCTTGGAAAGGCTTGAGGATGAGGTGAGTCATGGATCGAGAGTCAGCCACTTCAGGGCCCATCGCAGCGATATGTATGTCTCCATCCGCTGTTCTCGTTGTAAGAAGGCCTTCGATAATCACAGGAACCGAACCTTTTTGGGAGTCGTGGGGAAGAAGAGAAACCGCCTGTTTTTGAGATGTCGAACTCAAAACCTTTTTGAGTTTACACTGGTTTCATGATAGATGCCTCGCTTACCGGAGAACGGATTCATTTCGTCACAGGAAAGTTGTCGGAGCATGCGCTTCGAAACATGCTCGAGCGGCTGGCTGGCCAGATCGGATTTCAGCCAACAGTCCAGGTGCTGAATATCACTGTTGCAGCATTAATGACAACGGACTGGATTGCACGGCGGCTTGAGGTGCCTCACGGTACCGATCGTGTGGTTATCCCTGGACTGTGCAAGGGTGAGATGACACCGCTCGAGCAAAAAGCAGGTGTGCCCGTTGAACGAGGTCCGGAAGACTGTCGCCGTCTCGACGAGTGGTTTGGTCAGAAACGACAGGATTTGGATGATTATGGAGAGCACAATATTGAGTTGATCGCGGAGATCAACCATGCGAATCGATTTTCACACAAAGAGCTTTTTGCAGAGTCAACTCGATTGCGATTAGCCGGAGCCGATGTGATTGATGTTGGCTGTACTCCAGGTGAGTCGTGGGCAGATATTGGTAATGCCATTTCCATGCTGGTTGATGAAGGGTTTCGCGTCTCCGTCGATAGTTTTGAACCGGGCGAAGTTCTGTCAGCTACGCAGGCTGGTGCATCGCTTGTGCTGTCAGTCAATTCAAGGAACGTAGACGCTGCAGGTGATTGGGGCTGTGAAGTTGTTGTCGTGCCTGATGAGCCATCAACGCTTAAGGGGTTTGATGAAACAATCGCGCGGCTCAAAGTATTGGGTGTTCCGTGCAGGCTCGATCCTGTCCTTGAGCCAATTGGTTTTGGGTTCGCTGCGAGCCTTGGTCGGTATCTTGATGTGCGGGAACGATACCCGAAGTCTGAAATGATGATGGGTATTGGTAATCTGACGGAGTTGACAGATGTCGATTCAGCTGGCGTCAACACACTGCTTCTTGGCTTTTGTCAGGAGACGGGAATCCGTTCTGTGCTTACGACCGAAGTGATCCATTGGTCGAAAACCAGTGTCAAAGAGTGTGATCTCGCTCGCGCGCTTGTCTATCATGCAGTCACAAACAAAACGCTGCCAAAGCATGTCGAGCCACGGCTGGTTACGCTTCGGTCGGGGAAACAGCAGCTTCACGGTGACGACGCGCTTGAACAGTTGGCTCTGGCAATTCGTGACCCGAATTTCCGAATATTTGCTGAACGTGGTGAGGTTCATCTTGTTGGGAAGAATCTTCATCTGGCTTCACGGGATCCATTTCAACTTTTTTATCAACTGGCGGACCATGGTCGAACAGATGTTGATCCAAATCATGCCTTTTACCTCGGGTACGAAATGGCAAAAGCAGTTACAGCGCTTACGCTTGGAAAAGACTACCGTCAGGATCAGGCCCTCGATTGGGGATACCTGACAGAATTGGAAATTGGATGTGGCCCGTCTGAGGCGGCTGCGCGTGTGGCTGGTCCTGATAAGAAATCCCATAAGACTTTGAAATAATAAATTTTCGGTATCGCATGAAATTGGAAGACATCTATCACTGGTACACCGCCTCGGGAGCCCTGGTTGCAAATTTGTCGCCAGAGACTGAACTTGTGAGTTTGATGGAAGGCCTTGCTTCACTTGGTGGGTTGGTGTGTTTCGATAGTAGTTCGGCAGCATCCGGTAGTCTTGCCTATGGCGTGGACCCTGAACAGGCTGTTGGTGAGCAGTCCCTTGATCGATTTTCTTTCGTGGCGGCAGATCCGATTGAAAGTTTCGTGGTGCCTTCTGGTGCTGAGCAAGATGATGCTGAATCAATACAAGAAGTCTTACAACACATGAAAAGTCGTCTCGCTGACCTTTCATGCCAGACAATACCGGGTCTGCCTCCTTTTCAGGGTGGGTTAGCAGGAATGTTGTCTTTCGACGCTGGCCTGGCACTCTTGGGAGTTGAGCAGACAGAAGGACATCACTCAGAGACCCCTCTCATGCAGTTTGGTATCTACGATGTTGTGTTTGCCTTTGATCACAAGCAAAGAAAGGTCTGGGCTATTTCCCAAGGTGTGCCAGGAAATACACCAGCAGAACGACGAACCCGCGGCAGGGAGCGTTTTGAAAAGCATGTGTGTGCGTTCGAAGGAAGCCAAAGCCCGTCCTCTGAGACATTGCTTGTGCCTGCGAGTCGGACTACTTCGCCTCATTCATATCAACTTCCTGGCAGCAATAGTGTTTTTTCAACACACTCTCCTTCAACATACGCAAACATGGTGCAGTCAGGTATCGATCTGGTTCGTGCCGGTGATATTTTTCAAGTTAATCTTGCACAACAGTTTTCTGTCGCTGGATCGTGTCATCCACTTGAGCTTTACAAGAAAGCTCGTGTATGTAATCCAGCACCCTTTGCCGGTTACCTCGATTTCGGAGATGCTGCCATTGTGAGCATGTCTCCCGAACGATTTCTGAAGGTTACGCGTGGTTCTGTCTCGATGCATCCCATCAAAGGCACCCGTCGCGTGCTTTCTCGACCAGAAGCAGATCTGTACGCGAGTGCTGATTTACACTCGAGTGAAAAAGATCGGGCAGAAAATGTCATGATCGTGGATCTGGTGCGGAACGATCTTTCACGTGTGTGCGAGCCGAGCAGTGTTGTCGTAGAGGCACTCTGTCGCCTTGAACGATTTCGCTATGTCCAGCACCTCGTGTCCATTGTTTCAGGGCGACTTGTTGCCGGAGCAAGTGCTCTTGATGCAGTGCTTGCGGCATTTCCAGGTGGGAGCATAACCGGTGCTCCAAAGTACCGGGCGTGTGAGATCATCTGTCAGTTAGAGGCGAACGGGAGAGGACCGTATTGTGGAACACTCGGCTATGTTGGCTTCGATGGCAATGCGGACTTGAATATTCTTATTCGCACATTTGTAGTTCATGAGAACAACATTACCTTTTCAGCGGGTGGTGGCGTAACCGTTGGGAGTGATCCAGCAATGGAATATGCAGAGAGTCTTCATAAAGCAGAGGGGATGCTGTCGGTGTTCGAGTCCACTGTTGCGAGGGGCTCTACATGATTGTTGTTCTCGATAATCGAGACAGTTTTGTTTTCAATCTGGCACGATATTTCGTGCTACTTGGGGCACAGGTAAAAGTCCTCCCGAGCCATGAAACCGACCTTGAGGAAATACAATCAGCAAAGCCACAAGCACTTGTCATATCACCCGGTCCGTGCACGCCAAAAGAAGCAGGTGTTTCGATAGCATGTGTGCAAAAGTTTCGGGGATCCACTCCTATATTGGGTGTCTGCCTGGGCCATCAGGTGATTGTTGAAGCCCTTGGTGGAGTTGTTCTCCCGAGCAATGAGCCACGACATGGTCGGATGAGCAGTGTTATGCATGAATGCACCGGTCTATTTTCAGGAATTTCAAATCCAATGTCTGCATGTCGATATCACTCTCTTATTGCGGAAGAACAATCACTGCCAGAGACACTGCAGGTGACGGCACGGACGCAGGATGGTGTGATCATGGCTATTGAGAACCGACACGAACATCTCTATGGCGTGCAGTTTCATCCCGAGTCAATACTCACTCAAGGAGGCTTTCGTCTTCTTGCTAATTTTCTCTCAACAGCCGGAATAGGTGTTGAGAATAGTCTTCTCGACAAACTTGATAGGTCGGTTTGCAAGCAGGCCGGATGTGTCACCGCAGTTGTGGATGGCAACGAGGCACGAATTGTTACCTTCTAAGTAGGTTGCCAACCAGTGTTGCTTGCAGGAGTACCTGCATTGCCTGCATTGCCAGCATCGCTGCCTTGCAAGCAGGCGAAAAAATTGGTCAGAGTAACCCGCCACTGAGGTGCGACTGTCTGGAAAGCAGTTTTTTCAGGCAGTTTTCATAGTCCTGCGGTCTTCGCCTCGTTTTGGCACAGCCTTTGCAAATAGGTTTTCTCGTTGCGTGGTATGCACCACAAGGGTGCAGCACAGCGACAGGGTAGGACATCGGTCCTGCCTTCCTTCCAATTCATCTGTTTAGGCGGAGGTTTGCTATGAAATTTACAGGGGATCGATTGATTTCTAGTCTGCTCATCGGAGCGGCATTAACACTTGCGGTCGGAGTTGTAATGACTTCTATCGCGCCTGTGGCATGTGCCCAAGAAGAAGAGAGTACGGAGAAGGTAACTCCAGCGGCGGAGGACTCTGCCGAGAAGCCTGCTTCGGCAGAAGCATCGAAAGAGGACGCAACTGCCGAGGCGTTATCCTCCTACATTGCAGAGTCAGATTACACGATCAACACGCTGATCATGTTTATCTGTGCTGTCCTTGTCATCTTTATGCAGGCCGGGTTTGCAATGGTTGAGATAGGACTTAATTCTGCAAAGAATGCGGTAAATATCCTTTCTAAAAATGTGATGGATCTCTGTGTAGGAGTTTTGCTGTATCTGTTTATCGGCTTTAACCTCATGTATCCCGGAGATGGATGGGTTGTTGATGGATGGTTGGGCGGTTTCACACCTTTTGTCGTTGCCTCTGATGGCACTGGCTATGGTGATTACAGTTCCTACGCCGACTTTCTGTTTCAGGTGGCTTTCGCAGCGACTGCAGCGACCATCGTCTCAGGTGCTGTTGCCGGACGGATGAAGTTTTCAGCCTATCTCGTCTACAGTGCAATTTTGACTGGTCTCATTTACCCGATTAGTGGTGCCTGGAAATGGGGTGGCGGATGGTGTGATGCCATGGGCTTCCAAGATTTTGCGGGAAGTGTTGTAGTACACGCAGTTGGAGGTTTTGCCGGTCTTGCTGGTGCAATCTTCCTTGGACCGCGTATCGGTCGCTTTGGAAAAGATGGAAAAAGCTCACCAATTCCGGGGCACAATATCTCATTTGCAGCCCTCGGTGTGTTTATTCTCTGGGTCGGCTGGTATGGTTTTAATCCAGGCAGTCAGCTGACGTATGCCGGAGCTGCAAACGCAAATGCAACGACCTATATTGCTCTGACAACAACCTTGGCTGCTGCTGCAGGGGCTGTAGCGGCACTCATCACGGCTTGGGGGCTGTTTGGAAAGCCAGACGTCACGATGGCACTCAATGGTGTGCTCGGTGGCTTAGTGGCAATCACAGCAAACTGTGATCGTGTGTCGCAGCCTGAGTCGCTCATCATCGGTGCTATCGGTGGAGTGCTGGTTGTCATGGGCGTTCTGCTTCTTGAGAAGCTGAAGATTGATGACCCAGTTGGTGCCTGGCCTGTTCATGGCCTCTGTGGTGTCTGGGGTGGACTGGCCACCGGCATCTTTGGTGATCTGCCAGATGGAATTGAAACCGTCGGCGCATTCTTTACGGTTCAGTTGATTAGTACGGTTGCTATCTGTGCCTGGGCGTTCATCACAATGTCTATTGTGTTTGGCGTCTTGAAAGGTATTGGAATGCTTCGGGTATCACCTGAAGTCGAGCAGTCCGGTCTTGACCTCGAGGAACACGGTTTACGGGCCTACCCATTGGGTGCCGAACCCTCTTGAGCCCAGAAGGATGCCCCAATGGCCTGGGCGGGCATTCCGCCTTGCTCTCCCAGGCCGGGGTGTTTCTGAATGAAACACATGGTGGAATTTCTACATATTGCATTGCCGCGAATAAACGCATGTTTGTTCGCGGCAATGTTGTAGGTAGTGGATTAATCGTTCTGATTCGTACGGAAGCCGCCGTTGACGTTGATAATCTGCCCGGTAATAAAACTTGCCTGTGGAGAAATGAGCCATCGAACCGCGTCGGCAATGTCTCCAGATTCTCCCCAACGCTCGAGTAGGCATTCCCGCACAGCCCGGTCTTGCCATTCCTTGCTGGCCTGGTCGCCCCACGCGGTTTTGATCCAGCCGGGAGCCACGCAGTTCACTCGAACATGCGGTGCAAGGGACTTTGCCAGGCTCTTTGTGAAAGCCATGACAGCACCTTTGATGGTGCCAAATAATTCTCCACTATCACCCTCCATGCCAGTGGCAGCCTGATCCCATCCTGTTGTGACGATGGAACTACCATCACGTCCTTTGAGCAGGGGGCCAAGTCCTCTTCCAAGTAGCAGCGTTGATCGGACATCGGTGTCATAAAGAAGTTTGAGCTTGTCTTCGAAAGAAAGTGATGCAGACGATCCGGTCAACGTGTCGGCACCGGCAATAAGGCAAGCCGCATGAAGTGTCGGACAAGTCTTGCGTACGGCTGCAAGAAGTTCTGTACAGCCATCAGGCGTTGCAATATCGGCAAGGAAAATGCCGGCAACGCTACCAGCAGAGCGGCTGATCGCATCGGCAACCTTTTCAGCAGCAGCCGCGTTGCGGCCATGGATAGCCACTGTTGCGCCGGACTCCGCCAGCCGGAGTGCAACCGCACGCCCGATGCCACTTGTACTGCCGGTAACAAGAACGATCTGTCCACCCATGTCATTCATTGCTACTCGCTCTTCTTGTTTTGTTGAGTAGCGTCTTCGGGCAACGCAGTGTTGCGTCGAATAGTGATTTCATAACAGGCGGCCTCTTCTGCGTTTCGAACGAGAAGATTGTTGCCGCTGACACACAGCGTATTCCAGGTCTGTCCCTCGAGTGCTGCAAGACGGCCGAGTTCATTCGGTTTTTCTGCCGTTGCCGGTACGGCAACAACTTCTCCTGACTCAGCTTGGATGAGTAGAACGTCACCTATACGAAGCAGTTGTCCCTGCCCATAGCGTCCCTTCTTCCACATACGTGTTCCCGAAGAGAGTTGAACACATTCAAGAATGCCATCGGAAAGACCGTATGCATACCCCTTATGAATGGAAACATTGGTGAACTTGGTCTTGAGGAGATTTGACTGACGCCAGAGTGGCTTGATGTTCCAGGCGTCACCGGAGTTCGTGAGCGAAAAGACTGCCGATCCAATGCCATACCCTTTTGAAATAAATAGTTTGTCATCGTCAAGAAGATGCGGTTGCGAACAACTCGCATCAGAATTTGAATGTCCCGGCCATTCGCATTCCCAGAGTTGATCTCCTGTTGCGAGATCGTAGGCAGCTATGTGCCCTTCATTCACTGTAATCACGGCACTATGACCATTTACACTGAGCATCTGTGGTGATGCGTAAGCGATTTGTTCTGTGCCTGCCACCCATATCCGATTCCCTGTAGTGCGTTCGTAGGCAACAAGAGAAACGTAGGGTGATGTTGCGGGATCACGGTTGGCGTCATCAATGCCTTGTTTGTCCAAGTCTTTCCTGGGGCCGCCAGCGGGGACAATGACCAGCTCATCTGTGACAAGTGGAGAGCCGGATCGACCCCACGCAACCGCCGCGACGTGTGTTGCTCGATCAATATCCAGGTCAGCAACAATATCTTTTCTCCACAGTACCTTACCGGTGCTACCTTCGATTGCGTGCAGCCAGCCAGTTGCTCCCGTGGCGTAAACAATGCCATCGTTAATGGTTGGCGTTGATCGTGGGCCAATTCCACCTAGAACTGTCTCATGCCGCGCTGGAACAGAAACGACCCACTCCGGCTCACCGGTTGCAAGTGCGTAGCAGGTAATGGATTCATCCTCCCCTCTCTGCTCCAGTGTGACGGCGTGGCTGCCACATGTGGCAAAGCCACTCCAGCCTGCTCCAATAGGACGTTTCCATATGCATTTGGGCGGATTGGCTTCCCAGTTTGTATCGACCTCAATGCCATCAATACTCGCCGTTCCTGCTGGGCCAAGGAAGCAGGGGAAGTCGTCAGCCGTGGCGTCCCATCCCAAAGACACATTTTTGTTAGTTGTCTGTTTTGCAATGATGGCAGCCGAAGGCAGGAGCGCGTCACGTCGAGCCTGCCACCGGAAAGCAAATTGTGGTACGAGGTCACCGCTTACGCCTTCAATACGAAGGACGGCAAGAGCAACAAGGATTGAGGTCGTAAGAAAAGCAGTGACACTCTTTTTTAGAAGTGGCTGAAATGTACTTTCTCTTAAAAACCATACGAAGAGAGAGACCAAGCCAGTGAAGGCCAGAATAAGAGTGATGATGTTTCGTACGGCTTGATCAATCACATCGCCAGCAAGTACTTCGAGCCAGCCGTATCGAACAAGCGCGATGGCTGCGGCAAGGGATGCCAGGGTCACCCAGATTTTTACGGGGGGTACAATCTGATGAGATGGTGGCACGGAGTCCCCTTCTGAGGCGGGGAGAGTTGGGGTCATAAGGTTTGGCGTCTCTTGTGAGAGGGTGTGTTTCCGCTGTCGGAAGGGCGGGATAAGTTCGTTTTTGTACAGATGTTCTACAGGTGTCGGTTCCAGTTGGGCAATATCACGGAACTTTCGTCATAACCGGATTCACTGGAATACACGCTGTCAAAGATCGGTTAGACTTGAACGACGGTCCTTCATTCTATCGTTGTGTCTGATGTGAGGTGATATGCACCATCCATCTGATTTGTGTAACACGCGACTGAATGAAACCGCTTCATACGATTTTCTAGAAACCGATTCGTGGAAATCCCATGGTCGAGCCAATACAAACTATGCCTGATCCCTCGACAAAAAAGGTTCCTGCTTCAGGGCCATCAACCCTATCTGTACATGCTGGAGAAGCACGGGTGAAGCCAGGCTTTTCGATCACAGATCCGATCTTTGCTTCCTCAACATATACGTTCCCTGATACCCAGGCAATCGTTGACTTTCTTGAGCAAGGACAGTCTCGGGAGGAGTACGGGCGATACGGTAATCCGGGTGAGCGAGTTGTCGAAGACAAGTTGGCGGCACTTGATGCTGGTGAAGCCAGCGTGCTTTTCTCGAGTGGTATGGCGGCATTCGTGGGTCTTCTGATGGCTCATGTTGATGCAGGAGATGACATTGTCTTCTTTGACGAGTGCTACCATCGCAGTCGTGAGTTTTGTCGCCGTCATCTGACTCGCTTTGGTGTCGGCTTCCGTGAGGTGCGGACTTGTGACTACGATGCGATGGAAGCAGCAATTACCCCGAGAACAAAATTCCTGATTAGCGAGTCTCCTACCAATCCACAATTGAGTGTTGTTGACATTGAGCGATTTGCTGAAATTGGTCGCAGGAATGGAGTACTGACGTTAATCGATGCAACCTTGTCTACTCCGTATAACGTGAAGCCACTTGAGGCGGGCGTCGATTTTGTGTTGCATTCCGCTACAAAATACCTTGGTGGCCATAACGATCTGCTGGCAGGTGCTGTGACCGGTTCTGCCGAATTGCTCGAACCTGTTCGCAACCTGCGAGGCATTATGGGCGGTGTGAATGCTCCACATAATGCGTATTTGCTGGAGCGTGGCCTGAAGACGCTTGCTCT
>Ga0315315_10004174_pt1 | contig 13319 bp, 15 predicted proteins | sample M140m3416metaG_FD_203699 | JGI IMG/M metagenome (GOLD analysis project Ga0315315, IMG submission 203699) | Ammonia-oxidizing marine archaeal communities from Monterey Bay, California, United States - M1 40m 3416 | ecosystem: Environmental > Aquatic > Marine > Intertidal zone | place: USA...
AAACATATATTAAAACACCATCTTTAATAGAATTATATTCTACTTTATTTCCAACTTCGATAATCCCAAGTAATTTACATAATTCTTTAATAGATATTCTTTGTACTTTTAGATGTTATATAAAAATGGCACATAATATAGATATTATAGAATATAATATAACAGTAAAAAATTTATTTATTATTAATTTTAAAGTTAATGAAAATATTGATATTAGTGAAAATATTGCTAATATTTCATTAAATAATAATTTAATTATTAACTAGCTTATATAATTACTATTTGATTTATTTTTATTTTATTTTTTTATTTTATTTTATTTTTTTATTTTATTTTTTAACTTTTATACAAAAATTATTATCGCTATTAGCCATATCTATTTTTTTTAATACAACATCATAATTACAATTAGGCATATTAACATGACACCATCTACCTAATATAAATATAGGTTCATTAATTTTAAAAAGTTTATTAATAAAACTATTAAAGTTAATATAATTCATAATATTGCTATTAATAAATTTAATCATAATTATAAATTTATTAATAAAATATTTTTAACATTATATTTTAAAAAATTGATAAAATTATCAATAAAATTATCAATAAAATAGTAACAATTTACTTTTAATTATGGAAAATATATATAATATACACTTAGGATTAGCAGTAGCTAATATATGGTCTATATCATTAATATCATCTTTTATTTTACTTAGTTATTCTAATACTATATTATTTGAAATTGGTCCATCGGATAGAATTTTATTTGCTGGATTAAAAATAAATACATGGGATAAATGGAAGTGTGTTATGTTATTTTCAACATTATCCCAAGTAATGAATAGTATAATATCAGCAACATTAAATCCATATGTTAGTAATGTTATTAAAGATCATAAAACTATAAATAAAGGTTCATTTATTGTTGCTCATTTTATTGTTCAATCTCGTGCAATTTTTCATTGGTTAAATGAAATAGGAAATATATATTTATGGATTACAATGCAAATACAATTTATTATACCTGCAATAATTATTGATCTTATTATTAGAATATTTACTACAGAAAGATATCTTCGAACACAACATAATCATAATATATTATAAAAAATTATATTTAAATTTTATTTTTATAATTTATATTTCTAAGCACCACACATTAAACATTCTTTTTCTTCGTTATTATCATTTTTTTTATCAGGTTCTATTGTAAACTGTTGAGCTTGATGTTTCGCTTTTCGTCGTAAATAATATATTCCTGTTTTTAATCCTGATTTCCAACTATAAAAATGCATATTTGTTAAAGCAGTAGGGTCGGGGTCCTCTAACCATAAATTTAAACTTTGTGATTGACAAATATATGCACCTCTATCTTTCGACATATTAATTATATCTTTCATGCTCATTTCCCAAACAATTTTATATTTTTCTTTTATTTCTTCTGATAAACCTTGAATATGTTGAATACTTCCTTTATTTTTAATTATACTATTTTTTATATCTTCATTCCATAATCCTAACTCTAATAATTCATTCACTAAATATTGATTAACTAATACAAACTCTCCTGCTAATGTTCTTCTACTATAAATGTTACTTGTTAACGGCTCAAAACATTCATTATTTCCTAAAATTTGACTTGTGCTTGCCGTAGGCATTAAAGCAACTAATAAACTATTACGTAATCCATATTTAATAATATTTGTTTTTAATGAATCCCAATCATATCTATTACTATCAGGTACAACATTCCATAAATCAAATTGTAAAATACCATTACTTGCGGGGGAGTCTTTAAATGAACTATAACTTCCAATATATTCTGAATCTAATTTATCAATTTCTCCCTTAATAGGTTTATATTTTTCTAAAAATTCTTTTATTTTATTATCTGTTTCAATCATATTTGTAGAAGAAGCATCTGTTAAATTATATATATCATATGTTCTGCATTCATCACTATTTTCTTTAAAAGACCAATTATTAAATTTATATTGTTCTTTTAAATATGTTAAGGCTTCATATCTTTCTTTACTTAATTCATTACTTTTAACTAATGTTGCATAATATATTGTTTCAAAAATTAATTTATTAATTTTTTGTGCTTCTTCACTTGTAAAAGATAAATTCATTTTAAAAAACACATCTGCTAATCCTTGAACACCAATACCAATCGGTCTATGTTTAAAGTTAGAACGTTGTGTTTTTATAGTTGGATAATAATTAATATCAATAATATTATTTAAATTTTCAACTAATACCTTGGCTATTTCTTCTAATTTATCATAATTAAATGTTTTATCTTCATTTACTAACATAGGTAATCCTATAGATGCTAAATTACATACTGCTGTTTCTTCTTTATCAGAATATTCACAAATTTCCACACACAAATTACTTGATTTTATAGTTCCTAAATTTTTTTGATTTGATTTATTGTTTACAGCATCTTTATATAAAAGATATGGTGTACCTGTTTCCATTTGAGCATCTAAAATTTTCATCCATAAATCACGCGCATTCATTTTTTTATTATATCTTGCTTCTTCCTCATATTTTAAATATAATGATTTATATTCATCTCCATAACATTCACTTAAACCTGGACATTTATCAGGACAAAATAAAGACCATTCTTTATTTCCCATTACACGTTCCATAAATAAATCACTAATCCATAGTGCATAAAATAAATCACGGCATTTAGATTCTTCGTCTCCTCTATTTTTCTTTAACTCTAAGAAATCTTCTATATCTGGATGATGTGGTTCTAAATAAATCGCAAAACTACCATTTCTTTTACCTCCTTGATCTACATATCGAGCGGTTTTATTAAAAACACCTAACATAGGTATTAATCCGTTGGACGTACCATTTGTTCCCCGAATATGAGAACCATTTGAACGAATATTATGAATATGCAATCCAATACCTCCTGACCATTTAGAAATTTGTGCACATTCTTTAACAGTATTAAAAATACCATCAATAGAATCATCTTCCATCGAAATTAAATAACAAGAACTTAATTGTGGTCTAGGTGTTCCGGCATTAAATAATGTAGGAGTAGCATGAATAAAATATTTATTAGACATTAAATCATATGTTTCTTTAACTTTTGTAAAATTATTTTTATGAATACATAAAGCGACTCTTAAAAACATATGTTGAGGTCTTTCTACAATTATATTATTAATACGCATTAAATAAGCACGTTCTAATGTTTTAAAACCAAAAAAATCAAATAAAAAATCACGTTCATAATTTAACATATTATCTAACGTATCTTTATTTTTTTCAATAATATTAAATAATTCTCTATCTATTAAACTAATATTATTATTATTTACATCTTTATAATTATATAAATCTTTAAATGTTTCATAAAATGATGATTTTGTATTTTTATGTAAATTTGATACTGTGATTGCGCTTGCTAATTTAACATAATCTGGATGAATAGATATCATAGATGCGGATTGTTCGGCGGTTAATTCATCTATTTTTGTAGTATTTATATTATCATGAAGTTGGTCTATAACTTTCATCGCTAATTGAGCATAAATAATTTTTTTTAGTCCTAATTTTTTTCCAATACATTTAATTCTTTTTAAAATTTTATCAAATGAAATAATTTCTTTTTTTCCATTACGTTTTAATACATGCATATCATTCGAATTAACCATTATTAAAATATATTATATTATTATTTTTAATATATTTTAATAATATTTTTAATTTTTATATTGTTATATTGTTATAATACATACAAAAAATGTCTTTAACAAGAAAAATACAATATAAACAATCAGTTCGCGCTAGAAAAATAACAGAAAAAAATAGATTAAAAAAAAAAATAAGAGATTGTCTTAGAAAAGCAGAAAGATATAAAACATCTTTTAATCGTTATGGAAAATTACAAAAAAAATGTAAACAAATGAAAGGAGGGTATTCTCATTCTAATTCACAGAGATTTTTTACTAAAAGCCCTCGCAAAATTTCACATACTAGAAGTAGAAGCAGTCACAGCAGTCGCAGTCACAGCAGTCGCAGTCACCGCACTCGCAGTAGGCACTGACCTATTATATAAAATGAGTTATCATAAATATAAAATTTTATATTTATAATAAACATTTACCAAATTCAAAACCATTACTCTCTCTATTATCTTTTAATTCTAATTTTCTTTTATTTTTAATTCGTTCTTTATAACTATTATCTGCCCGTTCTTTTTCTATAACTTTCCAAAAATATTCAATATCATTTACAACTAAATCAAACCAAAATTTATTTCTTAATACTAAAACACAGCTTATTTTTTCTATTTTCCAATAAATATAATCTATAAATTCTTTATCTATATTTTTTTCCTCTTCTTTTTTTAACCAAATATTAAACTCTTCGCATTCTATATCATTTAACATAAAAGGTGCATATACATAATGAGGACCATTATTATATGTATAATGTAAAATAATACCTTTATATTCTGATATATTATCATTAATATAATCTTCTTTCGAATCAAATTCTGTAAATTTAGTTTCTAAAAAATCACATTCATTTAAATCACATACTTCCATTTGTAATTGCATCTGTATCCAATATTCCATTTTAGGAATACCTGTTATTTCTCTAGATACAACATTTTTTATTTCTAACATTCTTCCATAAATATTTGAATTTTCATCACATACAATACCATCTGGTGATGCTGCTAAAAAACTATATTTATTATGTGGAATACAACCAAATTCACTAACAATTGTATTGTGTATATATTCATAATACAATATAGAAACTGGTTCGTATTTTTGACCCCAATGTAAAGGACTTTTTAAATTGGTAACTTTAAATTTATCAACATTAATTGGTTCGCATTTTTCGATAATTAATTGATTTTGTGTATATTCTGTTGAAAATATTTTCCAAATATTAGAAGCAGTTAATGTAGAATTTCTGAAAATATACCATGCGTCTGTTCTTTGTTCGGGTTGAATAATATTTTGTAAATAATTAATTTTATTTTTTAATTTTTCCTTTTTTTTTATAGTTAAGTTATTTAATATAAATGATTTACTATATGAACGTTTTGGAAAAATATATTTAAATATAATCTTTGTTGATATTTTACATATTTTATATATTATTTCAATTGATGTATCTTGTGATAAATTATAATTTTCTAATATAAAATTTGTTTTAATATAATTTTCATACATTATATTATAAATATAATCATTTATTTCATAATATAAATCATCATGTATTACATAATGAAATATATTTTTTAATTCCTGCAATGAAATTTCTAAAGCATCAAAAATCAAATTAAATAATAAAGTTTTATCATAAATATTTAATTGATAAATATTTATTAAATGTAAATAATATTTGTATTGTTTATTACAATCCATAAATAAATAATAAGTATATATATATTATTTATTTATTTATATTTATTATCAATTTTAATTTATTATTTTTATTGTTTTTTGTTGTTTAATTTTTTTATCAGATAATGATTTAACAGTTGATACATGTTTATCGTCTTTTTTTAAATAAAATTTTCTAGTATCATTTAAAAATATAAAATTGGGTATATTTATTATTTGATTATTCTCTTTATCATATATAATATCTTTTGCTTTATTTAAAAATTTTCGTTCTATACATTTATTTAAATATTTTAATGTTTCGTTGAATTCATCTTGCGATAAATTATATTCTAATTTTAATTTTAAACAAAACTTATTAATATGTAATGATTTTTGTGTTTTATCTAATTTATTCCAAGATTCATTTTTTTTTACTTGAACATCATTAGAAATCATTGTTTCTAATTCTGTACTACTACAATTATTAGTTTTAAGTTTTGGGCATAAATTTGTACCATTTAATAATAAAGTTTTATATTCTATGTTTTTTAATTCTTGACAATCATCATTTATTATTTTCTTTTTTTGTTTATTATTAGTAAGGTTTTTATTTTCAAAATTAATATCATTATTTTCTGTAATATTAATTTTGTCAATAGTATTACAAATATTTTCATCTATAGATATATCTTTAATTATGTTATTTTCATTATCTAATTCATTCATATTATTTTATTATATAAAATTAATTTTATACTGTTTTAAATAAATAATAATATTTATATTTTTATATTATTTTTTAATATAAATATTATAATGAAAAAAATTATATTATACAACAACAGTAATAATAATCATAATAATGATAATAATATAGATAAAACTGATATTTCTAATAATATTAGAAAAAAAACTAGTGATATTATAAAAAAATTAAATATTACAGAAAATAATGATATTTTTGATATAAAAAATCAAATTATTTTAATAAATAAATTATTTATAGATGAAAATTTTATTGAAAAAAATATACTTATTCAAGAAATTAAAAATAAAATTAATTCTTATAAACAACAAGATACAAAAAAAAATAGTTATGAATCAGAACATTTAATAACACTTGATAATGTTATACAAAAATTAGTTGAATGTAAACTTAAATGTTATTATTGCAATAAAAATTTATGTATTTTATATAAAAAAACGAGAGATAATAATCAATGGACATTAGACCGTATTAATAATTATGATGAACATTCAAATGATAATACAATTATAGCTTGTTTAGAATGTAATTTACAACGCAGAAGAAAAAATAGTGAAAAATTTAAATTTTCAAAACAATTGGAAAATAAACAAATAATTATAAAAAAAAATATATAATTATTATTTAAAAAAAAATATATAATTATTATTTAAAAAAAAATATATAATTATTATTTAAAAAAAAATATATAATTATTATTTAAAAAAAAATATATAATTATTATTTAAAAAAAAATATATAATTATTATTGGTTCATATTTTCAATAACTCGACTTTTTATTGTATCATAATTTTGTTTAAAATACAACTTAATATTATGTTCAATATTATATTGCAAATCATCATCTAATTCTAAAAACCATTCCGGTTTAGTAAACAAAATTTTTAAATCAAAATTTGTTTCATCTATTTTCTTTGGTTTTATAACAATATTATTTTCTAGTAATCTATTAACATATGAGCAAATTAATTCTTTATAGTTATTTACTTCCACATCATTATCAATTTCTTTAATTTGAGACATATATATTATGTGATATATATCATAAAACATATAATATTTTAAAATCAATTTTTTTGAGATTCACTATATAACACTGGTTCTATTAGTTTTAGTAAAATATTTTGATATTTTACATCTATGCTATTAAACCAATTTGGAAGATAAAATTCAATTTTTGTTTTTCCACTATCAATATGTGTTACTTTACTTGATGTTATTTCTTTACTTAATTTTTCAAGTAATGTTGCAATATAAATAGTTAATGGTTGATTTGTTACATTTAAATTAGAAATAGAGTTAACTAAATCATCTTCTTGTAAACTCGGAATATAATGACAAATACTCATATTCATATTATTAAAATTCATAGAAATTATAAATATATTATTAATAATTTATAAAAATATATTTAATATCAATTTTTATAAATAATAAGCCATATTAATACCATTATTTTTATAACCTTTTTTAGTATAATAATTTTCTAATAAAGGATTACAATCTAAAATAATTTTATAACAATTATTTTGTTCACATAAAATTTTAACATAATTTAATAATAGTGTTGAAACCTCAGTTTTACGATGTTGTTGTTTAATAACATAATCTTCTATATGTCCTACACATTTACCATCATGAATTATTTTTTGTTCAATAATTAAAGTTATAGCACCAACAATTTCATTATCTTTTAAAAATACATAAATATTATGATTATCTGGTAATTTTTTTATAATTTCTTTTAATTTAATAAAAGAAAAAACATTTTTATTCATTTTTTTAAAATTACTATATAATTCACAAATTTCATTATAATTTGTATCTGTTAATTCAATAGTTTTAATATTTTGTATCATTTTTATATTATGATAATTATTATATTTAAATAATAATTATATTTAAATACAAGATATATAATACTTATTAATTAAATGGAAACACAAAATAACTTGTTATTAAATAAATTATTAGAATTTTATAAAAATACTGATAATAGTAAAACAATGGTTAATATTATTAGTGGTGAATCTAATATTTCTTTAAGATTAGTTGATTGGTTTGTTACTAATTATGCAAAAGAAAAATATACTATATATAATATACAAAAAAATAATAATATTGAGAGATTTAAAGTTTATAATAATTATAAACTTATGTTAAAATCATATTCAAAAAAAAGATTTGATCCTTTTTGTAGATGGGATAGAATTTCTATTCCATATAATAATATATATATTCAAACTACGATTGGACAATTAAATTTTTTTAAATGGATAATAGAAAATAACATTTTGGATTATATAAAAGAGAATTATAATATAATCGAGAAAGATATGAATATACGTAATAAATCAACTAATAAAAATAATTCATATAGTTCCACAAGTTCCGAAATGTCTAGTGATAGTAATACAACTTTATCAGATGATTCTATTAATTATAATACCAATTTAAATAAAACAAGAAAAAAACGAGAAGAATTATCAATAAATTCTTTAAAAAATATAAAAAAAGAAAACGTAAGTACAATTATAATATTTAATTAAAATTTAATTTTTATAAATATTTTTTAATTGATTTAAAAATATATTTATTTATTTTTTTAGAATAAATAAATATTTTATGTTTAAACAATTTCCTTCATTAATGAAAAATAATTTTATTTTTTGTGATAATGCAGGTGGTTCACAAATTCCTGAACAAGTAATAAATAGACTTAATACATTTTTAACTACTAATTATGTTCAACCGGGAGCAAATAATATTTTATCAAAAAAATTAAATAATGATTTAAAAGAAATTTATAATATAACTAATATTTTATTAAATAACAAATCCGGAGAAATAATATATGGTAATTCCTGTAGTCAATTAGTTTATAATTTGGCAAATTCCATGGAAGATTATTTAAAAAATAGTAAAGGAGAAATTATATTAAGTGATTTTAATCATGAATCATGTATTACACCATTTGAAAGAATTGCTAAAAAATATAATTTACCCATTAAATGGTGGAGTATTATAGAAAAAAATAATGAATTATCAATTGATTATAATGATATTATAAATAAGGTAAACAAAAATACATCTTTACTAGTAATACCGCATGTTAGTAATTTATTAGGAAATATAATAGATATTAATCATCTACGAAAAGAAATATATAAAAAAAATAATAATGTTAAAATTTTGGTTGATGGGGTTGCATATATGCCTCATAAATTAATAGATTTAGATAATTTAAATATTGATTTTTATGTGGTTTCATTTTATAAATTTTGTGGATTACGAATATCGGCTTTATATGTAAAAGAAAATAATTATGATTTAATAAAAAATCAAAATCATTATTTTTTTAATAATGAAGATATAATAAATAATAAATTACAAATAGGGGGTGTAAATTACGAGTGTGCAACCAGTATATTAGGTTTAAAAGATTATTTAATAGATATAGCAACATTTTTTAAATTTAATAATCTTATTAATAATGGTAGTGAAAGTATATTTACAAGAAAATTAGTAGAATTGGTATATAGTAAACTCGGATTTTATGAAAATGTTTTTTTTAATATATTTGACAAATTGAAAAATAATGATAATATTAATATATTACAAATAAAAAATCTTGAAAAAACTCCAATATTTTCTTTAACATTTAATGATTTTAATATAAATAATGTAAATTTAATTTTAAATGAATTAGGTCTTATATGTAAAACGGGAACATTTTATTGTGACCGTTTATTAAATAAATTAAATATTAAAAGTGTTTTACGAATATCATTAATGCATTATAATAAATTTGAAGACGCGATAACAATCGTAAAATATTTAAATTACTTTAAAAAATATAATATAGATTTTAATTATACTATAAATTCTATTTATAAAAATCGTATGGATAAAAATTTACAATTATTATTTAATAATTTACCGAGTGATATATATTATAATAATAAAAGAAACAGAGGATATTCTTTATTAAAAGTTGATGATATTAATAATGTAGAAATTATAGGTAATTTAAAATTTTATCAATCTGAAGATTATAATAGTTATAATGGTGAAAAGATAAGAGATTATGAAAATATAGAAAGTCAACTTTTAAAAAATTCAACATTTTTACATTTAATATCTATATTTTTAGATAATGTAAAATTACATATTAAAGACCCAATCGATTTTATACAAGTCCATCAAATTCGTGTATATGCTAACCAAGACAATATTAATTTAACACCCGAAGGTATACATAAAGACGGATATAATATAATAGGTATAGTTTGTATTTCTAGAGAAAATGTAACAGGTGCTATAACCGAAATATTTGATAATTCAAAAAATTTAATTCATAATGTTCAATTACAAGAAGGGGAAATGGCAATTATAAATGATAATAAATTATATCATAATGTTACGAATTTAAATTTATACGATAAAAACAAACAAGGTTTCCGTGATATTTTTGTTTTTACTACTATATCATAATATATAGTGTTAATATTAATAAATTATATTATTATTTAAATAATAATATAATTTTAATAATATAATTTTAATAATATAACTAATGAATTATAAAAAAATCTTTATAATCTCTCTAATTTTATTTAATATTTCAAATAATTTTACAAATTATTTTTATAATTTAAATAGTTTTCATAAAAAAAATATTGAAACTATGTGTATGTTTTTTCCTTATGAATTTCAAGTAATTAATTTATTAATATAAAAAAATATAGGGTTACCATATTTATGAAAAATATGATTTTACATCATAAAGGTTTAAAATTATATTATGAATATTTAATTTTTATTTTATGGTAACAATTTTTTAAAATAAGATTTGGTAATTTTTTTGGAATTGGACATTTTTAAAATGTCCATTTTTATTTATTTATAAAAAAGTTTAAAAAAAATATGCAAAATACCCTTTTATTTTTTATTAAAGCATAAAGATGCCAAAAAAAATCATAAAAAAAAATAAAAAAAAATATTTTTTCAAAAAAAATATTTAGGAACTTTTTATGTAAGTATATTTATACTGACGCATGCTTACAAAAAAAGTTCCTAAAAGTTCCGAAATATATAAATGTGATATTTGTGGTTTCGCTAACGTAAGAAAAAGTCAATACGAACGTCATATTAATACACGTAAACATAAAATACTTACATCAATAGATGAAAAAGGTTCGTCAGCATTATACGTATGTGAATGTGGAAAAAGTTATAAACATAGACAGAGCTTGTTTACACATAAAAAAAAATGCACTTTTATAAATGCAAGTAATGAAAGTAATGAAATAAATAGTAAAGAATTAAATAGTAAAGAATTAAATAGTAAAGAATTAAAAGATATGGTATGTCAATTAATAACAGAAAATAATGAAATAAAAAATAAACTAATAAAAGAAAATACAGAATTAATGCATCAAATAAATAATATGATACCAAATATAGGAAATAATAATATAACAAATAACATAATTAATCAAAAAATTAATATTCAAATATTTTTAAATGAACATTGTAAAAATGCTTTAAATATAAATGAATTTGTAAAAACTATAAAAATTAATACAAATAATATTAATTTGGTTGAAAAAAATAACCTTGAAACATATTTGAGTTCAGCTATTATTGAAAATATAAATAAATTGGGTATTTATCAAAGACCTGTGCATTGTACAGATATTAAACGTGAAACAATATATATAAAAAATAATGATAATTGGGAAAAAGATAACGATAAATTAACAATAAAAAAAGCATTACAAGATGTTTCAACGGAACAATTTATAGAATTAAAAAAATGGATAAATGTAAATCCAGATATAAATGAAAATGAAGACAAACAACATTATTTTGCATCACTATTATCATTATTAGGAAAAGCTAATAATAAAAAAGTTATTAAAAATATATGTAATAATACATATATCAAGGATTTAATTATTTAAAGTTATTAGATAAATATTTAATAATGGGAATAACTCAAAGTATTAATAGAATAAATTTTGAAAAAACTCAAAATATTATTAAACAAAATAATAATATAAATTTTATTATTATTAATACATTGAATCATAACAATCAAAAATGTCTTATAAAAAATACCATACTTGCAGAAGACGAAGAAACTACTATTAACTATTATTTAAAAAATAATAAAAATATAAATATATTAATTTATGGAGAGAATTGCTGTGATAAAAAATTAATAGAAAAATTTAATCAATTAAAACAACTAGGATTTAATAATGTATATATATATATTGGAGGATTATTTGAGTGGTTATTATTACAAGATATTTTTGGAGAAGAAGAATTTCCGACAACAGAAAAATGTCTAGATATTTTAAAATATAAAGGATAAATTTATATATATATAAAAATACTATGAATTATCCTTTTGAAAATAATATACAAATTACGCCACCAAATAATCATGGTATAATTGTTATGGCTGGTGGATTAGGTAAAAGAATGAATTCGGATTTACCAAAAGTTTTACATAAACTTAATAATATACCATTAATTATACACATACTAAAAACTATTATAGAAATAAAACCACATAAAATTTTTATAATAGTTGGAAAATACAAAACAATAATTGAAAATACAATTAAAGAATATATTCCTTTAAATATTATAGAAGAAAATATTATATATATAAAACAAGAAAATCCATTAGGAACTGGACATGCTATACATTGTTGTAAAACAATATTAACTAGTTATAAAAATATTATAAATAAAATTTGTATATTATCCGGTGATGTTCCATTGATAAAAAGTAATACTATTTTGAATTTATTAAATAATACAAAAGAATCCAATATTTTAACTGCAAATATAGATGAACCTTATGGCTATGGTAGAATTATTTTAGATAATTCTAATAATATAAAAAAAATTGTAGAAGAAAAAGATTGTAATTTAGATGAAAAACAAATAAAATTAATAAATTCGGGTATATATAGTTTTAATATAAATATTATAATAGAATATATAGATCTAATAGACAATAATAATAGTCAAAATGAATATTATTTAACACAAATTTTTGAATTATTAGTAAAAAATAATATTAGTATAAACTATAATATTATTAATAATATTATAGAAATTACAGGTATCAATACACAGGAACAATTAA
>Ga0315315_10004176_pt1 | contig 13317 bp, 14 predicted proteins | sample M140m3416metaG_FD_203699 | JGI IMG/M metagenome (GOLD analysis project Ga0315315, IMG submission 203699) | Ammonia-oxidizing marine archaeal communities from Monterey Bay, California, United States - M1 40m 3416 | ecosystem: Environmental > Aquatic > Marine > Intertidal zone | place: USA...
ACACCCTGCTCCCAAAGCAGGTACTCTACCAAGCTGAGCTATATCCCGTAATGGGTGAAATATGGATTTCACCCGTTTATTAAGAGTTTACTGCAAAGGAAATTAAAAGTCAAATTCGTCGAAACTTACACCCTCTGTTTTTGATTCTTTAATTTTAATCCGTTGTGCTTTTAATCTTTCACTCGCTTTCGATCTTTGAGATTTTTGAGATTCATAAGATTGTACTTTCGCATCATATGCAGATGTATACTCTTCGGCTTCCTTTCGAATATCGCTACCATCTTCTTTTATTATATCAGATAAAGTGGCAGTTCGTTCACTTAAAGGTGAACTTGAACGACGAACGGTACAACGTTCCGTGTAAATAGGCTCCTTATCAAGGTCCCCAACACATTCTGCCTCATTTTCACAGGGTTTGAAGTTAAATTCAGGAGTACATGTTTCTTGAGTTTCAGTCTCTTCATATAATTTATGAGAATTATGACCTTCTATTAAAAATTGTTCAATTCCTCTATTTAAAGGATTTGGTGCAATAAATATTGGATTCTCATCTAATGTTGAACCAGTTTTTTGTTTCTCTGGACTACTTGCACGTGGTAGTTCAGAAACAATACCTGGAACGACACAAGTGATGTCTTGTAACAATTTTTGAACTTTGTAAGTACCGAAGCCACCAAAACAACTGGAAACTGCTGCTATAAGGATTCTAACCCGAATATCAGCTGGTCCTAGCCTAGCTAATGCACCTAATAACAGTACACCCACACCACTACTTGTAACGACTTTTTTAGTTTCTTGTTTTAAACCTTCTACCGCTACACTATTCGATATATCAAGCACGAATGGTTGTGCAGCTGCCCTAAATTCAAATTTTAAAACAATAGTGTAAGCCAAAAAAAATACTGCTGGTGAAATTACTGTTGTTCCGTTTTTCTTAATTACAGATGGATTTAAAATTTGTAATAATTTATTGACAATTTGTTCACTGATAATTAACCAACTACTCTTTGGGTCAATGCAGTCTGCTCCGCCCCGTTCAATACTCATGGGTTTTTTATATTTTGCAGGATCTGCAGAACGTAAATCTTCAAAAGATTTTTTTCTCTCAGTATTAAAACGTTTCAAACGTTTCAATAAAATTTTACTTATCCAGATTAAAAGTTCGCCTACAAGATATGAACTTAAGCAACAAAAAGTATACAGAACTGGATCTGGAACATTAAAAACAACGGGATTTAATGAAGTCTTTTTAAATATAATACGTACCATAACAATTAAAATTTTTGATATTTAAATACAAATGAGCTTCTATCAACTATTATTATAACAAAAATCGCGATTTAATTGGTTAAGTTCAAAAATTTTTAAAAAAATCGAATAATAAGTTCATTTTGATTAGTTTTTAACTCGGTAATTACTGGATTTTTAAAATCTTTTAGCTGTTGTGGAACATTTGTTTTAGAAAACAAGAATTCATTAAGTCTTGATTTATTTTTACTCTGTAAAATTATTTCAATATCAAGCCAAAAATCAGATTGTAAATTTGTCGCTAAAACTTCAAATTCTTTTTTTGAATTTTTTAATTCGATGACGTAATTCAAGAATCCCCGTAATGAACGCAAGCGTCGTTCACGAGTTATTATGTTTTTTAAAATATAAGTTTGTCTATCTAATAAATTTGAGACCAAAACCTCGAATAGTTTATTTTTCGAAAAAGTTAAAAAATAATAATTCGTTTGAATACGAAAATAAGAATAATATACTAAGTTATCTAAATTTTTACATAATTTTTTTAATAAAACTTTATCTGATATAGACTGAATTTGAATAAGTTGAATAAATTCTTGCATAGATTTTAGTAGCTTTAAATCGGCCTTTAAATATCGATTTAAAGCATATAACTATTATAATAAATCGTTAGAGTAAGTCAATAGTTAATTAGTTTAAATTTTTATTTCACAACAGGCTTTCACTTTTGATTATGTTACTAATTTAAGGAATTGGTTTAGATTTTTTTAATATAGTTTGTTTAAGATTAGATATGAAAAATCAAGTCGGTTTCTGTCTTTTAACAGATGAAAAAAGAATTTTGTTAAACTTTGAACGAGTAATTTCAGACCAAATACATTGGTCTTACAGAGATTTTTATGTATTAATCTTATACAAATTTAGTCAAAACAAAATTAGGATTGAACAATAATTTGATGTTTTTCATATTTATTAATAAAATATAATTAAAAGAATTAATTTAAATTAAAATTACTAATGTATATTGGATTTACTCAGGACAGAAACGAATTTTTGAAGATCAAACGGTTAGAAAATTACCAAGGTAATTATTATGAAAATACAAATTTACCAAACCTTGATAAAAGAACGCGTTATTTGCTTATGACTATTTATATCATTGGTTTCAGTTCATTATTCTTTTATTTTATACAGTCTTCTTTACCAGTATTGTATAAACATACTAAATTTTTAGAATAATGAATAAATTAGATCTATTTTTCAAAGTTCGATTTCTAGTATAATAGAATAAAAAATGTTAATTAAACGAAGTGTTTTAATTCTTAAGTTAGACAAAGACATTACTAACCTAAGAATTGAAGAACTTTGGATATATTGTTGGGATCAACCCAATAAATAAGGGTATTATTAATTAAAAATAAAAAGAAACTAATAAAGCTAATTCTGTAAACAAAAGTTACAAAATTAGATTAGTTATCTTCATTTTCCGGTTCATTAACAAATTTGATAAATGGTGCAATATCGGTGCAATCATCAAGATATATTGTTTGATCAATCGATGTCGCTTGATCAAACAATATTAATGTTGTAGTTAAACCATCACAATTTTCAATAATGGTCTTTATAAATTTTGGATGTATTAATTCAAAATTCATAAACGATATGTTTCTCAAACTGGAATTAACGAAAGTAGTATCTTGTAATTTTCCACCAACAAACGTATTACCACCCAATTGACAGTCAAAAAATTGAGATTTTATTATCAGACAATCATCTCTATTTTCAGAAGTCCGATCAAATTCTGTTCGAGTTAATGTACAGTTATTGAATACACATGAATCTAAGGTTGAATTTAAAAATTCACCTTTATGAAAATTAACATTATTAAACTCGCAATTCGTGAAGCTGCAATTAATTATCTCAATTCTTGAAAGATTAGTGTTTGTGAACTTGCAATTTTCGAAATTGCACTCTGTTAAAATTGAATTTGAAATATCAAGAAAAACAAGGTCTGTAAATGTTTGTTTGTCTAAAATATCAACTTGTGGAAGGGTTTCTAGCACTTCGGGAGTTCCATTTTGTAATACTGTAACTATGTAATTAAATATTATTTATTATTGTGGATAAATGTTAACGAATTTTGTAGAACGTTTTAATAAAACAGGATCAGGTTTTCCTTTAAGACCACTCATTGGATCATAAAATCCTCTCTTAATAAAATGTTCCGCTTTTAGTCGTGTTTCTACATCAACTAGTCGTTCAAAATTAATAAAATTTAATACTGTACATTTTTCTCGTTTAATTTAAATATACTGTAAAATATTAATATTAACTAGTGATAAGTACTATATGTTTTTTTAGCAATTTAAAAATATTCCAATATAACGGTTCGAATTTTGTAAAAATATCATTTATAGAGTAGGTTTAAAAAATTGAGCAAGAATAATTTTTAAGCTTATAAGTTACATACTCATTTTGTTACTATAGGATAATTAGATTGTTACAAAAATTAAAATTAATTTATTAATAATTTTCTAGTTTGACGTATAATAATATATTGAAAACTCATATGTACTGAATAGACAAACACACTATTTTTTATTTTTTATGAGAGTTTCATAGATTTTCGTCTCCCCAAAGGAGAAAGTCAATGGCAATAAGCTCAACAGAACGTCGAGCAAAAACAGTACAAGTTTTTGTAGAAAAAGACGCTGTGGAAACTAGTTTTGAAAAATGGGCACAACCCGGACATTTTTCACGAACTTTAGCGAAAGGTCCAAAAACAACAACATGGATTTGGAATTTACACGCTGATGCTCATGATTTTGATAGTCAAACTAGCTCATTAGAAGAAGTTTCTCGTAAAATTTTTAGCGCACACTTTGGCCAATTAGCAATTATCTTTTTATGGATAAGTGGTATGCACTTCCATGGCGCATACTTCTCAAACTATTCGGCTTGGTTAACTGATCCAATTGGTATCAAACAAAGTTCACAAGTAGTTTGGCCAATTGTAGGTCAAGAAGTTTTAAATGGAGATGTTGGAGGTAACTTCCAAGGTGTTCAAACAACTTCTGGTTGGTTCCAAATGTGGCGTGCAGAAGGTATTACGAGTGAAGTAGAATTATACTGGATTGCAATTGGTGGTTTAGCAATGTCAGCCTTAATGTTATTTGCAGGCTGGTTCCACTATCACAAAGCAGCTCCAAAATTAGAATGGTTCCAAAATGCTGAATCAATGATGAACCACCATTTAGCTGGTTTATTAGGATTAGGCTGTTTATCTTGGTCTGGTCACCAGATTCATATTGCATTACCAATCAATAAATTATTAGATGCTGGTGTTTCACCACAAGAAATTCCGTTACCACACGAATTCTTAATTAACCGTGACTTAATGGCACAGTTATACCCAAGTTTCGGAAAAGGTTTAGCACCTTTCTTCAGTGGACAATGGGGTGAATATTCAGATTTCTTAACATTTAAAGGTGGTTTAAACCCAGTAACAGGTGGTTTATGGTTAAGTGATATTGCTCACCACCATCTTGCATTATCTGTTTTATTTATTGTAGCTGGTCATATGTACCGTACTAATTGGGGTATTGGTCACAGTATGAAAGAAATCTTAGAAGCTCACAAAGGTCCATTCACAGGTGAAGGACACAAAGGCTTATACGAGATTTTAACAACATCTTGGCATGCTCAATTAGCTATTAACTTAGCAATGATGGGTTCATTAAGTATTATTGTTGCTCATCACATGTATGCAATGCCGCCATATCCATATATTGCGACTGATTACGCGACACAATTATCATTATTCACTCACCACATGTGGATTGGTGGATTCTGTGTAGTTGGTGGTGCTGCTCACGGTGCAATCTTCATGGTTCGTGATTACACACCGGCAAATAACTATAACAACTTATTAGACCGTGTATTACGTCACCGTGATGCGATTATTTCGCACTTAAACTGGGTATGTATTTTCTTAGGTTGTCATGCATTTGGATTCTACATCCATAATGATACAATGCGAGCATTAGGTCGTCCTCAAGATATGTTCTCAGATAAAGCGATTCAATTACAACCAATCTTCGCTCAGTGGATTCAAAATGTTCACTTATTAGCACCTGGTACAACAGCTCCAAACGCCTTAGCAACAACAAGTTATGCTTTTGGTGGTGAAGTTGTAGAAGTAGGTGGTAAAATTGCGATGATGCCAATTAAGTTAGGAACAGCTGACTTTATGGTACACCACATTCATGCTTTTACAATTCACGTAACAGTATTAATTCTTTTAAAAGGTGTATTATACGCTCGTAGTTCAAAATTAATTCCAGATAAGGCAAACTTAGGTTTCCGTTTCCCTTGTGATGGTCCAGGTCGTGGTGGTACATGTCAAAGTTCAAGTTGGGATCATGTATTCCTTGGCTTATTCTGGATGTACAACTCAATCTCAGTAGTAATCTTCCACTTTAGCTGGAAAATGCAATCAGATGTTTGGGGTACAATTACACCAGATGGTAGTATTTCACACATTACTGGTGGAAACTTTGCACAAAGTTCAATCACTATTAACGGTTGGTTACGTGACTTCTTATGGTCACAAGCATCACAAGTAATTCAATCTTATGGTTCACCATCATCAGCATATGGTTTAATTTTCTTAGGTGCTCACTTCATTTGGGCATTTAGTTTAATGTTCTTATTCAGTGGTCGTGGCTACTGGCAAGAATTAATTGAATCAATTGTTTGGGCACACAATAAGTTAAACTTTGCACCAGCAATTCAACCTCGTGCTTTAAGTATTACACAAGGTCGTGCAGTTGGTTTAGCTCACTACTTATTAGGTGGAATTGGAACAACGTGGTCATTCTTCTTAGCACGTGCAATTTCAATTACGTAAATTTGCATTATTTTCAAGTGAAATTTTGTGATTAACTAATATTTAAAACTACTTCAGTAAACTTTGTGCTAGATATTTTTATTTTATAAAAATTATTCAATTCATTGAAAGACGCACAAATTTATCAATAAAGAATTCTATAAAAATTGAAAACTAATTAATAAAAGTTTTCCTTGTTATACATCTTTATTTTATTTGTAACAATAAATTATATAAAAAGGCATCTTAAAATTATGGCAACTAAATTTCCAAAGTTTAGCCAAGCCCTTGCACAAGATCCAGCTACGCGACGTATTTGGTACGGTATTGCAACAGCACATGATTTAGAAGCACATGATGGCATGACCGAAGAGAACTTATATCAAAAGATCTTCGCTTCTCATTTCGGCCATTTAGCTATTATCTTCCTATGGACATCAGGAAACTTATTCCATGTTGCATGGCAAGGGAATTTTGAAAAATGGGTAACTAATCCTTTAAAAACACGACCAATTGCTCACTCAATTTGGGATCCACATTTTGGTGAATCAGCTTTAAAAGCATTCAGTAAAGGAAATGCATATCCAGTAGATATCGCATTCTCAGGTGTATACCACTGGTGGTACACAATTGGTTTCCGTACTAACCAAGAATTATATGCAGGTTCAGTAGGATTATTACTATTATCTTGTACATTATTATTCGCAGGCTGGTTACACTTACAACCAAAATTCCGACCAAGTTTATCATGGTTCAAAAATAACGAATCTCGTTTAAACCATCATTTATCTGGTTTATTAGGTGTAAGTTCATTAGCTTGGACTGGTCACATTGTTCACGTAGCTATTCCAGCTTCACGTGGTGTTCATGTTGGTTGGGATAACTTCTTAACAACACCTCCACATCCAGCAGGATTAACTCCTTTCTTCAGTGGAGACTGGACTGTTTACGCAGAAAACCCAGATAGTGCAGCACACATATATGGAACAAGTGAAGGCGCAGGTACAGCAATTTTAACTTTCTTAGGTGGTTTCCACCCACAAACTCAATCATTATGGTTAAGTGACATTGCTCACCACCAATTAGCGATTGCAGTTGTATTTATCGTTGCTGGTCACATGTACCGTACAAACTTCGGAATTGGACACAACATGAAAGAAATCTTAGATGCACACCGCCCACCGGGAGGTCGTCTAGGAGCAGGTCACGTTGGTTTATTCGAAACAATTACAAACTCATTACATATGCAATTAGGCTTAGCCTTAGCTTCTTTAGGTGTAGCAACATCTTTAACAGCACAACATATGTACGCATTAACACCGTATGCATTCTTATCAAAAGATTTCACAACTGAAGCAGCATTATATACTCATCACCAATATATTGCTGGATTCTTAATGGTTGGTGCTTTTGCTCACGGTGCAATCTTCTTTGTTCGTGATTATGATCCAGAGTTAAACAAAAATAATGTTTTAGCTCGTATGTTAGAACACAAAGAAGCAATTATCTCACATTTAAGTTGGGTTTCTTTATTCTTAGGTTTCCACACATTAGGTTTATACATCCATAATGATACTGTTGTAGCCTTCGGACAACCAGAAAAACAAATTTTATTTGAGCCAGTATTCGCAGAATACATTCAAGCAGCCTCTGGTAAAGCAGTTTATAACTTTAATGTTTTATTATCGTCATCAACAAGCCCAGCGACTGTTGCTGGAAACCAAGTATGGTTACCAGGTTGGTTAGAAGCAATCAACGACAACAAAAATGACCTATTCTTAAAAATTGGACCAGGTGACTTCTTAGTTCACCACGCAATTTCTTTAGGTTTACACACAACAACTTTAATTTTAGTGAAAGGTGCATTAGATGCACGTGGATCAAAATTAATGCCGGATAAAAAAGACTTTGGTTACAGCTTCCCTTGTGATGGTCCAGGTCGTGGTGGTACATGTGATATCTCAGCATGGGATGCATTCTACTTAGCGATGTTCTGGATGTTAAACACAATTGGTTGGACAACATTCTACTGGCATTGGAAACACATGACAATTTGGGGTGGTAACCCAGGTCAATTTGATGAATCATCAAATTACATCATGGGTTGGTTACGTGATTACTTATGGTTAAATTCATCACCATTAATTAACGGTTATAACCCATTCGGTATGAACAACTTATCAGTTTGGGCTTGGATGTTCTTATTTGGACACTTAATCTGGGCAACTGGTTTCATGTTCTTAATCTCGTGGCGTGGTTACTGGCAAGAATTAATTGAAACATTAGTTTGGGCTCATGAACGTACCCCACTTGCGAATTTAATTCGTTGGAGAGATAAACCAGTAGCACTTTCAATTGTACAAGCTCGTTTAGTTGGTTTAGTACATTTCGCTGTTGGGTATATCTTAACATATGCAGCATTCGTGATTGCATCGACATCAGGAAAATTTGCATAAAGTTCTAAAAGAACGATAAAATTTTTAATAGAATTTTAGTTGTTTCTAAAACTATAGTTGGTTTAAAGTAATCTTTAAACCAACTATAATTAATATTCGTGAAATTTATGAACAACATAAGAAGTACATGAAATTTCGCAAAATTTTTATCTTTTGACTATCATGATGTATTAGAAATATAATCCTAACATATCTGGGAAAAATCGATTAATTTCAATAATGAATCCCGCTGTAAAAGTCATCCAAATTGTTAAAAGAACTGGAGCAGTTGATAAGTATTTTTGAAGATTTTCCATATAATTAAAATAAGTTGTAATTAAACTAGATAAGCAAATTAACGTGGTGAAACTGTAACTTCATTAGCTGGAGCAACTAGTTCACTACTAGTAAATTCTTGCCAAGCTGAAATTGGCCAAATATAACCAGTTGTCATGATTTTTAAAGCTAATGGAACATTAATAATAATCTCGCTTTCTGCGGGATTCTTCGTTGTACTTACGGCACGTAAATATTTACGACCTACCCAACCAATCCAACCAGAAATATAGATAAATCCAAATCCTGGTAACATAAATTCTGCAGCATGACTCCAACGACCATCAGCAATTAAATGAGGTAACCCGTCAGTTCCACATAATAACTCTGAACGACTATATTTATCAAAACGAGCTTCAGTACGCTCGATTTGTTGTTGTAATGCTAAAGCTGGTGGCGTACCTTCTTCATAAGTACTTTTTCGTTGTTGTAATTTTTTTACACTGGCTTTCAAACGTTTTTCAAACGCCGGCGATTCACTACATTTAGTTAATCCTCCAACATCAGCTGAAGCATAATTTGGGAAAAGTGCAATGAAAAGTGTAAAAATTAAAGTCAATAAGTTGAAACGTTTCATTAACAAAGTACGGAAAGTTAAAAGTTTTTAGTTTGGTAAAAAATTTCAATAAGATGTTTATATTTCTACTTATATGATAGTTTAGTTTTCATGAAAAAACTATTTTTTCAAAAAAATTAAAAAGTTTTAAGTTTAAAACCCTTATTTAATTAATATTTGGAAATAAATATTCCACTTTATTGAACTAATAATTAAAAATAAAAAATTAAATTATAAATAACTAAATTGATTTATTAATAAATCAATTTAGTTTATTTTAATTACTCAAGATCTTTACGATTTGGATTTCGTGATGGATCACTTGAAAGGAAACCAAAGATAAATAACGAAACAAAAAAGATAACTGTTGTATAAACTAAAATTTTTAAAGTTAACATACAATTTTTCCTAGGAACTGTTTTTAATAATATTAATTATACTAAAATATAAGAAATATAAATTATTTAATTCAAGAAAATTGTTATTTATCTTCTTTAGCTAAACGAGTATTACTTAAAAGAAATGGATAAATCTTGAAAACCGATAATTCAAGTTGCTTTTCGTTTAAAAGTTTATTATTTTCTAAGTCTGTTGGATTCAATGCTATATACCCTTCGACAAGAATATAATCATTAATTTGATAGTATTGAACCATATCATATGCTAAATTTCCCCAAATACAAAGCTTTATAACAATGTCATTGCGATTCTTTTGAACTTGGCTAAATTTTGCCATGACTTCTGTAACAGAGATGTTATCATCAAAGAAACTTTGTTCTGGTTTACCTATAAGTTTAACAATCAAACTTATATAATTCATGACTTGAAAGGATATTAGATGACTAAGTTTTTTTGTTTTTGAATATCTTCAAAATTAATGTCACGTAATCGTTTCAATAATCTGATGAAATATTCTAAGAAATAATCATCCAGTTGATTAATTTCCGTCGCTTCAATTTTAAACGTTTTATATAAGTCAAATGTAGATTTTGAGAAATCATTTTCAACATTTAAAATTTCAGCAAAAGCTAAACGGTCACTAATATTTTGACCCCATTCAAAGAATCCAAATAATTGACTAACTAATTTTAAAATGGCAAGGGGAACTCGATTAACTTTTGCTGACTGCCCAGCTAATTGTTCGCATAAGCTAATAATCTCAGAAGATACCCATCCCTTTGGACCGCCTAAAACAAATGTTTTATCAGTTGTTTGTGGAAGTTGTAAGGATCTTAAACAAAACTTAGCAATATCTTGTGTATCCATATATGATACACATGTATTTTCATTTGTAACCAAAATTGGTAAATTTTCCAAAACAGGAATTGCGTATTGTTCAATTAACCCCTGATAGAAACCAGCTAATCTAAAAATTGTAAAAGGAATACCTGATTCTTTTAATTTAACTTCAACTCCATACTTCATTTCCATTAATGGAATGTTTAAAAATTGTTCAACATTTTGTGATGAACAAAAAACAAAACGTTGAATGTTCGCAGCTTTAGCAGCTTCAATTAATGCTAATTTACCATCCCAATCAACTGTTTTTAAATCGTCTTCATCTGAAGGACGACTCGTTGATGCATCAATCACAGCACTGATACCTTGTAAGCAAGGTGGTATTGTTTCAGGTTGACTTAAATCACCATAAATTAACTCGGCACCCCATTCCTTTAAGAAATTTGCTTTTCGAAAATTTCGTACTAAACAGCGAACTGGATAACCTTTTGTTAGTGCTTGGAGGACAATTTGTCTTCCTAACGTCCCGGTTCCTCCGACAACAAGTAGACTCATATTTAATTGTATTTTTTTATATAAAGAAAGAATGTAAATTTTTTACTAGTAATAATCTAGTTAAAAATTGTACTTTGTAAAATATCATCTGCTTCAAGATTTACTAGTTCTTTTTTCGTTAGTACTTGACCACGACTATCGAAAATTCGATTTGCTTGACGCATACGGGCACGATCTAAAGCATTCTTAATACTTCGTGCATTTGCAAATAACGGTTTTTGTTTACGAAGAGTAATATATTCAGTTAATGCTACTTCGGCTTCTGGTGTTAGTTGATATTGTTGTTCTTCTAACATTAGTTTCGAAATCTTTAATAATTCCTCAACCGTATAGTCTGGGAAATCGATATGGTTTGCAATACGTGATGATAAACCAGGGTTTGATTCATAGAACTTATCCATTGGTTCTTTATAACCAGCTAAAATTACAACTAAATCATCACGCTGATTTTCCATTACTTGTAATAAGATTTCAATTGCTTCTGAACCATAATCTCTTTCATTATCTGGTTTATATAAGTAGTAAGCTTCATCGATAAATAAAACCCCACCCATTGCTTTTTTTAGAACCTCTTTAGTTTTAGGAGCAGTATGACCAATATATTGTCCTACTAAGTCATCTCGTGTAACTGTTAATAAATGACCTTTTTTAATATAACCTAATTGGAATAAAATATCAGCCATTTTTAGTCCAACAGTTGTTTTACCGGTTCCAGGACTACCCGTAAAAGACATATGTAAACCAGGACTACCAGCTGTAATTCCTAAATTTTTTCGTAATTTATCGATTAATAATAATGCTGCGATTTCACGAATACGTGCTTTAACAGGCGCTAAACCAACTAATTCTTCATCTAAAAGATTTAAAATCTTTGCGATTTCTGTTTTATTATATTCTTCTTGTAAATTAACTGCGTTCATAATTAATTTCTATTATAAGTTATATATACTAACTCAAAGTTTTTATGTAATCCATTAAATGTAAAAAATTTAATGAAATAAAAAGAGATCATGTTTAAAATTACTCAAAGATTTAGCGTAAAAACTGGAATTTTTCGCTCTTAGTTTTTCAATGCTTTTAAGATAGATTAATATCTCTAATCTCTATTTAACAAGACTCAAATAAAATTTCTAAAGTACGACAGAGCTGTAAGAATTTAATAGAAGTATCGCACTTTAGAACGCTAAATAATAAAAATAGCCTATAAAATAGATGTTGGAAGACTTGAAAGGCAAATTAAAGCAAATCCAGCGCTACCACATGCACCTACAAAAAAGCCACCTTTAAATTCGTCCCAAGCTTTTTTTGTTTGTAATTGAGTAGAATCACCTATTTCTTTACTTTGACCAAACACAGCCGCACCATAAATTGTTAAACCTAATGTTAAGATAAGAATTAATCCCACAGTTGAAAGGAAACCACTTAACAAAGCAATATCAGAATTACGTAATGGTCCTAATTTAACAAATGGACCCATTAAAAAATAACCATGTGCTAATCCAATTTCTAATCCACGTAATAAAGGAGTTAAACCAAATCGATAAGCTGGTAAATTTTTTAAAATCGCCCGTGTTACTGATGAAGATGTAATAGGAGTTGCTAAATGTCCTACAAAGGGGTCATCATTATACGGTTTAATAAAATTAGCCATAAATTGAATTTAAAATTTAATGAAGTTAATAGTAAAGTTCTTTAATTAATCTAAGGTATTTAAAAAATTAATGAAAATTTTTACCAACCAAAATTTTTTATATAGATTACTATATAATATATATTAATATACAGAAAAATTTTTATAAACTTCATTTTTATAAAATAAAAAGATTTTATGACAGTTGCTATTGATTACTTTTTATTAGTAGGATTTTGTTTTGCGGTTACGTCAGGTCTATACTTAGGCTTAAAATCGATTAAATTAATTTAACAATTAGATTAGGCCACAAAAAATGCAAAAAGAGATTCGTCAAGATAAAATTATTGGATCCCGACGTTTTAGTAATTATTTTTGGGCAATTTTTTTATGTATTGGTGGTTTGAGTTTTTTATTATCAGGTATTTCA
>Ga0315315_10004180_pt1 | contig 13311 bp, 11 predicted proteins | sample M140m3416metaG_FD_203699 | JGI IMG/M metagenome (GOLD analysis project Ga0315315, IMG submission 203699) | Ammonia-oxidizing marine archaeal communities from Monterey Bay, California, United States - M1 40m 3416 | ecosystem: Environmental > Aquatic > Marine > Intertidal zone | place: USA...
AGCAACAGAACCTTCCATCGTAATACCAGTTCCGGTGCTACCTGTAGGACCTGTTGGACCTGTATTACCTGTAGTACCTGTAGTACCGGTAGTTCCTTTCTGTCCTTTATCACCTGTTGATCCAGTAGAACCACCTGCTCCGGTTTGGCCTTTCTGACCTTTACTACCAGTTCCTCCGGTATTACCAGTTGGTCCAGTTGAGCCAGTGTTTCCTGTAGTACCTTTTTGTCCCTTATCGCCATCTGAACCATTGCTACCTGCTGAACCAGTTGGACCAGTACCACCCGTGTTTCCTGTAGTACCCTTTTGACCTTTGTCCCCTGTAGTTCCGGTTACACCTACCTCACCTTTCTGACCTTTTGATCCTGTTGATCCACCAGGACCTGTTGGACCAGTACCACCGGTACTACCAGTTGAGCCAGTAGTTCCCTTTTGACCCTTGTCACCATCACTTCCATTTGATCCGTTAGAACCGGCAACACCTTTCTGTCCTTTGTCGCCATTACTACCATCATTTCCTGTAACTCCGACCTCACCTTTTTGTCCTTTACTGCCGTTGCTACCATTGCTACCTGCAGAGCCTGTTGGTCCTGTCGTACCTGTTTGTCCTTTTTGCCCTTTAGAACCACCGGAACCGGTATCACCAGTCGGACCAGTGTTACCTGTAACACCAACCTCTCCTTTTTGACCTTTATCGCCATTGTTTCCGGAAGGACCTGTTGATCCAGTAGGGCCATTACCACCTGTAGTACCCTTTTGGCCTTTACTTCCTGTTGATCCACCAGGACCAGTAGATCCAGTGTCACCGGTTGGACCTGTTGATCCTACCTCTCCTTTCTGACCTTTAGCACCATCACCACCGGCACTACCTGTATTACCAGTTGTACCAGTCGTACCTTTTTGTCCTTTATCGCCACCATTACCTTGTGGACCTGTTGCTCCTATTTCACCTTTCTGTCCTTTGGATCCACCAGGACCAGTTGGACCTGCTACAGAGCTATCTGCACCAGTTTGGCCTTTCTGACCTTTATCGCCATCACTACCATTTGACCCGGCTGACCCGGTTGACCCGGTGGGGCCGCTTGGGCCGGTAGGGCCTGTTCCACCATCTGAGCCTGTTGTTCCTTTTTGTCCTTTGTCGCCATTTGATCCTGCAGAGCCGGTATTACCTGTTACGCCAACCTCGCCCTTTTGTCCTTTGTCGCCATTAGAACCATTGGAGCCACTTGCACCTGTTTGCCCTTTTTGACCTGTTGATCCGGTATCACCACCAGGACCTGTAGGTCCTACATTACCGGTTGGACCAGTAGCACCACCAGAGCCAGTTGCACCTGTTGTACCTTTTTGACCCTTGTCACCTACATTTCCTTGAGATCCTGTAGAACCACCCTCACCTTTTTGGCCTTTAGCACCTGTACTTCCTGTATCACCGGTAGACCCACCTGGTCCAGTATTACCGGTCACACCTACTTCACCCTTTTGGCCTTTATCACCATCTGAGGCTTCTACACCTTTTTGTCCCTTTTGTCCGGTGCCACCAGTATTTCCGGTTACGCCAACTTCTCCTTTTTGACCTTTTGCACCATCGTTACCATCTGAGCCACCAGTTCCTGTAGATCCCTGGGAACCTACTTCACCTTTTTGTCCCTTATCGCCATCGCCACCATCTGTACCTGCAGTACCTTGCGAACCTGTTACACCTGTTTGACCTTTCTGTCCTTTATCACCAGTAGCACCATCATTACCATCATTACCTGCAGCACCAGTATTTCCTGTTGTGCCTTTCTGACCCTTTTGTCCGGTTTCTCCTGTAGCACCTGTTGTTCCTTTTTGTCCTTTAGATCCATCAGAGCCATTACTACCTGCACTACCAGTTGCACCGACCTCACCTTTTTGACCCTTTGTACCTACACCAGTAGGACCGGTTGATCCGGTATCACCGGTTGTACCTTTTTGGCCTTTATCGCCTTGTGAACCAGTGTTACCAGTTGTACCGGTTGGTCCAGTAGGACCAGTTGAACCAGTATTACCTTGGTCACCTTGTGGACCTTGAATACTGCCACCACTTACAAAATTTGATCCATCAAATATATGCAGGCTGTCATCTGCTTGTACTATATAAGCATCGCCTTGGCTTGGTGCCGGGCTTGTTGGTAAATCATCGGTAGTTGCAACACTGCCTTGCATTGTAATACCTGTACCGGTTGACCCAGTTGTTCCCTTCTGGCCTTTGGCACCTGTATTACCTGTATTTCCTGTTACACCTTGGGAACCAGTAGTACCTTTTTGACCTTTAGATCCTGTTTCCCCGGTTGTACCTTTTTGTCCTTTATCCCCTGTCGTTCCTTTCTGACCTTTATCGCCAGTTGTTCCTTGTATTCCTTGTATTCCTTGTGAACCTGTAGATCCGGTTGTCCCTTTTTGACCTTTGCTTCCAGTTGAGCCTGTATCTCCAGTAGTTCCCTTTTGACCTTTATCACCCTGGACTCCAGTATCTCCAGTGGCACCAGTATTTCCTGTTGTACCCTTTTGTCCAACTTCACCTTTGTTACCTTTATCTCCTTGGGATCCTGTAGAACCAGTAGGACCTGTATTACCTATATTACCTTGCTGTCCTTTTTGTCCTTTACTTCCTGTATCTCCAGTAGGACCGGTGTTTCCTGTTGGACCAGTCGGGCCTGTATTACCGGTATTACCAGTTGGACCTGTTGATCCGGTAGAGCCTGTTGATCCAACCTCACCTTTATTACCTTTGGCACCCTGGGCTTGTACATTACCTTCGGCTCCTTTATCACCTTTAGTTCCTTGAGCTCCACTAGCACCTTGTGTGCCAACTGTAAGTACCTGGATATCATTAGGTCCAGTTACTGTAATGGTTTTTACTATGCTCATCTGCTTACATTGCCCCTTATGCTGTAGGTGCCTTCTAATATTCTATCAACCACACCATTAGAGTCTGTAAGTTCAAAATCATATACACCATCACCTGGTGCTAAATTAGTTGTGTCTGTTGCAGAGATCTGTAAAACAATAGTGCCTGCAGCACCACCTAAAGTAAGCCTACTATTGGCCACTGTTAGTGTTGCTACTTCCGTAGTATCGTCTTGGTTTTTTCTTAGATCCATTTCGGCTGAATAGCCAGTTAGATTTATGAGGGCATCTGCTGAATCTTTAAGCGTAAGGGTATGCTTGAATGTTGCACCTTGCTCAATAATAAAATGGTAAAAACCCGCACTCATAAATTTATTCCTATATAAACAATGGTGTCTACCATCTACTGCATCTGCAAATTACATCATATCACTACCCCTAGTGATTTAGATAGTGCTAGGACTTTTTCTTAGTTGATTTCTTTTTTGTGCTTGCCTTCTTTTTGGTTGCTTTTGTTGGTGCTTCTCCACCTTCCCATGCTTCATTTACATCCGGGGTTGTTGGGTCATCGCCTATAAGCGTTCCATCTTCATTTCTTGCTCTTTTAACTTCTGCAGGCACTTCTAATTCTTCTTCTACACTATCTGCTTTAACTTCCATTGCCCATCCGTTTGCTACAAAAACATCTAGCACTTCGTCTTGCCATGTGCCTTCTGATTTCACAACCTCATCGTGGGCGTAAAGTTTAACCTCGGATCCTAACTCATTAGCGGCCCCAGGTTTTGGTACTAAAATCTTATATACTTTTGCCATAATAATTCCTATTTAAAAAAATGGGGGTTTTTACACCCCCAAAAACAAAACCTAGCTAGCAGGTGCGTGTCTTGGCTTACCAAGAATCACAAACGCTGAACAAGGTGTACCAGTACCATGGGTACCGGAAAAGTTTGCTACAACCCTTACATATCTCTTTGTACCTAAGTACTCAATTTCTGAGATTTGTGGGGATTCTGCATTATCATCCAATGTTAGCACCAACCCACCAGAGCCTAATGTGCCATTAACATCACTTGAAGCTGCATCAGTATAAGTAGAATCGTCATCAGAATGCTCTAATTCAAATTCTATTTTATTTGTGCCACTTAAAGTAATACCTTCTACACCACTGTCAACAACAATAGCTACATTTTCGTAACCTTGTGTGTCCACACCAGTACCATTGGCATCAGCATCTCTGACTGCTGGAGCCAAACTTTGTATTAATTTAATGTTATTACTTAAATCTTGCATAATTTACTCCTCGCTTACGCTGAAACTTTTTGTTTAACTATTGCTTCTGCTTGAACAACCTGTCCACCAACTCTTCTTCTTGCAATGTATCTAACATTACCAGAAGTAGCTTGTGTGAATGGATCTCTCAAGACTGCTAAAGCAACCCTGTCTACTATCAAATATGCTCTTTGGAAATCACCAAATGCAATAGGGAAAGCCCCTGCACCGATATCCGGCATATCTGAAGCCTCTACATATGGCTGACCTAAAATAGTGTTAGGTACGCCTGCTTGTAAAGACATGCCTGCTTGGAACACATATTGTCCTGCAGTATCTTTTAGCTTTCTAATTGCTGCTAATGTGCTTCTATTGAAGACAAAAGAGCCATTACGCCCATACTCTGACTTAATGCCATGTACAAGGCTGAGTAAGCCATCGGCTGTTAATGTAGTAGCATGCCCGGAAATAACTTCACCAACACTGCTGTTAGTTAAGATTCCTTCTGGTTTGCCTACTGCATTACCACTTACAAATGCTAGTCCTTCTGCTTTTGCAAATTGCTCTGCAAACTCTGACTGCATTTCAGCTTCAAGGTTGAATACTGTATCTTCTAGATCTTGTTCAGAAATATCCACCAAAGCGTAATGCTCGTGTGCAGGGATTTCTTCTAAACCTACCTGGTATCCAGAGGTTTCGGATCTAGTTCCACTTTCAGCAACCCATTGTGCAGAAAACTGGCCAGTTCTTTTAGGAACCTGGATAGATCTTGCACTAGTGCCTCTTACTCTTGCAATAGATCTAATAGGAGATATTTCAGTAATATCTTTAATTAGCTCTCTTACATATTCCGGTGGTGCTAAGTATCCACCTGTACTATCGTTACTTACAGTTAATGCTTTCTTCTCATCCGGATCTAGGTTTTCAACACCTTTCCTGCAATAAGCGTCAAACGCTTTAACTGTTGAGTCCACTTGCTCTGAACTAAACCCAGAACCAGGTCTTTTAAGAACTGTTTCTATAGTGTCTAGCTTTTCAGAGTTAGCTTTCTGCTCTTTTTCGGCTAATGTGAGCTTTTGGTTAATATCTTCAAATGATTGTAATTTTTCTTCAATCTTTCCAAGTTTATTTTCTACCTCAGCAACACTTTCACCTTTTTCAAGTTTGTCTAATCTATCATCGTTGACTTTTTTGAATTCTTCAAAAGCCCCTTTGAATTCTGAGACAACCTTCACTGCTTCATCTGACATATTGTCCTCCTTTATGAAGTTTTAATGGTTAAAGTTAAATTCTTTATAGCGTCTACTAATTCTGACCTTGGATCAGCATCTCGCTGATCAAAACAGTCTTCAAGTGCTTTTGCACATATCTTTGCTTCGGAGCGAGAAAGTTGAAAAGCATCACGCAGTCCTTTTTCCCATTCCCTTATAGAAATATCTTCCCCTTTCACCAATCGCACTGTTGCTTTTGGATTCATGGGAAATGTCACAAGTGATACTTCCATTAAGTCTACCTTTTTTATGCGTCTTACTTTTCCTCGTTCTTCGTAAGCTACATCTTTGGGGTCTGTTTTAAAACCAATGGATAAACCATCTAAGGCACCCATCTTTAATAATTCGTATGCTTCTTGCCCTGCTTTTGTTTTAAGAGCCAGTCGCCCTTTAACATATAAGCCGTTTGAATCTTCTCTAATTTCATCAAACACGCCTATAGGCATATCGCTTTTGTGTTGGTATAGGAGTTTTACTTTTTCCGGTGGCCTGCTTAATAGGCTTTCACGAAATGCACCTTTTTCTATGACATCATTACCAAGGTCTGTATTACCAAACATTGATCCGTAACCTTCAAACACACCATATTGCTCAGTGCTATTGTTAGGATCCATTTTTAATTCAACAGGTACGCTTATGTTTTTTTCGTCTTCTTCGTCTTCGTAGTAGTTAGCTTCCTCAAGATCATGGGAGCCGGGCTTGGAATCCATTTGGGCTTTGCCAAAAGATATTATGTATGCGTCATCTGATTCACGCACTTCTTGTATATGTTTTATATCGTTGCCGTCTTGGTCTATTACCTTTTTGGTGTTGCTCATTTTTGAGTCAATCTCTAACGCATTGGTTGAAACACTTTTATTGTTTGCTGTCATAGTGTCTCCATATTTGCAAATAATATTCTTACTTTATACCCTTTTACCTAAATGGGAAAGTGTTAATAGTACATATCGTATCAATCAGAGGACAAAAACACAACATATGGGGTTATATAAAAACGAAGGTGGTTAAGTTATAGAGATTTCAGAAAAGAAAGTTTTATACACAATAAGAAACAAAACCACCACAATAACCATATCATTTTAAGAAATACGCTGCAAACTCCCTGGTAATACCCTGGCATTAAGCTGCTTACTCCCTGGCAACTGGGCCGGTATTTCCCTGGTAACTTTTACCCGGTTATGCCCGGTGTTTCCCGGTGTTTACCCGGTGTTTTCCCGCTATTTACCCGGTTAGGGCCTGTTTTAAGCTGCAAACTGGGCCGTTTTGGGCCGTTACCCTGGTAGATCTTACCCGGTGTTTACCCGGTTAGATCCCCGGTCTTTACCCGGTAGGATCCCAGGGCTTTACCCGGTGTAATAAAAAACCCCACAAGCAGGATAAGTCAAGTGGGGTTTAAGATGCTTGTACCCTAGCTATTTAGGTACATCAATATATTACAAAATCTATATGTTTTGTCTAGATCTTAGTTCACTTGAACTAAAGTTATGTTGCCTGGTGTTGTAATGGATCTGTATTCCACGCTTTTTACATATATCTTTGCCGGTAAAGTATTGGCCTTTATATTCTTCTCCTATGATCCTTACATCTAAAGGTAGAACTACAAGTATGTCTTCTAAGCTATGTTCGCTATCGTAAACAATTACATCGTCTACCCACTTAACAGCTTTTATTTGTATTTGCCTTTCTACTATTGTTTGTACAGGTGTGTTTTTTTCAGCACGCCACCTTTGTGGATCTATTTGTATTGCTACTGTTAGATGATCACAAACAGTTTTAGCTTCTTGTAACATAGATACATGGCCTGCATGTAGTAGATCAAATGCACCACATGTAATACCTCTAATCACTTACTATGTCCCTTTCGTCTGCATAAACAACAACGCATCTACAATTTATAACATTTGCTGCACCACCCCTGGGGTCGCCTGGGTGTCTCATCTTTGTGCCACCTACATCAAAGTCTTCGTCCATGTTCCGGGTTTGGCCTGCTATTTCTGCATGTGCAGACCTGGTCCTGTTATCACTTACACTTACCCACCTTTTTTTCATTTGTATATCTATTTGCTCAGATACTGCTTGATAATATTGATGGTTTGCATAGCTTGCTGCACTATGTGTTTCTGTTCTTGCTATAAGGTTTGCCCTTGCATATATAGAAGGTCCCATAATTCTTTCTACACGCCTGGCTATTTGGTCTAATGTTAAACCTTCTGCTCTTCCATTTTGAATTACTCTATCTATTTGTGTAGCCAGTCGTCTACTAATACCACTTAGCACTAATTGCCTATCTGCAAAGTAAGCAGCAACTAATTGCTCAAATTCTATAGATCTTCCAAATACAATAGCCTCTTCTGCTTTTTCTTCTTTTTGTAACCGGGAAACATTGCCAGAAATGACAGTGTCAAATATTTGTCTGTAAATTCGTTGCATGGCAGGTATTAGCTCTTCATTTAACCTACCTGCAGACTCACCATTGGAATAGGTTCCAAACTCTTTGTATAGAAACAAAGTGGTGTTTAACCAACGCCTAAAAGCTGTATTAACTTTTCGCAACACTATTCGTTGCAAAGCGTTTTGCATTCTTATTTGTTGGCGTAGGTATTTGCCTCTGCTAATCCTGCCTTGCCTAAATCTGCTATCTTGCTTTTGTGCAAGCATTACTTTTTACTGCTTTGTGGGTGTCCTTTAGGTAGTAAATCAGTATCATGCTTACCACTTCTAAATTTACCAGTTCTTAATGTTCTAAGAAAATTATTAACACGGGCCATTGCCCATTGGTCCTCTGAACTAATGCCAGGTCTAACACTTGCAGGGTTGTTTCTAAATGCCCCTACACCTCTGTTGAATACTTTACGCAATGCACCAAGCGTTGTTCTTTTAGAATCAGCAGTATATTTATCGTTATGTTCTTTTAGTTTATTTTTTAATGCAGTTTCTAATCTGCTGTTTAAGGCTTTTGTTTCTTGATCATAAAAACTTTCCTCAAACTCTAGCTCATCGTAGTATTTGCTTTCTTCTCTTTCTATTTGATCCCTTTTCTTTTTGGACCAGGACTTGCCGCTATTTCCACCCCATAAGGCGTGTGCAATCCTGCCATTACTTGGATAGCCTTTTTCGCCCGGACTGAAACCTTCTGCTTGTGCATCTACTGCATGCCTAGCAAAAAAACTGTACATACGCTTTACAGTGCTTATAGACATATCTCTTCCATTTACTAAATCCCTGGCACGAGCAACACCCACTGCAGTTCCCCCCCTGCCAAACTCTTTACGCCAGTCTAAACCTTTTTGTGCCTCACTTCGCATACCACTAGTTGGTGTTAGATCTATATCACTAAGTGCTTTTATAACTGGCTCGTATTCGTCCAGGTCATCATAGCCCTCAACTACAAGATCCTCCATCTCTGCATAATCTTTTGCATCTTCCGGGTTATCTGTTTGTTCCGGTGCAATAGGCTCTTCTGCACCTATAGGGAACATACTTGCACTTACATATAAGTCATCTGCACCATCTAATGGTGTTAGGCCTAATCTTTCCCTTGCTTCGTTTCTTGTCATAATGCCATTTAATACAGCACTGTTTACATTTTCGTATATACGCTTACGCCTTTCACTAAGTGCAGGTACATCTTCATAACAAAACTCCATGCGTAAATTATCGTTATAAAGTGGTACTAACCATTCGTTAAGATCTGATTCAATCTTTTTAGCTAATGGTATTATTGTTTCTTCATATAAAGCTAGCCTTGCCTCTGCAACATTTGCATATGTTTGTGCATCCGGTACACCTACAAGTTGGGACGGAACCCCAAAGCACAATGCGATATCTGTAGCTGACATGTGTTTTAAGGATTGAAAGTCCATATCTTTAGGGGACAGCCCCATCTCTTTCCAGTCAAAGTCTCCCTCTAATAATAGGGGACGACCTGCATTACTGGCTCCTGTAAACCTGTTATTTATATCTGTTAATAGTTGTTGTCTTTGGCTTTCACTAAGATTTACTTGCATGCCTGTATCATCTTTAGGCTTAAACACAACTGCTCCACTTGGTCTGGCACCATTGTCTAACAGGTTGATATTGTGTTTTGCTGCTAAGTTGTGTTGATCAATTTCAACTGCTGCAGCTCTTAGGGGAGAACAACCATAATAGTCATCCAATGGGTGCCATAACTTTACATGTTTTAGATCTGATACGCCTGTTTCCGGATCTACATCATATTCAGCAACTACTTTGCCGTTTATTTTATAGCAGTATTTTTCCGGGACTGGTGTGTTTTTTCCTTTGATCTCAATTCTATCTGGTCTAAGTAAGTAAAGTTCCCTTGGTGGTCTTCTTTCCGGCCCTACTTTTTGCACATAGCTGTTACCACTTAATAGTAAGTAACCAACTAAGCTGTTTAAAAACTCTGAGTAGCTTTGTAATGGGTTGGGTTTTTTTAAAAGTTGTATAACTGGGTGTTGCTCAACGATCTCCCCATTTTGGTTGTAGATCTTAAAAGGTATTGCTGACATGCCTTTGCTAATTTCGTTTACGCATCTGTAAACAATTGCATTTTTGAGGTAGCCCTCTTGTGCTAGATCTTCGTATTTATAGTCTTTGGTATGGTTGCCTACATTAAAGTAACCTACCATGTTTCCATAGTTTTTTTCTTCCCTCTCATCTGAGGAGCCAAATATGTTTATTATGTTATCAAGTATTGCCATTAGCTAATCCTCCATGTTGCTCTACCACTACTACGGCTTAATTCAGTAAGACCCCAAACTAATGCGTCTAACCTGTCCGGTGACACATTTAAATCGCCTGTATAGGTACACATTTGTGATTCCAACTCTTCAAACATGCCAACATGGTGTACTCTAGCCTGTTCGTAAAGTGCTGCAACTGGCTCTGCCCGGAGTAATTTACCCCTGGTAGCCCTAACAGCCCTATAAGGTATATTAGGGTCAACCATCCTAATAAGCCTTTCTACAAGGTCGCCACCATTATTTACTTCGGCTACAACCCTATCGGCTTCCCACTCATAAAAAGCCTTTACAGCTAGTTTACCCCAAGTATCTGGTTTATGCACTCCACTAATATCCTCTAAGACATAAAACTCGTTTTTATAATCACGGCCAACTACTATAATGCCAGTTTCGTCACTGTTAGCGTTTGCAGTTACTGCCGGATCAATTGCAACTATTATGTTTTGTAGTGGTACATCTACATCATTTGGTACCCTGGCATTTTCTATAAGATCTCTTGTCCATAATGCACCTTCAAAATCTTCTACTATTTCTGCATATAGTTCTTGCCTACCCATGTTAGTACCTTCGTACCTTTCTTTTAACATGGCCAATGCACTTTCAGCTAGGTTGGCTTCATTTTCAAATGTAGATCCACTAGTCACGGCTACATCATCCCTTTGGACCAGGTCCTTTATAATTTTTATAGGCTTAGGTGTTGTTGTTATTACGCATTGTGGTGCTTTACCTAAACGCAAACCAAACATAAGTTGGTCAAACGCTTCCGGGTAACGCCATGATGCTAATTCATCACACCATGCTCTATGAAATTGCGGTCCTCTTAGCCTTTCCGGCTCTTGTGCTGCATACCCAACTATCTTGCTACCATTGTGTAATCTTATTTCACTTAATGTAGAGCTGTACCCAGTCTGTTTAGGATCCTTTAATAAACACTCCGGGGGTATTATTGTAAGTAGCCCGGAAGGTCCACCAAAACATACACGCCTTAAATCACCATGGGTAGGTGCTACTACTGCACAAGTAACGCCTGGGTGTTTTAAAGCAAATATAGCAATATCTTGAGCTCCTGTTCTTGTCTTACCCCAACCACGCCCTGCTAAGATCAGCCAAATAAAATGATCCGTTACAGGCCTTAGTTGTTTTAATCTAGCTTTCTGTCCCCAATCAATGTACAGAGCCATCGCCATCTTGTTGGCGTTCTCTGACAACTTGGTCAATGAGCTCCATAGCTTCCTGGAATATTCCTTGCTCGCTTGTTGTTGCATTTATATCAATCCTATCCGTGGTTTCACCAAGGGCCATCTTTGCAAACTTTTGTATTTTTAAGCCTGCACTAGCCAATTGGTCTAAGTGTTGTGGACTAAAGTCCGTCATATCTGCATTTTGTTGGGTTTTAATAGTTGTACCCACCTTTGCTAATAATGCCTTTGCAATTTGTAAGGATGCGTTGTCAAACTTTTTATTTTCTTCAACAAATTCTTTTACCCTTACCTTGTCTAATTGTTCTATGTATTTAGCCTGGAATTGTTCTTGTGCTTCCTTCCATTGTTCCCTTTGAGCTAACTTATACAGTGTATTTTGACTTAGCTTATTTTGCCTGGCAAGTTCCTCTATGGTTGCAGTAACCCTAAACCCTTGTGGGTCTTGGGCTCCTTGTACATAAGCAAGCCTTAACTTTTCCTTTAATGCTTCCGTTATTTTTTTATATTTAGGTCTTTTACTAGCCATTTTCTGTAAGTTTTTGTAATTCGTTATATGTTGGTTTGTCATCATGGCTTATTAATACAGCCTCATTACCGGTATAGTTTTGGTACCTGGTAATAATTAGATCTACAAACTTTGGGTCAAGCTCCATTACCCTTGCTACTCTTTGTGTTTTTTCACAAGCCAACAATGTGCTGCCACTTCCACCAAATAGGTCTAATACTACCTCCATGGTTTTACTACTGTTTTCTATAGCTCTTTGTGCTAATGCAACTGGCTTTTGTGTGCCGTGGTTATATTCTTGTAAGTTATCTCTGCCTATACGCCAAAGATCAAAATCACTAGTCATACTTTTTGTAAATTTGCTATGTTCTATATATATAATAAATTCACATTGTCTTCGGTAAGACATATATCCAAGGCCTGGGTTTTTCTTATCCCATACAATTACTGCATTAATCTTTTTACCTGCTTTGTCTATTGCATCTAAGAAAGGTTTCATAATTATTGGACTGACACATATATAGATGTTTGCAAGCTTCTTATGAAAGGACCATACATTTTGTATAAGGTTTCCTAGTTCTTCCCCTTCAAGTTTATCGCCTAATATTCTGTCATAATCTTTTTTGTCTGTTACTTGTGTTCTACCACCACTGTAATCTAAGCCGTATGGTGGGTCTGTAAATATAAGGTCTGCTTGTTGTTCCTCCATTAAGGTATTTACACTCTCAAAGTCTGTAGAGTCGCCACACATTAATCTATGTGGTCCTAGTTGCCATACATCACCTTCTTTGGCTACCCTTGCTTTGGGTTCTGGTAGATCATCCTCATCCGTTAATGGTGTTTCTACAAATTGATCTAAGTCCGGGTTTAGACCCAGGTCGTTTAGTTCGTCTATTTCAAAACCTGTAAGTGTTAAATCAAAGTCTGTATTTAATAGATCTTGCATCTCCTCTGTTAATAAGCCGTAATTCCATTGTGCAAATTCAGCACTTTTGTTATCCATTATGCGATATGCTTTCACCTGGTCCTCTGTAAGATCTTCGGCAACTACACATGGTACTTTTTTTAGGCCTATTTCTTTTGCTGCCTTGAACCGGGTATGTCCTACTACAATTTCTTTGTTTTTATCTAATACTAGAGGTTGTTGGAATCCATACTCTTCTAAGGATCTTTTAACAGCTACAACGGCTTCTGCATTGATCCTAGGATTTTTTACATATGGTGTTATTTCGCTAATTGGTAGTATTTGTATGTCCATGTTGCAATCATATTCCAAATGCGACTAAAAGGAAAGACTAGACTAATATTCCAAATTGCCTTAAATTAAACCTTTATACACACGGAGAGATAAAATGAATACTAATAATATTACATACCCTATGGCCCAATATAAATACAAATGCTTTATGTACGATGTTTACAATATGTCTGATGTAGAGTACCCAGTT
>Ga0315315_10004181_pt1 | contig 13308 bp, 5 predicted proteins | sample M140m3416metaG_FD_203699 | JGI IMG/M metagenome (GOLD analysis project Ga0315315, IMG submission 203699) | Ammonia-oxidizing marine archaeal communities from Monterey Bay, California, United States - M1 40m 3416 | ecosystem: Environmental > Aquatic > Marine > Intertidal zone | place: USA...
CGACCCGTCGGACGCTTCCTCGATCGAAGTCTTGGACTCAAACAGCATTCTGACAGATCTAAATATGATGCCCTCGTTTTTGGAGTCTCCAAGCATGGTGTAAGTCTTTCCCGAACCCGTCTGGCCGTATGCAAAGAGACAGACGTTGGATCCATCGATTGCACACTGCACAAGAGGTTCGGTTTCCGCCCAGACGTCTTCCTGGCCGTGAGAAGGACCAAGCGCAGAATCAAAGCCATAACGCCATTTTTTCCGGCGAGAGCTAAGTCCTCCCCGATCCTTGTAGGGTTCAGTGAGCTCGATAACATTCTTAGTCATGTCGTTTGCTGATGAAGTGCTGTTAGATACGGAGTCGATGCTAGAGACGGATCCAAAACTCGAGCTCTGGAAAATTTCGCGACTGGCATCTTCGTCAGGAAAGGAAAAGGGACTTCCGGCGATGGCACCACCCTTACTCTTCTTCTTCTCTGCGTCAATTACCGGCCTCACGCGGACAAAGACGCGCATGTTCCCCGCCAACTGAATCACACGATTGTGCAGGCACCTCCTTTTCTCCTCTGCGAGAATAAGCTTGCGAATAAGACTGGCCTCGCGCTCGTCAAAAGTCACGAGGCGGTGGGCAAGATTCTCCTTCTCATCTTGGAGCATTTTCATGTTGCTCTCGACCTGGCTCATGTTCTTCACAGCTGAGGAAAGATTCTGCTGCAGGCCATTAGTCTTGCCTTTCATTCGATCGCACTCCATTTCGAGGAACGCCATCTTTTCCTCCGCGTCCTTTTTTTCGCAATTCAGATATGAGAGCTTTTCCTTTGATGTAGTATTTTCTCGCTCGAGTATAGTAATATGTTTCTTAGCCTGCTCTAGATCCTTGCGCATTTTATCGAATTCTGATATCTGACTCGAAAGCATAGCCGTTTGTTTTTTCTCCTTGGAAATTTCTTTCTTCGCAACTTCATGTTGGTCCTTAATGGATTCTAGTTCCTGAGTGGCCGACGCAAGGCATTGCTTGAGATTGTCCCTCTCAACAATAGACTGCTCCTCCTCGGTGTGCGCCTTGCTAAGTTTCTCCTCAAGGTCAGTGATGATATTCAAGAGCTCTTCTTCCCGGGAATTCTTCTGTTCCTTAAGTGTTTCTACCGTCTTATAGACACCGTCAGCCTGGGCAGTCAACCGTTCCAGGTCACTCAAGGTTTCCTTGAGTATCTTTTCGGTCGAAGCCTTTTCGCTCTCAAGTTTGGACATTTTCTCTGAAAACTCTTCCCTCCTCTGCTTTTCGATGCTTTTCACCGCCTCGTCTTTATCGACCTTCATCTTGTCAACGAGAGCGTGGAAGTTTGCCAGCTTTTCCTCAGCACTAGCAGCCCTCTCTTGTTCGAACTTGACCTCCGCCATCTTGGAGTCGATATTTTGGTCAGCGTCGTGAGTGAGTTTTGCGATTTTTTTTTTCAAGTCTCCGTTCTCCAGCTCAAGGGCGAGCCTTTGCCGAGAAGTTTCCTCGAGGCAGTTACTAATTTTCTCTTTCTGTTGCTCTGCCTCCAGCTTGGCCTCCTCAAGGTCGTTTGCCATGCTCTCAATCTTCCACTCGAGATCGCCAAGTGCTTTCACCTTTTCATTCAATTGAGTCTCCAATTGAAAGATACGCCCGACAAGCTCCTCCTTCTCGGATTCCGTCGTCGTAGTGCTTTCTTCAAGCTTCTGTCTCAATTTTTTGATCTCCTTGGTCTTTTCCTCACATTCACTCTTCACTTCGTCGAGTCTTGCGTTGTATTCTTCTTCGTGCTTGCTGCTGAGTGAGCGCCCCTCCTCCATCTGGACTCGAAGATCATCGGCAGAGGCCTCGAGAGACCTGATCCTCTCCTCGTACGCAGCGCAGCGGGCGACATTCTTCTCGTTCCTTTCAATAAGTTCCTGAACTGCGGAAGCATCTAGAATAGAACGGCCCCCCTCTCCATCGTCCTTCGACATCATGCGCTTGAGATCGGCAATCTCAGACAGCACGCAATCCTCGTACTTGTCGCGACTCTTTCCACGAGCAGAATCAGCGGATTGCTTGCTGGGTGTTGGAGCTGAAGGCGGATCCATTGGACCGCCAGGAGATAATTCCTTTGATTCAAAAATCTCGTCCGAGGGGCCAGATTCGACTTTAAGTCCGAGGGGAGACATGACCATGTCGAGCGGAAACTTTGGATTCCCATTAAGGTCGTACTCAAGAAGCTGTCCACAGTCCCGAGCATTCGTGATGCGAGTTTCTCTGTTGCGTTGTTTGAAACAGAGACAGAGACAGACATAGATATTGCCAGTGAGAGGACGAAAAAGGGTGAGCGAGTAACAAAAGAACATCATGATGATACGGTGCAAATCCATTCCATTGCTCCCTAACTCACCTCTCGAGCTCTAACCAGTCCATCTTCTTTTTCTCCCTCCTGGCGTTGGCCTCCTGGTCGGGAGGAGAAAAGAGCAAGACGCGCTCTCCCTCTTCAACAAGTCCAACCTCAATGCCCTCTTCTCCTTCTCCTTGCGCTTGTATTTTCTTAACGGCCGATCGGGTCAACCTGCGCGAACTTTCGTCCCTTGACCCCACCGCCTTCCAGTACAGAGGGTCCGCAGAACGTTTCGGGGTGCCAGCTTTCGCCGCATCAGAGCTATTGTCGTCAATCTCGTCCTCGGCTTTGGACCGTTTGCGGAAGATGGCGGGCGAGCCAGACAATTCATCGCGGAACCGCTTGCCTCTGTTACCGCTGCCGAAAGAAAGGGCCGCAGCAATTGCCTCACGAGCAAGTGGGGAGCTGTTTTCTGCATCCTGTTTGCTCGCATCTTCGGCGTAACTATTCTTTGATTGCAGCCACGGCTTTTCCAAGCGCCCTCGCTGTTCGGCCTTGCTAAGACGCGGTTCTATGGGCATCTTTCTGGCCTTTCTTCCCCTGGAAGGGGCTGCCTTCCGTCTCCTACTGCCCGTGGACCTATTCGAGGAGACATTGGACAATATTGATGCCTCTGACAGGTTGGAGCCCGACCGAGTTATACGCCTCGAGGACGCCCTCGTTGAGGATCGGACAGCGGCGTTGGGCATGGTGGCTTTGAGGCTCTCGTAACCGGTGTTGTAGAGGCCGGAAGTATTTGCATGCACTCACATGTACACGTCAATCACAAGTAGGCCAGGGAGGGACTAGGCTGCGTGAGCGTGGAGAGCACCAAATCAATCAAATCGACGTATACGGCAACTACTGAAGTCTAGAAAATACAGCTGAAAGGAATTCCTACATAGTGACGTGGATTACTAGTAAATTATGCATCCAAGGTCAACATTCAAACGGTCTTTTAACCCTAACCTTATAAATAAGTTTGTATGTGCAACGGTTTTTCATTGAAAGATTCATTTTGATACTTTTCAGATATGATTTATTGCCGGGTGTGTTTGAAATGAAAAGGCTTGAGATCCATTCATCTCCTGTGGCCCCGGCCCTCGGCACGCTGCCCACAGGGCCGCGGCGGGCCGTCGCCGGGTCGCCAGATTACCAGTTCAGACAACGAGATTGGCATCCCACCCATGGATCCCCGACAGAAGAAGAAAAAGAAAGCTAAGGGGAGGAAGTCAAAGGGGGAGCGAGACCTCGCCGTTGCCTTCCCCGCCAATGATCCATTCCCTGAGGCCACGTCGGGTTCTGCTGCTGCGGCTGCTGAAGCAAAATCTAAGAAACGCAAGCGGAGCAAAATGAATCCAAGACTCTCGACGACTCAGCCATCGTCCAACCGCTCACTCGCATCCGAGCTGAAGCGTAGGAGAGGAACGGCAGCGACGACCCCCCTTCCTGCCAAGTGGTCGTTGCCTCCCACCGCGTCGAGAGTTCTTACTAATAATATTCTGACGCCCTCGGATGGCCACATCTTCATGGACTGCCTCCGCCGATCCTACCGGGGGCTGTCATGGCAGGACCCCGAGACACTCCCTTCAAACCTGCACTCATCCTTTAGTGCAGCTTTCGGTGAGCTTGATGATGCGGGTCTATTTTTGTACGACATCGTCCAGCCGGGCCGGCAACGCCTTTCGAGAACAATGGTCACCCGAACATTAATAGGTGAGCCCGGGTCGACGTATAGGTATCTTGGCCTGAGACTGTTCTCCCACCCCTGGTGCGATGTTGATAAGGAAGGCAATCGACTGGCCTCCCGCACGGCGAATGCGGAGACAGAGAAGGAGCGGGGATCAACACTTATTGACTTGGGATACCGGCGAGACTGCGCCCGGGGCCTTCTCCGCGTCGGCAGCATCAATCGCACCCTCGTCGGTCGGTCCGAGACGGTCCTGCAGGACGAGATCGCCCCTCACATCACCGACGGGCTGGTCGGGTCGGCTGACTACAACCTCACCCTGATCAATAAGATGCTACCTTCCTCTCTAAAGAGGGATCTCAAGTCCGAGAATATTTACGGCCTTGGCAAGACTAGCGTATCTTGGCACAAGGACTCGGGTTTGCAGGATTTTAGTTCTATTGCGGTTTATCATGCGCTAAAAAATTATGATGCACCAGTCGAAGGCGTGGTCGGCGGTAGGAAGCGTAAAGGCTCTGGCAGGGCAGACGCCGAGGGCGACGAGAAGCCCTGGAGAGTTGCCGTGCGAGTGGCCTCCACGGATAGCACAACTCCCGCCCTGTCGATACCCCTGCCCAGCGGTGCCCTGTACTACCTCCTGGATGACTTTAATCACCAGCACGAGCACGCAGTCCTGGCTGGTTCTAGCAAGCTCAGATATAGCTCCACCCACCGCGTAGCAAGGGAGGGGAGGGGCACATGGCAATACATTCGAGATAAATGTGGCGCTGTGCTGTCCAAGCCGGATCTCCTTGACTGCGGGGGCGCCTCCTCCCTAGGATCATCGTCTGCAGCCAACACGGCATCCGGAAAGAAGAAGCAACTTGTTAAGGACGTTCGCGCCCAGCAGCTGCTTCTTACCGAGCTGGAATTTGAGTGGATCCGACAGTGGCACGTTCAGGGCCGGACGCATGCTCAACTTCACCCATACTGGCACAAACCGATGGAACGGCTCTCGGTCGCGTACCGAGATCTGGAGCGTCGGTCAGTGCAGGTGCTCACTGCGCTGCGGAGGGCTGCAGCGCAGGCCTCAGATCCGTCCACCGCGCAAGTGGGGGCGGATTTGTTTGACGTCATGATCGAATGCTTGCAGGAGAGGAAGAACCTGAGAGCGTCATGGCGCGACCGCTACCGCGACCCCATCTTCGCCTCGCTGCCCGACGGAGCAAGGCCGATGGCTTGCCCCTTCCTCGATCGTGGGACGGATCCGGATGCCGCCCGCGGGCAGATGAGGGAGGATCTCGCCGAACTTGTGTCTGACCTCCGCAGATGGCGGGCTTCGTTCTACCGTGTCGGGGGATCGAACGTGGATCGTTCCATGGAGAAAATGGGCGGAAGGAAGGTAAAGAAGAAGGCGGCCCTTACCAAGAAGGAGCAGAAGCGGGTGGCGAGCAACTGGGAGAGTATGAAGAGTTCGATGAAAAGGAAGAAATGATAGTTACTGTTAGCAGTCAGTAGTAAAAGAAAAATTGTCCCAAGGAGAAACAGACCCTCACTCCCGGTCCGCTCGATCAGATTGCCATCAACGCTAGCATCAAGGTCTCGTCCTCCGAGACGGGGGGCCACATTTTTGGCACCAATTGCCCGCCACGTTGATAGTGCAGCAACATTTATATTAGTTCCTGTTTAATTAGCATGGTATTTTAGTATTGACCCCCATATATATTCATACTCCTAGCTAGTATCAAGTATGCTCAGGAGATTCCAGTAGTAAAATTTAGCTCCACTTATTTTCTTCCCGACCTGCCGAGCGCATACAATGCAAGTTCTACGGGTGAAATTATTTACCACAAATACATCACACGAAAAGAAACCAATCAATCGACCAAAAATCGAGAACTCCGTGGAATTATGCCACCCCACCCCAGCCTGTCGAAGCCGCACCGTCGGTCCTGGGCACGCAACCGTCCTAGTCGGCCGTGCCGGTACTTCGTCGAGGACGGGGTCTGCCCCTACGGCGACCGGTGCCATTTTCCCCATGAGCCGTCCTCTTCCACGAAGTCAGCAGCCTCGGGAGCCTCTTTCTCCTCCCCGGTGGCGTCCACCGCTCCACCCATCGCTCAATCCGCCCGAAGTTCTGCTTTCGGCAGCGTAGTCCTTAAGGACCTGAGCGCCAACGTCCCTCCGGACCGGGCGCCAGATCAGAAAAGGCGGTCGGCGGAGGAGGATGGGACAGTCTACGCCAATGCGAATGCCTCTCCACCCCCGCCCTCTCCAGCGCCTGACTCCCTAGATGAGCCTCCAGTTTGTTCCAACCGATCCACTTCCACCTTCTCTGTCCCCGCCTCCACCCCGGAGAACGGATCGCCCATGCCCGGAGATTGTCCGGAACCTCCGCGAGAACCCGCTTCCAAGAAGAAGAAGATCAAGAAGAAGAAGTGGAAGAGCAAGGCCAAGAAGAGCGGGGGCCCATCTACCGAGGGAGAGAAAATGACGGTGAACGTCCTCCTCCCCTCTCCCCCCGCCCTCCCCGCCCCCTCGGGCCCTTCTCCTCCGCAATCGTCCCTTCGCACGGAAACCGAAGAGGACACCGCCCCCCCTCCAACAAACCAGGACCGTCCCGATCCCCTCAGCACCGGCCGGCCCGATGCCGGGGTCACACGACTCCGTAGCGCTACTGACGATCCCGAGGCGATCCCTGATCCATTCTCACAAAGATTCAGTCAGACAGAGGAGATAGACTCTCCTACCTGCTTCGACGTCCCGTGCAAGAACGGTCCCGGATGTCTTGTCAGGGGATGCCCTTACCTGCACATTACGGCCAAGCTGTTCATCGCCGCAAGAGCCAAAGATTGCGAGCTCAAGAAAAAGAGCGAGATACATATCAAGAAGGACTCAGTCGAGGCAATGGACCGGGTCCTAGCCGATGAGGACGCTCCTGCCGAAGGCGGGGGTCGGTCTGATCTGGACGCGACGGAGGCTGGGAGAGGGGTTGGACCCCCTTCCCCCGCCGCTGCGCCCAAATCGGTAGAAGGAGAGGTGCCTCCCTCCATGATCGATGCTACCAATGTAATCAATGGAAAGCTTGGAAAGATTACCGAGGCAACGCCCCGTGAGCAGCAGCGGCGACCTGCCAGGGAGATCAAGAAGAGGTCTCAGATGGACCGCAAGACGAAGTGCGAGAAGAAGATTGAGGACAATACCGACACATCTTCAGTCTTGTTTGATCCCCTTCATTCTTCCGCCGCAGCTGGATCAAACAGCTGGTCCCCACCCTGCGCGTCCATTCCCATGACATCCCCGTGTACCCCGATATTCGCCCCCTTGGCGCCGCCTGCCCCCTGTTCTGGCCCTTCGCTAATGGCTGAGTGTCCCGTTCCCCCCTCCCGGCATCGTCGAGCCGCCAGGAAAGGCATAAGGAGGCAAGAACTAGTCCGTCGCGAGCGATCTGAGGCTTTCGATCTTTCGAGGGCGGTCACGTCAGCCCCTGGAGGTTGCGAGTCTCCCTCCCGCTTTACGGGAACCGATGCTGAGGTGCTTCGTGCCGTGCGCGCCGAGATTACGGAATCCATCAACCCGGAGGCAGCTGTCGACGCTGGGGCTGGAGCCGCAGCGTCGCCTGTATCAGATCCCTCTTCATCGCCTCCAACCACAATTGGCGGGTCTGTGCTATCGCCGCTGGCCAAGCCGTTCGCCCCAAAAACAAGGGGAAAAAAACAGAAACGCAAGACGAAGAAGATCAAAACCAAGCAGAAGGCCAAGCAAGTCAAGGGTGCGAAGGAAAATGATTACATACCCCCGTTCGAATCAGCTATCTTGGACTCCGCCAAAGACAAAGAAAATCAAGATTTTTGCGTGAAAGTTGAGTCATATAAGTTTGAAGGAGCGGAGAATGCTGAAGCAGGCACTGATTCTGAAGCTATTGGTGCTTTCGATAGCGTCTCCATCGAGGATGAAATTACGACAAAAAATGGACCTTGTTCGACTCCCGCGGCCTGGTCCAAGATTACGACGGAATTCCACGACAGCGGCAAGAATACCGCCTTAGAAGCCATCACGACAATTGACCCTCAAGTAGTTCCCGATAGTGACGATCATTATACCTTTGCAGGCAAGGTTGCCTTAAAGAAGAATCTAAAGCAGGTTGAAGCGAAACCTACCAAATCGCTTGAGGGCGTGAATTCCAAAGAATTCATTACAACCAACGCCAAGAAGAAAGTATGTGCCATCTCAATCCATAAGAACAAGGGAAAAGAAGTGACAATTACCCCGCATTGCCTTCGATCAGTAAAAAAGAGATCCGATGGGGACTCGTTAACAGAGCCTCTCGATCAAGATGGAAAACGAAGAGGTGCTTTCTCGGCTGCAAGTAAAGAGAAAGGAGAAACAGACTACTCCACGCGAGAGAAATCTGTCGACGGTCAAGAGGGTGCCATACGCAGTGAATCTATTGAAAGAATCTCAAAATTTCTTTCAGTCCCCGAGGATATGGAGAGAAAGAGTCCGAATGGAGTTGCTGATTTCCATTTCATCTCGCCAGAAAATCATGAAGAAAAACCAACCAACCATTCCGCTCCTACCATCCTCTCTCTCCCTTTAGCGACCGGAGCAAAGCAACGAAAGAAACAAACGAAGAGAGTCGTCCCTGAATATGAAGATGACAGCAAACCGTCTTGCAACGAATTTATTGCCCTTGTCACACCGATACAAGCCGCCTGCTCTGCTGTCAACTATGCCGAGCCTAGTATACGACAGCAGCTAAAGGCCTTGGACAACTATTCGAACGAACAAATTGAGGAGGCAATAATGGCATTTGGCAACATCGAAAGGATGGATATAATCGCTGCGTCCAGTTGGATCGACGACAATTCATCAGTTTCGGAAAAAAAATCTCCCGAAAATAAATCTGAACATATTACTGACACGCAGAAAGAGAATCCCCCCAACACAGACAAAGGTGATAAGCTTGCAAAGAAGAAGGAGAGAAAACTAGAGGTCATCGTGTCCCCAAGGAGGAATGATTCTTATGACGAAGAAATTAAATTTGGGGAAAAGGCCAACCCTCATTTGCACCTCAGAAAGCTACAAGATAAAGAGTCAGCGATTCCCCATAAATCAGAACAATCAACAGCAAAGACTAAGAGGGAAGCTTTTTGGCGTTCTTGCCGTGAGCAGCAAAGTCATCGCACGAAATTAATCTCCAAGTTGTGTTTTGCTGAGTTTGTCCGGCAGGAAACGCAAGCCCTGCTGAGGAATCAAAACAAAAAAGGAAGTCTCATCTTCGCTTATATGTCTCCCAGAGATGTTGAGGACGCCCATTCGGAGGAATTCACGCTAATCGCGGAAGAATCGAAGAATGCCTACAATTACCTCTATGGAATCCGTGGATTGGTCAAAATCATTGAAAATGAGGATCATGGTTTTGAAGGCCGCTACGGTAAGATTGTAGGTTGGGAGGAAGCGTCAGGAAAATACAAAATTGAACTTACTACGTCAAGACTCGCGAAAAAGACTGGCAAAAAAGAACATGCTAGAGTTGCTCCTTCCAACCTCCAGCCTCCTTCAAATGGCGCTTCTCATTTAGGAGCCAGAAAAAAGTCAAAAAATAAGGGCCCCAAGAAGAGCAAGAAATACAAATTCAGCATAGGGAGAAAGGATGGTGGAAAGTTTCAAACCACGGTTGACATTGTTGACATGGAGAAACTCGATAATGCCTGCATCACGGATAACATCGACTTTGTCATTCAAGGCATGATGCACCATCGTACTCTGGCGACAAACGCCAAAAGGGACAAGCGAGAGCGAGAAAAAGTTGAGGCCAGCAATCGTCATCGGCAAGAAATGGGGATAAAAACCTTTCTAGAAAAAATCCAAGCGGACAAGAAAGAAGCAAGGCAGAGGAGGGAAAAAGGCATACTGCCAAAATCGATCCTCAGCAAAATTGTCAACGCATACTTTGATCTCAAAGTAGTTGACTCCTTCGTGGAATCACTGCTCCGGACGCAACTGAGCGACTTCCTTGATCTCCACCAAGACGATCTCAAATCTATTCTTGTAACAAATACAGAATTGATTAAGGTACTCAAAGATCTCGACATTGATAGTGCAATTGCAATAGCCGGAGGCAGCGTCTACAACGAAATTCGGGATGCCATTGTCGCAATAGAATTGGGAGACAAAACGTTTTTGGTGGTTACAGGACTATTGCCCTTCAGCATTCCCTTAAGCTGCTTTCGTACGCGTGACTCTCGATATCAAGACGCTCCGTCATATTTTGAATACTCTCAAGATACATCTCTTTACGAGGATCAGAGCGAAAGGGTCGCTCTCGAGGACAATGTCAATGAAAGTATTGACAAGCGTACCTCCCTAGCTGAGCACGCGAAGGTGCTTGGAGTATCTCGAGGTTCCAGCTGTGGGGAACTGTACCATGCCTTCTTGCATATGTTACTTCTGTACGATCCCGAAATGGTCGATAACCCCAGTGATGTGTCATACAAAGAGAATGCTTTTCAACTTGAAAGCATCCAAAAGGCATACAGGGCTTTGAGAAAGGGTAAAGATACCTGTTTAGAGTTGAATAGCATCCAAAAGGCATAAAGGGCTTTTGGGAAACGGTAAAGGTAACACGAGCAGCTATCCATACAGGTGTATGCATACTGCACTAGAGGGTTTCAGAAAATGGGAGGGGTCGGTGGGGGCTAGGCACGGTGAGGTATGTACCACTGCATTCATAGAAAAAGTTGAACGATGCCTTGATCGAAAAAATGAAATGTGACTCCAGCACGACACTGATTAGGTCCATAGCTTCAGCGGCGTGGCAGCCAGCAGCCAGTGCAAAGTCCCTATGAAACTCAAAAATAGAAGGTGCGGCCAAAGGTTTGGAAAGGCACACGAGGGGGGGAGGTTTTTTGTTAAGAGAAGGGAGCGGCTAAGCTGTCTCAACAAAATAGACCGGTTTGATAATGAGTAGTAAATATAGCGAGAGCTCGGGTGATATTCTAAATGATATTAATCGACGAGCTGCCTCTTCATTAGCTCTCGAAAATGTCCGTCTTCTCGTTCAATAAGGTCACTGTAAGATCCTATCTCCTTAATGACTCCATGTTTTAGAACAGCGATCCTATCGCTCTGCTGGATTGTGGAAAGTCTGTGAGCGATTTGAATGACTGTTCGCCCCTCCATTGCCGTGTCTAACGCCTTTTTGACGGCAAACTCGCTCTCGGAATCAAGTGCGCTAGTGGCTTCGTCAAAAATAACAATGCGGGGGTCCTTCAAAATGGTTCTAGCGATCGCAACTCGTTGCTTTTGACCACCAGACAGCTGCGTGCCTCTCGGTCCTACGCTGGTTCCAAGACCATCTGGGAAGTCACTGACAAAATCCAGGACGTTAGCAAGTCGAGCTGCATTGTATGTTTCCTCTCGTGACGCAGAGAAACGTCCATATCGAATATTTTCTTCAATAGTGGTAGCAAAAAGAATGGGCTCTTGAGCTGTCACACCAATGCACTCTCTGAGGACCCATGGATCAAGATCTCGCACGTCTTGCCCGTCGATCAATAGACATCCATGTGAAACGTCGTATAATCGGGTTAAGAGTGCAGCAAGCGTAGACTTACCACTCCCAGATCCACCGACAATGGAAAGCTTTTCGCCAGGTTTGACCTTCAATGCCATATGTGGACCAATGACGCAAGTATCTCGTGAAGGATATGAAAAGGAGACATCGCGAAATTCAACCGAAAGTTGACGACATCGTAGTTCCTGAACCAATGTAGTATCCTTATCGTTAGCGCCCATTCCCTGATCCAAATCGCCTGTATCACCTCTGAAAACAATTGTGTCAAAGTTTGAAGGGATTGCGGGTATCCTATCAACAACTTGAAAAACGCGGCCAGCTGCTGCAATGGATTTCATAGTTTCTGCATACGTGCTTGAAATTGAGCTGATATTGCCCGCCATGAGAAGGGAATACATAAGGAACCCAGCTAAATCTCCCGCCGTCAATTCCCCGGCAAGGACCATTCCACCTCCATATCCTAAAACCATAAGGACTGCCCCGTTCGCAGCGACATGGACAGCGCCATCGAAGAACGCCTGAGCCTTTCCTGCGCTAATAGCCTCATCATGAGCCTTTATGACGGCAGCCGCATAACGATCAACTTCATGCATCTCTGCCCCAAATTGCTTCACGGTCTTAATCCCATTTACGGTTTCCTCGGCTATTGCCGTGCTCTCGGCATGTAGACGCTGCACCATTGTCTGCCGATCTCGGAACGACCGACCAAACATTCGTGCTGCAAGTAGAACAGGTGGAAGGGTGGCAAGCGAAAGCACTGCCAGGGGCATGGACGTTTGAAAGAGCATAGCAGCCGATCCCGTGCTCATAACTACCCCCCGCAGCGCCGACACAGCTTGGGTCGTGACCGCAGCCTGAACTAGCTGAGCATCTGCAGAGAGTCGTGATATCATATCGCCTGACCTCGTCAGATCGAAGAACGCAGTTTCTTGTGAGATCATAGAGGCAAAGAGTCGCCTTCTCAAGCGAGACACGATTCGATTTGCAGCCTTACTTAGCAGCAATGAGCGCACGTAAACCCCGCCACCGGCGATCGCGGTCAGACCGAACAAGCCTCCCGCAATGGGTATCGCATCAAAGTCTGCCACATTTGGGCTGTTGGCAGCGATCAGGGCAGCATCGATGACTTGGCCAGAGAGGTAGGGGAGCAAAAGCGTGGTGGATGACGTAACTCCCAAAGTAGCACCAGACAGTGCAATCAGCTTCATTTCGGGACGAGATAGGTCCATAATTCTTTGCAGAGTTTCCTTAGTAGACCTCCTTGAGGGTCCAGTTACATCTCTGCCTTCGTCGTTGTCCTTGCGTTCAGTAACAACAGTTGACAAAAAGTATCGACCAGACGCCATCCGAAAATTATACCTTCCGCCGTAACAAAAATTAGATCCGGCTCTCGGGCAGCGCATGACAGGTACTGTGCCACTACCGACCGAGGAGATATGCCGACAAAACCAAGTTTTGGGAGGAACGAAAGGCCTCGATAGCGATGACTTCGACTGGGCAAAATATGAGGCGGATCGCGTCATCCGTCTCCGAAGTAGCCCTGCCCTCAAGCATTTTCCGGGGTAGGCAACAGCAACTGTTGTCGGCATGGTTTCTTTGTGGCATCGGTCAGACCCCCAAACACGTTTATTGTCCTCCCGGAGCTGAAGAATAATATGTTTTTACGTAGTATGCATAATACTAGCTAGTAGTAGCAGGAA
>Ga0315315_10004184_pt1 | contig 13301 bp, 12 predicted proteins | sample M140m3416metaG_FD_203699 | JGI IMG/M metagenome (GOLD analysis project Ga0315315, IMG submission 203699) | Ammonia-oxidizing marine archaeal communities from Monterey Bay, California, United States - M1 40m 3416 | ecosystem: Environmental > Aquatic > Marine > Intertidal zone | place: USA...
AAAAAAAGAAGTAAAATTATAAAAATTCAAAATAAAGCTTTGGAGCTAAGTATGTTTTTGAGTTTGCCCGCATCTATAGCATTATTGATTGGTTCAGAGCAGATTATTTCTGCATTATTTGGATATGGATCTTTTAGTCAAGATGCAGTAAATAATTCTGCTAAAGCTTTATATTATTTTGGTTTTGGTTTGCCTGCGTTTGTATTGATTAAAGTTTTTTCCACTTTCTTTTTTGCAAATAATGATACAAAGACACCTTTTTTAATTTCTTTAATTTCAGTTCTTTTGAATATTTTTATAAGTGTTTATTATTTTGAAAGTATTGGATTTATAATTATTCCAATAGCTACGACTATTTCTTCTTGGTTTAATTCATCAATTTTATTTATTTTTTTATTAAAAAGAAACTTATTTGAATTTAATTCAATATTTGTAATTCGTTTTTTAAAAATTGTTTTTGCGTCAATAGTAATGGGTGTATTCTTTAGATATTTGATATTAATTTTTCAAAAACAGTTAATTTATGATTATCATTTAAAATCTATTTATTTATTATTTGCTGTATTCTTATGTTTAATATTTTATTTAATGTTTTCTTTATTTATCAAGGCTTTCAAATATGAGGATATTAAATTAAAGTATTAGATTGCTATGGTAAAAAAAATTTTTTCAGGGGTTCAACCAACAGGAAATCTTCATTTAGGAAACTATTTAGGAGCTATTAAGAATTTTGTTCAATTAAATAACGATATTGAAAATGAATGTATTTTTTGTGTTGTGGATTTACACGCGATTACAGTTAAACAGGATCCAAAAGAATTAAAAAATAATATTTTGGAAACAGTGGCAACTTTTATTGCAAGTGGAATAGATCCAAAAAAAAGTATCATATTTAATCAATCAAAAGTAAGTGCTCATTCAGAACTAGCATGGATATTGAGCTGTATTGCAAGAATGGGATGGTTAAACAGAATGACACAATTTAAAGAAAAAGCAGGAAAAGACAAAGAGAAAGCTAGCATAGGACTTTATTCTTATCCTGTTTTGATGGCTGCAGATATATTGCTTTATGATGCCAGCCATGTGCCTGTAGGCGATGATCAAAAACAACATTTAGAACTTTGTAGAGATATTGCTCAAAAATTTAACAATGACTTTGATGTAATTGATTTTTTTAAAATTCCAGAACCGCTGATTCAAAAAGAATTTTCTAGAATTATGAGTTTAAAGGATGGATTAAAAAAAATGAGTAAATCAGAATTATCAGATTTAAGTAGAATAAATTTAACTGATAAAGAAGATCAAATTGTAAATAAAATCAAAAAAGCCAAAACAGATACTTTACCTATTCCGTCATCTATTGAAGAACTTAAGGAAAGACCAGAAGCTAAAAATTTATTAAGTATTTTTTCAAGTATGTCTGAAACAACTTTAGAAAAGTCAATTCAAGAATTTTCGGGAAAAAGCTTTTCACACTTTAAAGAAAGTTTAACACAAATTTTAGTTGATAAAATTACACCAATTTCAAATGAAATTGAAAAATTACTGAATGAAAAACACTATCTTGATGAAATACTCTCTGAGGGTAGTAAAAAAGCTGATATAACAGCTTCAAAAAAGATCGAAAAAATTCATAAAATTGTAGGTTTTTAAAGATTTTGTATTATCAAGTTTAAATTTTAAGATTATCGATTATATATAAATTATGTTTGTTCAAACTCAGAATACGCCTAATCCAAATTCTTTGAAATTCCTACCAGGAAAGATAGTCTCAAATTGTGGCTCATTTGAAATTACAAAAAAAGATAATGTTACAAATGAATTAATAAGAAACATTCTTTCAATTAATGGTGTAGAGGGAATATTTTTAAGTAAGGATTTTATTTCAATAAATAAATATGATGAAACATCGTGGGATGATATAAAACACATAGTAATTTCTTTAATTAATGATTTTTATGCATCAGGCAAAGAATTTGTTATAAACAAAGATCTCAATGAAACAAATAAAGATCTTAATGAGCTAGAAAAAAAGATAGTACAGATACTTGAACAAAAAATAAGGCCAGCAGTTGCAAAAGATGGTGGTGACATCAAATTCAAGGAATTTAAAGATGGAGTTGTTAAAGTTCAGCTGCAAGGTAGTTGTTCTGGTTGCCCAAGCTCAACAATGACACTTAAACAAGGTGTACAAAATTTATTATGTCATTATTTGCCAGAAGTTAAAGAGGTTGTAGCAATTTAACATGAAAAAAAGATTTTCAATAATTGGATTTAGAAGTTTAAAATTTATTAATAATATTATTTGGTTAAAAATAAAATTTTTTTTTTATAATATTCAAAGGAAAAATTTAAAAATATTCAGATGGTTTGATCAAAGAAAAATTGGTTCACTTCCAAGAATAGTATTAAGTAGTTTTGCTATAATTTTGTTTTTTTATTTTATGCCACTTTTTATTAGTAATAGTGATTATTTTTTATTTAAAAAAGTTGAAGTCATGAATAACTCTAAGGCCGTATTGGCCTATACTTTAAAAAAAAAAGAAAACAATATTGGTGAAAATAAAATTTTAAATGAAAAAGATCTTTTGTTTGATATTTTTAGTTTAAATGATTTAGAAACTGATACCGTTAGATTAAACGCTAGTACTATAAAACAACTATTTGATGACACAAATTATAAATTACAGGATGTCAGAGAAACAAAGCTAGTTAAGCCTGTTGCACTTACTCTTCTTCCAGAGGAAATTAAGATGATTGAAAATACAAAAGAAAGAAAAGAATTTTTTATCCAAATTATTTTACCTTTAATTTTACAAGAAAATAATAATATTAGATTGGATCGAAAAAGACTTTTTAGCATTATAAATAAAAGTAATAATACAAAACTAGAAAAAAAATGGTTAGAAAAAAAATACAAACAATATGGAGTTGTTTCTAAAGACTTATCAATTTTAAAAATTCGTATGGATGAAGTTCCTGTTTCATTAGCTATTGCTCAAGCCGCTAAAGAAACTGGCTGGGGTACCTCAAGGTTTGCTCAAGAAGGTAATGCTCTTTTTGGTCAGTGGACCTGGTCTGGAGAAGGTTTAAAACCCAAAGAAGCTGATCAAAGCAAAGGACATAAGGTTATGAAATTTAATGTTTTGCAAGCATCGGTGAGAGCATATCAAAGAAATTTAAATACACATAAATCTTATCAAAATTTCAGGCTTGCACGTGCTGAGCTAAGAGATAGAGAGAAACCATTGGATAGTATTGTTCTTTCTCAATTTTTAAAAAATTATGCAGAAACTGGAAAAAAATATGTCGAAGTCCTGCAAAAAATTATTCTTCAAAATAACTTAAAAGATTTTGATGACTCAAGGTTACTTCCATCAAGTATTGAACTAGAAAGCTTAATCTAGTCTGTTCTAACAACAAATTGAACACCAAACCATCGCCATTTACCGTTATCATTTAAAGAACAATTAATTCTACCTCTACGAGGTTTGAATGGCTCTCTAAATTTTATTGATAAAATATTATTTTCTAATTTTATTTTAGATTTTTCCCAATTCCCTCCTTCATTTGAATAACAATTTATATTTTTTAAATTCTTTTGATTATCAAAAAATTCAACAGAGAAATTTGGTGGGTTATTCGAACTACTTATTTTTTTTTCTTCAGGTTTTACACTTTTATATTCTAACGGAAAAGAATTAATAATTGATTTAAATCTTTTTAATTCACCATATTTTTCATTGATAGGAAATCTTGACAGTTCAAATTTTTCTTTATTTAAGTCAATTACACCTGAATGTTGTCCAAAGGCAAGTTTGAAATTTTTTGAAATAAAATCTTTCATGAATTTTGAATATTCACCAAATGGATAAGAAAAGAGAGTGGGTACGTAACCTAATTTTTCTAAAAATATTTTATTTGCTTTTTTTATATCTAAAACGAACTCTTCATCAGTGCCATCTATTAAGTATTCATGAGTATGTGAATGGTGTCCAATTAACCCAAAATCAGTTTCATCTATTTCTCTTATTTGATCCCAAGTCATATAACCCCTTTTTCCAACTGGTTCTGTTGACACAAATAAAATAAAAGGGATTTTGTTTTCTTTTAAATAAGGCCAAGCTTCAGTATAAAATGATAAAAATGCATCATCTATCGTTAGTAAAATTTTCTTTTCTTTTTTTGGATTATTAAAATTTTCTTCAAATTCTTTTGGATTATAAAAATTAATATTTGAGTCTTTTATAAATTCTACATGTTCTTTAAAAACTTCCATTTGAATATTGGTTGAGGGGTATTTAGATTCATTAAAGCGATGATACATTATTGAAACAACACCCTCATCATTTGAATAAAGTTTACTATTATTATCTTCTGCATTAGAATTTGATATTAGATATAAAATAAAAATGAATAAATTAATAATTGATGCTGCAAATGAAAATATTTTTTTTATGATCATTAGTAATGAAACTGTTTATAGTATCAGTCATGATAATAGTAAAACTAATTATGAAAGATTAATTATTTTAATGAACGATTTTTTGAGGTCAAAAAATCTAAAAATTAAAGATATTTCAATTTTATATGTTAATGGGGGGCCAGGCAGTTTTGCGGGCATTAGAAACTCGCTCTCTATAGTTAAAGCTATTCATTTAGCTGAAAAAATTGATTATTATTGCTTTAGTTTTGAGGATTTTTTAGAGGATAAAAAAATAAAATATGAAAATATTCCCAAATTGTGCGATAAATTTAGAGTTAAAAAAAATTTGATAAACCCTATTTATATAAGTTAAAATTAGATATGTCAGACACAATTGAACAAAAATGTTTATCTAAGGGTGTTAAGCTTACTGATCAAAGAAGAATTATCGCAAAGGTAATGTCAGAAGCTTCTGATCACCCTGATGTTGATGAATTATATAATAGAGTATCCAAAATAGATCCAAAAATAAGTATAGCTACAGTTTATAGAACAGTGAAACTTTTTGAAGAGTCTGGTATTTTAACGAAGCATGAATTTAAAGGTGGCAAAGCAAGATACGAAGAGCTCAATGAAGGTCATCATGATCATTTAATTGATGTTAAATCTGGTGAAATAATAGAATTTGTTGATGAAGAAATTGAAAAACTACAAAAAAAAGTAGCAGAAAAATACGGTTACACTTTAGTAGACCATAAACTGGAATTGTATGGGGTTAAGAAAAAACCTCAATAGATGAGTCGAAAAATTTTTATCAAAACTTTTGGTTGTCAAATGAACGAATATGACTCAAATCGTATTTACGATACAGTTAAAAAAATTGGTTATAATAAAACAGAAAATTATGAAGATGCAAATTGTTATCTTTTAAATACATGCCACATAAGAGATAAAGCTAAAGAAAAAGTCTATCATGAAATAGGCAGGGTAAAAAAAAATTTTAGGAGCAAACAAAAACCATTAGTTATTATTGCAGGATGTGTTGCCCAGGCAGAAAATAAAGAAATGCTTAAGAGAGAACCATATATTGATTTTGTAATTGGTCCTCAGTCTTATCATAAAATTAACGAAACAATTTTAAATTATTTTAAAAATAAAAAAAAAATTGAAGAAACAGAATTTGATGCAGTTTCAAAATTTAATTACCTAAAAAAAATTAAAAATCACTCAGAAAAAGTTTCTTCCTTTTTAACAATTCAAGAAGGTTGTGATAAATTTTGTCATTTTTGCGTGGTTCCATACACAAGAGGACCAGAATATTCTAGACCTTTTGATCAAATAATTGATGAAGTAAAATTTTTAGTTGATAAAGGGACAAAAGAAATAATATTACTTGGTCAAAATGTTAATGCTTATGATTTTGAAGGATATAGGTTATCTAATTTAATATTAGAGATAGAAAAATTTTCTGAAATTAAAAGAATTAGATACACAACATCTCATCCTAAGGATATGACAGAAGATCTAGTGGAGGTTTACAAGTATGCAAAAAAATTGATGCCATTAGTCCACTTACCTGTTCAAAGTGGATCAAATAAAATTTTAAATCAGATGAACAGAAAACATACAATTCAAGAATATATAGAAATATTTGATAAGCTAAAAGAAATAAATTCTCAAATAGAATTTTCTAGTGATTTTATAATTGGTTATCCAGGTGAAGAAGAAAAAGATTTTCAAGAAACACTCGAATTAATTAAAAGAATTAAATTTATAAATTCTTATTCTTTTATTTTTAGTCCAAGACCAGGAACAATTGCTGAAAATTTGGAATTAATTGATAAAAAAATTTCAATGGAAAGATTGAAAAAAATACAAAACCAATTATTTGCAAATCAAATAAATATGAATAAATCTTTCGAAAATAAGATTTTAAATGTTTTAGTAGAAAATTTAACTCAAGATAAGACGCAAGTTTTTGGGCGCTCAGAATATATGACATCAGTTGTGTTTAATGGTAAAAAAAGCGATATTGGAAAAATTGTAAAAGTAAGAATTAAAAAAAGTAACAGAACTACTTTATTTGGAGAAGTAGTTAATAATTTAAAACAAAAGGTAGCATAGTAATTGAGCAACTTGATAAGAAAAAATATCGACTCATCACTTAAATTTGTATATTCAGATAATAATTCATTGAGTGTAATTTTTCATGATAATGACTTATTGATGGGTGTAGTTGGTGAGTTTAATAAAAATTTAAAAGAACTTGAAAAAATTACGCAGTCAAGTTTGTATTCAAGAGGAAATTCAATTTTAATTAAGTCAAATCCCGAAAATAATGAGTTAGTGAAAAATGCTATTAAGTTTTTAGCTAATCAATTTATTAATAATGGAAGTGTAGAAAATAAAGATATAGTTTCATCAGTAGATAAATTTATGATTAATGAAAAAGTTAAAAATAATAATATAACAGACGTTATTAAGACCCCAAAAAAATCCATTATTCCAAGATCTGAAAAACAAAAAGAATATGTAAGAGCTTTAAGACAAAGTGACATTATAATTTCGGCAGGTCCTGCAGGTACTGGAAAAACGTTTTTAGCAGTTGCGGTCGGTTTAACCATGCTATTAGAAAAAAAAATTGAAAGAATAATTTTATCAAGACCAGCAGTTGAAGCTGGAGAAAGACTAGGTTTTTTACCTGGAGACATGAAAGAGAAAGTGGATCCTTATTTAAGACCTTTGTATGACTCTCTTTATGACTTGTTTGATTTTGAAAAAATTCAAAGGATGATAGAAATTGGGGATATTGAAATTGCACCTTTAGCTTTTATGAGAGGAAGGACCTTAAAAAATTCATTTGCTATTTTGGATGAAGCACAAAATGCTACTGATACTCAAATTAAGATGTTTCTTACGCGAATAGGTGAAAATTCCAAAATTGTTGTAAACGGTGATCCAACACAAATAGATTTACCAAATAAGAGTTTATCAGGTTTAACTAGATCTAAAGAACTTTTAGGACATTTAAATGAAATATCAGTTATTGATTTTGATCATTCAGATGTTGTAAGACATCCATTAGTATCAAAAATAGTAAAAGCTTACTCAAAAAATGATTAATATTAATGTCTTCTCAAATGAGAAGGCCTGGTCTCAAAGACTTAAGAAGAAAGAAACATTTTTTAAAGATATTTGTAAGGCTTTTCCAAAAAAATATAAGTTTTTAAATAAAAAAATCAGATTTACATTAATGCTATCGAATAACCAAAAAATAAAAAAATTAAATAAATATTTTAGAAATAAAAATAAGCCCACAGATATTTTATCATTTCCATTTTGTGAGAAAACTAAGATATCAAAAAACACTTATATTGGAGATATTATTATAAGTTACAATTATATAGATAAGCCCAGATCCCAAAGTTTAAAATTTTTTAAAAAAAAATTAATAAAAATTTTTATTCATGGTTTTCTTCATTTATTGGGCTTTAATCACATAAAAAATAAAGATTATAAAAAGATGTTAAAGGAAGAAGATAGCATATATCAATCTGTAATCTCAAAATTAAATTAAATTGAAAAAAAAATCATATATTGAATTTATATTTTTAATATTTTTAGGTGCGTTTACCTCTTTAAGTTTACCTCCCTTTAATTATCTAATTATAAATTTTTTTACATTTAGTTTATTTTTTATATTTTTGATAAAAAAGTTAAATTATCACAGAAATAAAAAGTTTTTTTTTATTTATGGATGGTTTTTTGGTTTTGGATATTTTGCTACAAATTTATATTGGATATCAATTTCATTAACATTTGATCAAAATTTTAAATTTTTAATACCATTGACTTTGATTCTTATACCTTCTTTTTTAGCTATATTTCATGGATTAGTAACTTATTTTTTTTTAATTTTTAAACCAAAAAAAATTATAAGCTCATTTTTTCTTTTTTCATTAATTTTTGGAGTTTTAGAATTTGTTAGAGGTTCAATTTTAACTGGTTTTCCCTGGAATTTGATTGCTTATAGTTTTTCTAATCAATTAGAAGTCTTAAGCATTACTTCAATAATTGGAAGCTATGGGTTTAATTTGTTTTGTATTTCTTTATTTACAAGTCCAGCAATGATTGTGTTACGAAATAAAATACAAAATATATTGGTCTCTATTTTCTTTTTGATTTCAGTTATCTTCCTTTTTATTCACGGATCATTCTATAAAGAAAAATTCAATAAAATAGCTTTAAAAAATTATGGCTTCAAGGTTAGAGCCGTTAGTTCAAATATTAGCTTAGATAGATTTTATAAAAATTTAAACCCTGCTTCGGTTATAAAAGATTTAATTGATATAAGTGACCCTATCGATAATGAAAAAATTATATTCGTATGGCCAGAAGGGATTCTGCCAGATATTTCACAAGATAATTTGATTGATTTTAAGTTCTTATTTGATGAAAAATTTACCAAAAATCATTTATTGATTATAGGAACAAATAGTCAATCTACTGATAAAGGTATAAAAAAATATTACAATACTTTCTCAATTTACGACAATGAGTTAAATATTATAAATTACTATAATAAAATTAAATTAGTGCCTTTTGGAGAATTTCTTCCATTTGAAAATATTTTAAGTTTAATTGGTTTAAAATCATTGACTAATAATTACCAATCTTTTTCTAGTGGAGACCAGAGAAATATTATAAATCTAGCTAAGCAAAATTTCTCATTAAAGATATTACCATTGATTTGCTATGAAATAATTTACTCTGGAAAATTATTTCATAAAACTGATTTTGATTTAATCATAAATATTTCTGAAGATGGATGGTTTGGTCAATCAATTGGCCCAGAACAACATTTTGTTCATAGTATTTTTAGAGCAATTGAAAGTGGTAAATATGTAGTCCGATCAGCTAATAATGGTATTGCTGCTATAATTAATCCTTTAGGTATCATAGAAAAAAAAGTGAACTTTGGCCAAACAGGATATATTGATCTTGAAAGTAATAAGAAAATACAACCAACACTATTTTCAAAATATGGAAATAAAGTTTTTGGATTATTAATTTTATTGTATATTTTTTTAATATTTTCATTTAATAGAATTAAAAATGAGTAATCTAAAAAATTTTCTTTTTACAAGTGAGTCGGTATCTGAGGGTCATCCAGATAAAGTATCAGATAGAATTTCTGACATGGTTGTTGATAGCTATATTTCAGGAGATCCATTTTCAAGAGTTGCATGTGAAACACTTACAACAACTAACAAAGTTGTTTTAGCTGGTGAAGTGAGAGGACCTGAAATTAAAAAAGAAGATTTAATCGAAAAGGTAAGAAATTGTATTAAAGATATTGGCTATGACCAGGAAGGCTTTACTTGGAAAGAAGCAACAAAAATTGAAAGTCATCTTCATTCTCAATCAGCAGATATAGCTATGGGTGTAGATTCCTCTGGAAACAAAGATGAAGGAGCAGGAGATCAAGGCATTATGTTTGGATATGCATGTAATGAAACAGAAGTTTTAATGCCTGCACCAATTCATTATTCCCATAGAATATTAAAATTAATGGCTGAAGATAGGAAGTCTGGAAAATTAAAAAATATCGAACCAGATTCAAAAAGCCAGGTTACTTTTGAGTACATTGATGGAAAACCAACTAAGGTAAAATCTGTAGTAATATCGTCCCAACATTCTGCTGATGTAAATCAATCACAAGTAAGAGACTTGCTAAGACCGTACATGTTGAAATCTATTCCAGAAAAATTTCTTAAAGATTTTAATGAAGATGAGTTTTATATTAATCCAACAGGAAACTTTGTTATTGGGGGTCCAGATGGTGATTGTGGATTAACAGGTAGAAAAATTATAGTTGATACTTATGGGGGTGCAGCTCCTCACGGAGGTGGAGCATTTTCAGGTAAAGACCCAACTAAAGTTGATAGATCAGCAGCCTATGCCGCAAGGTATATAGCAAAAAATGTTGTTGCATCAAAAATATCGGATAAATGTTTAATTCAATTAGCTTATGCAATTGGTGTTTCAAAACCATTATCAATTTATGTAGATTTATTTGATAATGACTTAGAAAAAAATAAATTTGTAGTAGAAAAAATTAATGAAAATTTTGATCTCAGCCCAAGAGGAATAAGAGAAATGCTAAATTTAAATAAACCTATATATGAAAAAACAGCAGCTTATGGTCACTTCGGTAGAAACCCTGAAGACAACGGATCATTTTCATGGGAAAAAACTGATAAAATAGCGCCTTTTTCCAAATAGTTTATGTTGAATTAGAAAAAAACTTTATTATATTGCTCGTACATTATTGAATTTACAAAAATGGGCTTAAGCCCATTTTTTTTTGGAGTAAACAAAAAAAATGTTAAATAAAAGAGCAGATAAATTAGAATTATTGAGAATTGCAGAGGCAGTTGCTTTAGAAAAATCTATAGACAAAGAATTAATTATTAGTTCTATGGAAACTGGTATAGCAAAGGCTGCAAAATCAAAATTTGGTCAGGATAATGAAATCAAAGTTTTAATTAATAGAGATAATGGAGATATTGAAATATTTAGAAAATTAATAGTTTCAGAAAAACCAGAAAATTCAAATATCGAAATTAAACTTGAAGATGCAATTGATTTGGATGAGGCAAATAAAGATAAAACTGTTGGTGATGAAGTTTTACAGCCTTTACCATCTTTTGATTTTGGAAGAATTGCCGCTCAAACTGCAAAACAAGTTATTAATTTTAATGTTAGAGAGGCTGAACGTGAAAGACAATACAATGACTTCATAGATAAAAAAGATACTATTTTAAGTGGTATTGTTAAAAGATTAGAATTTGGAAATGTAATAGTTGACCTTGGAAGGACAGAAGCAATCATTCAAAAAAATGAGATAATTCCTAGAGAAAATATTAAAGCTGGAGATAGAGTTAAGGCCTATTGTCAAGATGTTAGAAGAGAACCGAGAGGTCAACAAATTTTTTTATCCAGGGCTCATCCTAAATTTATGGAAAAACTTTTTGTTCAAGAGGTCCCAGAAATTTATGATGGATTAATTGAAATTAAATCTTCATCGAGAGATCCTGGCAGTAGAGCAAAAATTTGTGTGAAAGCTGTGGATACATCACTTGATCCAGTTGGAGCATGTGTTGGAATGAGGGGTTCAAGAGTTCAAGCAGTAGTGAATGAACTTCAAGGTGAAAAAATTGATATAGTAAATTGGTCAGAGGATCCTGCTATTTTAGTTTCTAACGCATTATCACCAGCAGAAGTTCAAAGAGTAAATGTTGATGCAGAGAGAAAAAAACTTGATGTAATTTTAAGTGAGGAGAATTTAAGTAAAGCTATTGGAAGAAGAGGTCAAAATGTAAGACTTGCGACGAAACTATTAAATTATGAAATTAATATAATGACAGACGCAGAAGACTCAGAAAGAAGACAACTGGAATTTAAAGAAAAAACTGAAAATTTTGTAAAGAATCTTGAATTGGACGAAACTTTGGGGCAGTTGTTGGTTGCTGAAGGATTTTCTACTATTGATGACATAAAAGATAGTTCTACAGAAAATCTCGTTAAGATAGAAGGAATAGAAGAAGATACAGCTAAAGCTTTAATTGAAAGAGCAAAAGAATTTTATAAAAAAGATCAGGAAGATATCTCTAAAAAGATTAAGGATTTGGGCTTAACAGATGATTTAATCAATCTTAAAGGTTTAACACCGGGGATGTTAGTAACGCTTGGACAACAAAAAATTTTAAAATTAGAAGATTTTGCAGATTTAGCATCAGATGAGTTAACAGGTGGCTTTGATATAATTAAGGGAGATAGAGTAAAAATTCATGGATATCTAGAAGATTTTGCTCTGTCAAAAAATGAAGCAGATGATTTAATTATGTCTGCAAGAAAAATAGTTTATAAAGATTGAGAGATGAGAGATGGAAAACAAAAAAAAAAAATTAACTATTTCTGGCAGTCCCAAAAAATCATTTAAAAATTTAACTCCATCAAAACCCCAGGGAAAAAATACTGTTGTTATTGAAAAAAAAACAGGTAGATCATCTGGTAAATCAGGATTCTCCAAACCCTTTGCTTCAAGACCTTCTTCACCTAAATTTAAACAAGGAGCAAATCTAAAGCCAAATTTTTCTACTAAAACATTCTCATCCACATCTGATTTTGAAAGACGAAAACTTGCCGAACAAAGAGCAACTAAAAAACTTAAAGGAGATTCTGATAATGATAAAAAAAGTAAATTAGGTGCGAATAAGAGACAAGTTAAACTTACTGTCTCCAGAGCCTTAAGTGATGAAATAGAAACTAGAGAAAGAAGCTTAGCATCAGTAAAAAGAGCAAGACAGAAAGAATTAAAGAATGTTAATAAAGATGAGAATAAAGAAAACTTAAAACCTGTAAAAAGAGATATCAATATCCCTGAAGCCATAACAGTTCGTGAATTAGCCAACCGAATGGCCGAACAATCAAGTAATGTAATTAAATTTTTGTTTGGCATGGGAGTGACTGTAACAATAAATCAAACGTTGGCAGCGGATACTGCAGAATACCTCGTAAAAGAGTTTGGACATAATCCAATCAGAGAGGAAAAAGCAGAAGAAATTATCAAAAAAATAAAAGCTGCAAGAACAGAAAACTTAAAAAATCGACCACCAATAGTTACAGTTATGGGACATGTAGATCACGGAAAAACGTCAGTATTAGATGTTTTAAGAAGTGCAAATGTAGTTTCAGGAGAATTCGGTGGAATTACCCAACATATTGGCGCTTATCAAATAGAAAATAAATCTAATAAATTAACATTTATAGATACACCAGGTCACGCGGCATTTACTGAAATGAGAGCAAG
>Ga0315315_10004186_pt1 | contig 13298 bp, 10 predicted proteins | sample M140m3416metaG_FD_203699 | JGI IMG/M metagenome (GOLD analysis project Ga0315315, IMG submission 203699) | Ammonia-oxidizing marine archaeal communities from Monterey Bay, California, United States - M1 40m 3416 | ecosystem: Environmental > Aquatic > Marine > Intertidal zone | place: USA...
TGTAATTCAATTATCTGCATGCTAGTGACTAGGATTGAGGCTCTTGGTCAGAGATTCAGCGCAGACTCATTTATTTTCAAGCTCATGGAAAATGATTACCTAATCGTCTAAGCTGAGGATGTATGCACTAAAGATACTTCATTCACTTTGGGAGCACATCAGAGGAATATTGTTGTGAAATCAGGCGACACTTTAAAGGTGTTTATTAATTTAAAAGCTCGGCTATCGAGGCTCCTTGTCAGTATGGTGCCACCCAAAGACGTAGAAGATATCATCCAAGAAACTTATATACGACTATGCAAAGTTGATGACAAGACCCACATAAAAGACTCTGAATCTTTTATTTTTCGCACTGCACGGAATTTGGCCCTTGATCATTTAAAACGCGCCGAGACACGCCTCACAAGAGGCGTCGATAATATGGATTACATTGTTGCCCAAGAAGATGATCCCACTTATGGCCAGATTGCTTCAGACGAAGAGTTTGGCCTTTTCTGCGCTGCCATACGAGAGTTGCCAAGGCAATCACAGCGAGCATTTATCTTAAAAAAAGTTTATGGGTATAGTTTGAAAGAAATTATGCTTGAGATGGGTCTTAGTCAGCCGACGGTAGAGTCGCATATTGTAAGTGCAACAAAAAAATGTGTGCAGTATATGCGAAATAACGGCGTAGAGTTTAGGTCGAGAAATCGTAGTCAAAACATCAGTAAACGACATCGACCGACCCGTAGCTAGGAGCCATAAAATGAGCAGTGTGGTTTCAATTAACAGTGAGGAAGAACGATTAGATACGGCCACCCGGTGGATTCTCAAACTCGATAGTACCAGCCTCACTGAAGAAGAGCGGAGTGCTTTGGGTGATTGGTTAGTTAAAGATCAAAAGAACTGTGAGGTCTTGCTAGAAGTCGCCACTACTTGGGACAAGATTAATGTACTTGCCGGTCTTTCTGATTTCTTTCCACATTCATTGACATCTGTCTTAAAGCCCAGAACGCTGTTTGATGGTTGGGGGTTGAACCTTGTCCTTTGTGCATGTCTAGTTGTTTTAGTGGTGACTGCGTCAATGATAGCCAATATCTTTACTTCAGAGTTAAAACCAACGCAAACCGCTCGTTATCAAACAGAAATTGGCGAGACGAAAGTCATATTACTGCCAGACGGTAGTGAAGTCGTTATGAACACGAATACTAAGCTTGCCTTGGCCTATTCTTCTTCAGCCCGCCTGCTCAGGCTCGCCCAAGGAGAGATTGTCGTAAGCGTGGCCAAAGAAGATCGACCTCTGTCTGTCATTGCACTTGATCGCATTGTGCAAGCAAAAGGGACGGAGTTTGTCGTTGAAATAACAGCTGATGAAAAAGTTGATGTTATGGTTACTGAAGGCCGTGTTGTTGTTGGTATTCAACCGCGTAATAACAGGCCGCCTAAAATGGAGGAGCTATCTGATGACTTCGCCGCACCACCGATATTGTTTCAATTAGCGGATAACAGTAATAGTTTGGGTGCGGGCGAACAACTTACTTTAAGAGATTCGGCAGCCACAAAGAAAATAATTCAGTCCGATGATATCGAAGTACGATTGTCATGGCGCAGGGGCGGATTAATTTTCAGGTCTATACCATTAGCAAGAGCTCTCAAGGAAGTCGAGCGCTATACATCTGTGGAGTTCGAAGTGTTAGATGAGAGGTTAAAATCTAAAGTTTTAACAGGGCGCTTTAAAACTGGTGATGTTACTGCTTTACTGGATGTGTTAAAGACTAATTTTGGAATTCACGCCGAATTTGATGGCGCAGACCGCATTCTGCTAAGCAGCATACATTAAATGCTTTGCACTTCATGTAAATGTCGCACTGAATCGTCTTTGGGACGAGCTGAAAATAATGATAGTGACGGGGGCCTTCGATTTTTTTTGCTTCTGACACTATTGCTATCTGTTAGCACAACACTGTTGGCAAGTGAGAAATTAAATGAGAGGGTTATTGACTTTCACATTCCTCAACAAGCTTTATCTTCAGCGCTCATTGAGCTTGCTGAACAAGCTGACTTGACCTTAATATTTCCTGACCAGTTGGTGGAGGGAAAACGGTCCAATGCAATATCCGGTTTATCCACGCCGCGCAAAGCGATTAATAAGGTGCTTGCGGGCACGGGATTAGCGGTCGAATTCAGCACGCATAGTTTTCATACGATAAAAATTATGCGTGAGGGAAAAATAATGAAAAATAAAACTAAGATTGGTTCCCATGCTGAACTCGTTGCATCCTTTGCTGGTGACACGCTTGCTCAGTCAAATGCCGATAGTGCCACGTCAGGGACACGCCGAGGTACCATCGAGGAAGTTATCGTGACCGCCACCAAGCGAAGCACTGTTGCGCAGGACACTGCGATAGCGCTGACTGCAGTCTCAGGCGATAAATTGCGAGATGCGGGGGTCGCTAATATCGAGGATCTTGGCGCACTCTCTCCGAGTACGTCCGCTGCACTGATTAACGGGCAATTTGCCGTAACAATACGTGGTGTGGGCAACGAACTACTAACTGGAGGCACAGCGGAGGCTGGTGTGGCAATGCATACTAACGGCGTGTATACCGGAACACTCAGAACGACAGGTAGTGCATTTTTTGATGTTGATCGCATAGAGATTCTGCGGGGCCCCCAAGGGACACTCTGGGGCCGAAATTCCACGGGTGGAGCGATTAATGTGATTCAAACCCGTCCCAGCAAGGAATTTGATGGCTACATTGATGCCAGCTATGGCCGGTTCAATACTTACCATCTGGAAGGCGCATTAAACGGGGCTATTTCAGACAACATACAGGCTCGTATATCAGGGCGGCAGGTAAAGAGCGATGGGTTCCTAGAGAACCTATCGCGTAGCGAGGATCTCGGTGACAAGGACTCTCAGGCTGTGCGAGCTAGTTTCAATATTGACATCAGTGATAGCACAAGCTGGTTGCTAGCCGCTGGGTACTCCGAGCATGACATTAACGGCTATCCATCAAAACAGGAGGGCACCGCTTTTCCATTGGGGGTTGTGAACCCTATCACAGCGCTTGCAGGAAGCCCGCTTGACGGCTCGCTCTCCTTTGCTGAAGTCGAATTCAGTCCAGCGGCTGAACGTGGAAAGTTCGAGGTCTTTCAGACAAACCCCGACGTCTTTGATAAACTGAAATCCCACTATTTCACCTCAGAGTTAAACTTTAAAATTGGTTCAGTGGACGTCGTGCTCTTGTCAGACTATCGAGAATTTGATTACGCCTCTCTGAAAGATGTCGATAACGTAAACACGTTCTTAACAGAGGGTTCTACGGTATTCGACGAGTTCGGAGAGGAGTTCAGTCATGAACTTCGTTTCTCTGGCAGCTCAAACACTCTTCAGTGGTTGGCGGGCGCCTTCGTCTTCCGCTCAGATTTAACTAGTGAAACTCAAGCATTTGCTGGCCCCTACTCAAGCGTTCCGGATACCTTGACGGGAAACTTTTCCTTCTTCCCTCGCATTGAAACAGCCTTAGGAGGTGATCTGTATACAGACGCATGGGCGGTATTTGGGGAGGCCACTCTCGAACTAACGGATCGCTGGAGCATCGTAACGGGCCTGCGATATAGTGATGACGAGAAAGAAACAGACGAAATTCGAGCCCTGTCAATTAACCCTGGTGATGGGCTGTTGACTCTTATTTCATGTCCAAGCGCAGTTTGCCCGTTTACAACCAACTTCAAAGATAGCTGGAATGATGTAACAGGCCGATTCGGCCTGCAGTTCAGGCCTTCAGACGATGTGCTTGTATTTAGTCAGATTGCCAAAGGATTCAAGAGCGGAGGTATAAATCTTGGTGCACAAACCGGCCCATTTGATGCAGAGACATTGCTGAGCTATGAATTGGGAATCAAATCATCTTTCCTGGAGCAGCGTGGTCAACTAAACGCAACTATGTTCTATTCTGACTTCGAAAACTATCAACTACAGTCCATTCTGGGTACCGCGCTTGTAATAACTAGTGGTGATGCCGACATAACAGGGCTGGAGTTGGAATCCAGATATTTAACTAGTGAAACTGTGTCGATAGGGTTGATGGCCTCGTGGAATAATTCGGAGATCACTGACTACAGCGGCGCCTTAATTAATCCAGCTACTCTAGCTCTTGTGCAGACCGGTGAGCCGCTTCCGAGGACTCCGGAGTCCTCCTACAGAGTTGATATTCAGAAAGACTTTCAGCTTTCAAGCGGCCGGCTTATATCCACTGGAGCTGCCTACACTTGGCAGGATGATGCAAATCTAGACCCTTTCGGGACCTTCGGAGCTGATCAGAGCGATTATGGCCTCCTCGATGCTTACATTCGTCTGTCAGAGCTCGATGATCGTTGGTCCTTAGACCTATTTGGCAAAAATCTGACCGATGAGTTTTACAAACAGTCCGCATTCTTAAGTGCCGCTGCACTCGGCTCTGCTGTAAATGCCAATATCGGTGAACGCAGGACCTATGGGCTTAGATTTCGAGCCCAGTACTAGCGCGTGTGGAATTGGAGGATAGTTAACGTTGGCAGTCATTACAGCTATAGATATCGCGTGCCCTTGTCGCCAGATCTAACAATCACTAATTAAGAGGAAAACTCATGTCTGTATCACTCAATATCAGCGACGACATTGCTCTCATTACCATGGATGACGGTAAGGCAAATGCTGTTTCAAACACAATGTTGGAAGCTCTCGAGCACGCCTTAAATGAGGCTGAGCAAAAAGCCGAGGCTGTCGTCCTTGCTGGACGACCTGGTTTGTTTTGCGCTGGTTTCGATTTAAAGATAATGAAAGGTGGCAGTGACGAGGATCGAGCTGCTCTGGGTGATCGCGGGGGTTGGCTAGTACACCGTCTTTACTCTTTCCCCAAGCCTACGATCGCAGCAGCGACGGGTCATGGGATAGCCTTAGGAGCATTATTTCTGCTGGGCTGCGATGTTCGAGTTGGAGCGCTCGGCAACTATCACTTCGGCCTAAACGAAACAGCCATCAATCTGCCGCTGCCCATCTTTGGTTTGGAGCTCGCCGAGGCCCGTCTGGCCCGAGACCGCATGGTTGAGGCGGTTCTGCAGGCGCGTCTGTACCAGGCAGAGGAAGCTGTCACCGTTGGTTACTTGGATTATGCCGTTACGCCGGATAAAGTTATAGCGGAATCCACCAACATTGCCCGCGAATTGGCGGCGATTCCCAGTGAGGCCTACAATGAAAACAAACAATTGATGCGCCGCCAAACGCTCAGCACAATAGCGGCGAGCCTGAAGTAGTGTGATTTAATTATCTGGATATATTTGATGGTATGCCGTATCAGGAATTTGGCCTACGCGAATCGTCAGGGCGCTCCGGGCAATAAGCGGATAAAATCAGTCTGGATACAGTACTCAACAGCCTTAATTATTTTCGTGAGCAGTTAGGTGATTATGGCACTATGTGGTTCAAACCCAAGCCGCTGTTGGAACAACCGGTAGATCAATGTAAAGCGTTTAGCGACTATAGCAACTTTTAAAGCTCATGCAGCTCCAACTCACCTGAATTCTTAGTCTGGAAAGTCGAAGATTCATGGTAAATGGTCAATCAATCGTCTTCTAAGGTTATTGGTAACTATGGTCATGGCTAGTAAGCCAAGTAAAGGAATATTTATGTTTGGACGCAATTTACTCTACACCCAAGGCTTTTTCCCCTTCAGGGATTTCTAACTGGAGATAGGGGGTATTATTAGTGCCTTTTTAAACAAGAGGATAAAACAAAATGCGATCGATTGAATGGTGTTTGTCGAAAGCGCGACTGGCAGCACTTTTAACAATGTTGACTCTTGCTTCCTGCGCGGAGAGAGGCCCTCCAGAAACTATCGCTGTTGCAGCTAACTCAAGCCTTGATAGCTTAGATGCGGATAACCGACCTAACATTTTGTTGATTGTAGCTGATGACATGGGATACACCGATCTTGGGAGTTTCGGCGGTGAGATAGATACCCCAAATCTGGATTATCTTGCTGAATCTGGTTTGAAGCTGAGCAATTTTCATACTGCCCCGACCTGTTCGCCTACCCGTGCAATGTTGCTCTCAGGCACCGATAACCACATAGCAGGTTTAGGCGCTATGGCCGAAGCGATGCCACCTAATCTTAAAGGCCGACCCGGCTATGAGGGCTATTTAAACGAACGAGTCGCATCACTTCCCAGCCTGCTGCAGGATGCAGGCTACCAAACATATATGGCGGGTAAATGGCACTTGGGCCAAGAGGAGCATAACAGCCCAATGGCTCGGGGCTTTGACCAGTCTTACGCCTTGTTGGATGGCGCGGCAGGGCATTTTGACATGCTTGCGGCGGTGGGGCCAGGGCAGGCGCGATACCGGGAGAATAAAAACCTCGTTGAAGTCCCTGAAGACTTTTATTCGACGCGTTTTTACGTCGACAAGTTGATCGACTATACCAAGGCTAACAAAAACGATAATCGCCCTTTTTTCGCTTATTTGGCCTTCACTGCCCCACACTGGCCTTTGCAGGCGCCCGAAGAGTCTATCGCCAAATACAAGAGCGTATACGACGCGGGCTATGATGTGCTCTACAAGAAACGTATGGAGGGGCTTGAATCGAAGGGACTGATGCCTGAGGGAGCGAAAGAATGGCATCGCCTGCCGGGTGAAAAGTCCTGGGATGCTCTGAGCGATCAAGAAAAGCGATACGAGGCGCGCAGAATGGAGATCTATGCCGCCATGGTTGACGATATGGACGTTCATACAGGGCGTTTGTTAAAGCATCTAGAGAGTATCGGAGAGCGAGACAACACTTTGATTATCTTTATTTCAGACAATGGCGCTGACCCAGGTAGCATGAGCAACTTGCCGATGTTTGTAAACTGGGTACGCGACTGTTGTGATAGCAGTTTCCAGAATATGGGCAAAGCGAACTCCTTAGTTTGGTATGGCCCAAACTGGGCCCGAGCCGGCAGTGCTCCCTATAAGGGTTTTAAGGGCCTCACGAGTGAGGGAGGGATTCGAGTCCCCGCTTTTATTCACTTTGCGGGGAGCAAACGGCAGGGTGAAGTTAGTGATACATTTATCTCCGTCAAGGACGTGATGCCGACTTTATTAGACTTTGCAGGCACGACTCACCCGGGTGACCATTACAAAGGGCGGGATGTGGCGCCAATCCAAGGTAAGTCAATGTATTCCTTCTTATCAGGTAAAGCAGATCAGGTCCATACTGAGGACTATGTGATGGGCTGGGAAATTTTTTCCAACCTCGCTATCCGGCAGGGAGACTGGAAGATTACTCAGAGGCCGGTAAATCCTATGGCGCAAAGCAATTCCACCGTTGAATGGGAACTCTACAATTTAGAAAATGACCCTTCAGAGCAAACTGACTTGGCAGCGAAGGAACCCGAAAAGCTGAAAGAGCTGATTCTGCATTGGGATCAATATGCTAAAGATAACAGAATTGTCTTGCCCGAGTGGAAGAGCGGCGAATGAAATATCGTGAAAATTTTATATCACTGAGACTAACTTGTAGTGGCACTTTTTTTGAGTCGATGGATTTTATCGCCCTTTTTACGGCTCTCGCACCTAAACGCGAGAGGGTTGATTCATCAGGCGTCGTTTCCTCACCTGCCGAAGTTTGTATGCCGCAAAGGAAATACTGAGAGGTGCCGTGATTAACACCGTTGCAGTACCAAGCCAAAAGACTGCACTTTCGAACGAACTTGCGCGTGACGGGGCTGGACCACTCTCGGAGAAGTACTGCCTAGAATACAGATGTCTGTAGGCTTTGCATTCATCCTCCATGGCTGAAATCCAGTTGCGAAGTTGCTTCAGATCGGGACTTTCCATCAAAACATATAGCATCGGAACGGGAATACTTGCATACAACTGGACAGTGCCGAACAGATGAATGTCGCGTAATCCTGGTTTTTCGCCATCAAGAAATGGGCCCGGTAACTCGAGGAGCTTATCCTGCCAGTCACGGTAGGCAGCACACATATCTGCGGTCGAAGGTATCTTTTTCATACGCTGTTTTGAACCGTCGTTCAGAGCTGATAATTTTTTTGGAATTTGGCGAAGAATAATATAGAACATTAATGCGACAAATGGCCGACGGAAGAAGTTAGCTAGACGTACCAGGACGTTGTCATTTTCATCGCGAACCCAGCCCCATTGGCGCCAGAATTGGAAAGGGCTATCAATGCGGTTGAAGCCACCCCAGAGTGTTTTCAACAGGGCAATCAAATCTTCCCGTTCCAGTCGTCCGTAGCCGTGCTGCTCTAGAATGTCCGCTGACTGAAGCATCCAGGTACCGTCACCCCCAAGTTGTGCGGGCATCAGAATGCCTGAATGCTTAAACAACTTCCTCGGGGGGAAGGTTATCACCTTGTATTCAACTCCCTTCAGATGAAGACCTAAAAGCACGGCCTGCACCCAGTTTGAGTGATCTCCACCGTAGATGATAACGTCTTTTTTTGCAGAGTCCATAAAACAACCAGTTTGTAATTAAAACTTGAACGGCAGAAGATCGGGCTATTCTTCTAAATTCAAGTATCGCCCCCGACCCCGAATATTGGTCTGCAGCCTCATGATTAACCTAATGTCATTGAGATAGCGATTTCAGAAATCCAATCACCGACCTTTCTGTTTCCATGTAAGTATCGGGCGCCATGTCACGAAATAAAATGTCTGACCCATGCGTGCTACCTAGGATCGTCCTGCAAGCTGCTGATACGCCGGCGCTGAGCAATTTTCGGAAATAGGCAATGCCCTCGTCCCTAACCGGATCAAGTTCGTGAACAGATATAAAATGAGGAGGAAGTCCTTCAAGGTCACTTACATTTGCATAGTAAGGCCAAGCCAGCGGGTTTACTGCATCACTTGAGTCGGGTGTATAAAGTTTGGCCATTGCCGCAGCCTCATCGAGATTCATAACATAACCATCATTCTCGTAAAGAGAGAGAAGATCAGTGGGTTTACTCGCATAGGCTCCCGATATGTGAGGACACATTGCATAGACACCATCTATTTCAGACAGCCATCCTTCTTGCTTGGCTCTCAAGGAGGTAGCAAGTGATAAATTGCCGCCACCAGATGCCCCTGATAGCATCAGAGTAGAAATTCCAAGTTGCCGCTTTTGAGAATATACCCATCGGGCAGATGTCAAGCAATCATTAAGACCTGCCGGAAATGGATGATTACCCAGCATGCCTCCAGCATTGCGAAATTCTACACCTATAACGACTATACCTGCACTCGCAAGGCTGTCTCGCCATCGCACAAATGGAGGAAAACTGGCGCCTAACATCACCATACCCCCGCCATGCAGGTCAACAATGCATGGTAAGTCATTAAAAACTTTTTTGGGCCGATGAATGTGCAGCAGTATTTCGTTTCCATCAATTCCAGTGATCGACTTAGTGGACCTCGTGATATCCGCGGGCACCACTACTTCTGAGGAGAACATCTGCATTTGAGCAGCTTCCATCATCGCGCAGTGGGCTAAGCAATCCTCATAGGAAGAGTTGCCATCAACACCTGCATTTTGCATTGTTTCAGTCGCATCAGGTATTGCCAAAAATGCTTGCCGAAGCCTCGGATCCAAACGGGGATCAAAAGGCAAAGCCAATTCTGGCTGGCCTAGTCGCCCTGGAAAAGCTGATTTGTCGTCCATATTTACATTCCTTACTCAGTTTTCAGTGCCAATCAATTGGGTGGGAATTGTCATGCTGCCGGCTCAAACCCAAAACCGATGGCTTCAATGCCATGATCGTCTCTTCCCATTGAATAGGTGGCCAATGTGACCTTCTTCCCCAGCGAGATGTTCTTGGGATCTGCCGGAGTATTGATGATGTTGGCGTTGACGCTGGTGCCGCCGCAGTTGATCGCCGCCAATACGAACGGAACATCGATTCCGGGTGCGGCAAAAGCCACTATGCTGAAAGCGAGGACCTCACCGTCGGTTTCAACATCAACTGTATTGAATTCGGTCCCGAAACAATTGGCGTAGGCGTTCCGACGTCCAAAAAACCGAGCACCGCAATTGATACACTCGTTTGCGGTGAGATTGGGTTTCCCTCTCAGGCTAACATAGTCAACCAATGGAATCTGCGAGGACATACAGTAGATCCTTTATCTTGTTATAGAATCCTATACAGACGATTGACTGGCTATTTTCCATGAGGTCCCGAGCTCTGGCATAGAATATCGCCGGCACTCGAAAGGCGTATGATGCCTTCTTTAAATTCTTATTGGAGGTCATCACAACAAATGTATTGGCCAAGTCTATCTATGTCTTGGTCATGATCATTCGAAAGGAGCTTCAATGCAAGGCTTTCCCCCATACTTTATTATAGGCATTGTCGGCCAGCTCATTTTAAAAAATCGCCTTAAATAAGGACTTTTTTACAGCAGCTAGATATCAAAGGATGACGGTCTGTATTACCAAATTGATTTGCTCAACATTAAATCGGAACCTATTAAACAATGTAATCTACATGGTATTCCATTGCGGTCGCTTGGTTGGGGCGCCGCCGTGAACCAAAACGTCTAAGGGGGTTGGCAGATAAAGCAGTGCCCAACCCATGCTCTAGTTTAACATTTACTTCTTCGGTGCATGTTGTGCTTGGGCCTGTTGTGCGCGCTGGAAGCCCGGTCGTTCTTTTAAACGCTGCAGGTAGGCCATTGTTTGCGGCTCATAGGCATCGCTGAAGCCCAGTAATTCACCCAGAAAAAGCGCGAAGTGAATCGCAATATCTGCCACTGTGAAACGACCGTCTACTAGAAATTCGTTATCTCTGAGGTTAGCGTTTAACATTTTTAACCGCGCCAGATACCACTTGCGGTAAGCCTCCCCAGCTTCACCCAAGCCCTTCTGCGGCTCCTGAATCTGGAAGCGAATGAAAACAGTCTGTGGAAAGGTTAGGGTCGCATCAGAATGGAACAGCCAGTTCAGGTACTGAGCATATTCGGGGTGGTCGGGTTTCAGTCCAAATTCATGGCGCTGATATTTTTCAACCAGGTAAAGGCATATACCCGAAGACTCTGTCATAAATGTGTCGCCGTCTTGCAAATATGGGATCGTGCCCAGCGGGTTTATGTCCATATACGGTTTGTGCAAAAACCGCGGCGGGAAAGGCATAACCTCCAGATCATAGGGAATCTCCAATTCCTCTAGTGCCCAGAGAGCTCGCAGTGAACGAGCATTATCACAGTGCCAGAGTTTGGGGAGTGTTTGAGTCATTTTGGCTCCTAGAAATTTTTGCAGATATCGAGGATGGCGGAGTATACTGAACTGAAATTTTATTTTCCAATCCCATATTCATTCCGCACTTGGTCCTTGCGTGGAACTATTGAAATTAGGGGCATTATTGCCTAGCATACAACTCAGTAACGGGATCCTTAGGTAAGTGCTATTGTCTTTGACGTTAGTTCGCGCACTCTCAATCATTTCATTTAATCAACGGAGTCTGCATGAGTACCATACCTATATCTGAAATACAAAATTACGTTGGCGCAAATTTGGGTGCATCCGAATGGATGAAGATAGATCAGGCTCGCGTCAACAGTTTTGCTGAAGTGACCGGGGACTTCCAGTTTATTCACCTAGACGAGGAGGCTGCGAGCAAGACACCATTTGGTGGTACCATTGCCCACGGTTTTTTGACACTCTCCTTGGTTGCTTCGATGGGACCTCAGAAGTCGCTGGTACTAGAAGGTTGGCAGATGGGTGTCAATTACGGCTCTGACAAAGTGAGATTCCTGTATCCTGTTCGTGTTGGAAAACGCATACGGGCCCATTGGAAGCTGCTTTCTGTCATCGCGAAGACAGAGACAAACTACCTGTTCAAATACGAAGTAAGCGTTGAAATTGAGGGTGTAGAGACGCCGGCCCTTATCTATGAGTCTTTACTGATGCAGGTAGTCGCCGCCTAAATAAAATCTTCGCAAAGACGGAGCGCCAGAGATATCTCGGTCATTCTCGACGAGGCCTATAGTGAACACCTGCAATGGGTATACCCCCTGACGCTGGTCACGACAGCGGCAACCCTGAAGTAGTAGAATTCAATTCTCAAAACTACTTTCCCCGCTAAGCTTGCTGTTTTCGGTGACACCTCTAAATTGGCAGCAATAAAAACTAAAAAAGGAATTCATGATCCTTGAGATCGCTGGTAATAATCTGCGAGGGTCCGGGAATTCATGGAAAATAGTTAGTGAATCGTCTTACCGACTTACCAATAGCGACAGCGGTGGGTAATAGGCCAACTAGCGGATGATATATGTTTAGTTAGTACTCTCTATAAAGCTATGCACCCCAAGCTTCAAGGACTTCTAAATGGAGATCGGAGGCTCGCTATTTTTTATTTGTTAACTTTAGGATAAATACTATGAAAGACGCAGTGATCGTTTCAACAGCACGTACCCCTATCGGCAAGGCATTTCGCGGTGCGTTCAACAATACCAAAACCCCAACGATGACAGCAATGGCCATAAAAGCTGCTGTTGAAAGAGCAGGTATCGACGGTGCTGAGATTGACGATGTTGTAATGGGTTGCGGCATGCAAGCAGCCAGCGCTGCCGGCAACATTGCCAGAACAGCGGCATTGGCAGCAGGCGTTCCTGTCACTGTATCAGCAAACACTATTGATAGGCAGTGTTCCTCTGGCTTGGCAGCTATCGCTGCCGGCGCTAGGCAGATTATGGTCGATGGAATGAGTGTGGTGCTTGCGGGTGGGACAGAACAGATCTCATTGATTCAAAATGATTATATTAAAACGGCAGCAACCGGAGTTGATCCTAATGTACTTGCACAGGCTGAGCACGCTTACATGCCAATGTTAGGCACGGCTGAATTTGTCAGTGAAAAGTACGGCATATCACGAGAAAGCCAAGATGAATATGCTCTTCAATCGCAACAGCGTACGGCAGCTGCGCAGCAAGCCGGCAAATTTGACGATGAGATTATCACTACCACCACCACCAAGGCCGTCATCAACAAAGAAACCAAAGCAGTGACTTATGAGGAAGTGACGTTAAGCCAGGATGAAGGCAATCGCCCTGGTACTAAACTAGAAAATCTGCAGGCATTAAACCCTGTCATCGAGGGAGGTTGTGTCACCGCAGGCAATGCTAGCCAGCTATCTGATGGCGCTAGCGCCTGTGTTTTGATGGACGGTAAACTGGCTGAACAAAAAGGTCTCGCTCCATTAGGCACTTACCGCGGTATGGCGGTTGCCGGCTGCGCTCCAGAAGAAATGGGCATTGGCCCGATTTACGCGATACCTAAACTCTTGAAGCAACACGACCT
>Ga0315315_10004189_pt1 | contig 13290 bp, 15 predicted proteins | sample M140m3416metaG_FD_203699 | JGI IMG/M metagenome (GOLD analysis project Ga0315315, IMG submission 203699) | Ammonia-oxidizing marine archaeal communities from Monterey Bay, California, United States - M1 40m 3416 | ecosystem: Environmental > Aquatic > Marine > Intertidal zone | place: USA...
TCAACAGGATAAAAGAATATTAAGAGATGGATACATCCCTCTGCGAGAATCACAAAATAGTCAACTTGGATTAGCATCACGAAATCCAGGTATAGCCCGCCCATCAGAACGTGATAGATATAGATATAACGCAGAAAAATTAAAGGAAGAACAAGAAAAAAAAGAGAGACAATTAGCAAAAAAGAGAGATGAGAAAAATAAAACAGAGAAGGAGAGACAGAGAAAAGAGTTGGAAAAAATACAATATAATAAAATAAAAAATAAAATAATTGAAAGTGATTATCAATATATAAATTCTTATTTTGATAATTATAAAGATATGTTAATAAATAGAGATAATAGTGAATTAGTAAAGCGTTTGATTGATAGATTTAAGAACAAGAATGATGTATATTTAAAAAACATTTTATGTAAAATCAACGAACATTATAAGAGTTATCATAATACAATCAAGAATTATAAAATATCAGGGCAATTTAATGCTACCACTAAGACATACGATACAATTGATTTTGGTAATTTAATAAATAGTGGAAAATTAAAATGCGATGATCATAATGATAGAATTGGCATAGATATAAGAGGTTTAGCTGATAAAACAACAAGAGATGTAGGTGATTTTGCGAGTAAAACAACAGGAAATGTCGTAAGTGGTATAGGTAGCTTCTTTGGTAGTAAAGGAGGCAAAAAACCTACCAAAAAACCTACCAAAAAACCTACCAAAAAACCTACCAAAAAACCTACTAAAAAACCTACTAAAAAACTTACTAAAAAACCTACTAAAAAACCTACTAAAAAACCTACTAAACCTAAAAAACCTAAAAAAACTGTTAAAAAAGTAAAAAAATAAATTAGCCTTTATTATTTATAATTTTGTAATTTGCTAAATTAATCATATTAGTTAAATTATTTGTGATGGGTAAATCTTTATATTTGTCATTATAAAATTCAGGTTTATTAAGAGCATTTCTACTTGTTAAACTTTTAATTGGACAAGTATCTTCTAATATAAATTTCGCATTATTATCGCTTAAAAATCCATCAGTTGAAAAATAAATAGCAGAAGGCATTTTGATATTACCATCGGGTAAAGAATAGAAAGTATTGGGATATTTAAACGTAAATTCAAATGAATTTGTAGTTATTTTTTTGAAATTACAAGTATTTTCAAATGCTATATCAACACTTGCGAATGGTAAAGCAGTACCACTATAATTTCCTAAAGTATCTGGAGGATTAGAGGCATATACATAAAGATCTTTATTAACTTTTTTATTACCAGAAATAATTAAATTGTATTTATCTAATTTAATATTTGCTGAAACATATTCATTGTTAATATTCATATTCTATAAAAATATTAATATAAAAAAAATAAGTAAATTAATTAAAAGAACCAGTATTTATAGAAGTACCTAAACCTAATTCATCAAATACTTTTTTAGTACAAGATACATTATCACAAGTAACATAATATTTATTAGGCATTGTAACATTATCAATAGGATTTTTATTTTTAGAATCAAAAGGCATCATATTTGCTTTACATTTTTCCATATCTTTTTTAATTATTGATTCAGCATTTTGTTGTAAATACATTCTAGATTCATAGCTACTTTTTATAAGATTATTTTCAGTCATATTTTCCATTAATTCATAATTAATTATACACTTGGGTCTATAATCAGTAATAGAACGACCATCAGACATTTTTAAAGGACATAAATTATTTTTAGTAGTATTATTCATAATATATATTAATATTCTATCTAATAGTAATTAAGAATATTTTTATTTATATATTAGCATTTAAAATTCTATCTATTAATACATTTTTTGTTCCTTCTAAAGATAAATTATTTTCTGCACATATTTCTTTTATTTTATCCAAATTAAGCCTATTTAATTTACTTTTAGTATATGTACTATTATTATCAGATACTACAGATGCTAATTCTTCAATATTATCAATATCATCTATATTTATATCTGTGGTTAAATTAATTGTTTTTCCTACATTTTTTTGTTCTAATTCTACTATTTTAGGTTCCGGTTTAACTTGTTGAGGAGGAGGTGGTGGTACAGGATTTGGTAATTTTTCAGGTATTATATGAACGACTTTCGGCATTTGTCTTTCTACTTGAGGGGAATCTTTATTATACATTTGTTGTGGCGGAGGAACATTAGGTACAGGAGGCTGTGAAGGAACGTTAGGTACTATAGAAGGCATTTGTTGAGCTGGAGTAGCTACGGGTTTAACTACTTTAGTTGGTTCGGGAAAATTTTGAGCAACAGGTAATGGTACAGGATTTTCTACGGGTGCTTCAAAAAATTCTTTTTGTTTATCATTATTTTTTACAATTTTTATATCTAAATCATCGTTAGTGTTTATATTATCGAATATATCTTTCATGGTATCATCTATATCAGTATTATTAATAGTACTATTACCTTCTTTTAGTGTTTTATTTTCTTTTTTTAGTAATGAATTTTTTTTCTCTAATGTATTATTAGCATTGTTTAGTTCTGATATTCTTCTCCAAAAGAATAAAATAATCAAAATAGTAAGTAAGCCAAATAAAATAAAAAGATAATATGATATATTGTTTAAGTTAAACTTTGGAAAGTTAATCATTTAATCTAAAATATTATCGCATATTATTTTTTTCATATTTTTCGCAGCATTAATAACATCTAATGGAAAGTTTTTATTATATAATAATTCTATAGCAATACATTGTTTTGAAGAGCCTCTTTTAATTTTATAAGGGAATGTGAAACTATTATCATTATTTTCAATAGCATTTACTGATAAATTAATGAATCTATTTGGATATATTTTTTCTAAATTAGTTAATTTATAAAAATGTGTAGTTATTATTAAATTGATATTTCTATTATTACCTAATTTTTCAGCTACAGCAAAAGCAGTTGCTATACCTTCTGTTGGAGGTGTAGAATGCATGGGTTCATCCATGAAAAATATACCTTTTTTATCGCTATCAATTAAATTATTAGCTTTTTCAATCATATTAGCACAAAGTTCTGCTTCAGCTTCAAAATAAGACTTAGTGCCTAATTCATCAGATATTCTCATAAAAGAATAAATACAATCATAAATAATCATGGATGATTTTTTAGAATAAGTAAGACCAATTGTTTGAGATAAAATAATATTAGATAATATAGATTTGACATAAGTAGTTTTACCAGCGGCATTAGGACCGGTAATAATAAAGTTTTTAGATAAATTGACAGGATTTGATATTTGTTTATCATCAAGTAATGGATTTTTAATATTCCATAATTTAGTTACAGTATTATTATATTCTGGTATAGATAATAATTTATTAAATTTAATTTTACTAATTTCATTAATAATATCTAAAGTATATATTGAAATAAGTAATTTAGATATATTTTTTTTCATATTTTCATTTTTCCAAATATTATGTATATTTGTCATTGTATTAGTTAATTTTATACTATTTGGTTCATAAATATGTTCCGTGAAAGGTTTTAAGATATTATATAAGTCATGGTTTTTATAATAATAATCTATAATATTATTGGCTTCATTAATAAAATTAATAACTCCGTGCATTTTTTTATGTAAGGTTTTTTTAGTTTTATATAACATATAAGAAAATTCGAAAGTTTGATAAATACTATAAATATAGATTGATACATATATAATAAATACTATGAATTTGAAAATATTGAATTTGAAATTATCTGTTTTTTTGAAAAATAATGAAAAGAAATTCTTAATAATACCTAAATAGTCAGTAATTTTCATATCAAATTTTAGATATTTGCGTAAATAAATATAAGGACCAATTAAAGCAGATAAAGGATAAAATAATGTCGATAATGGTATAAATAATATTTTATATATATGATAAGAGTCTAATAAATATTCATAGTGATTTATATATTTCCATAAAAATGTATTAGGAAATAAAACATTAATCATATTATCATTGCCAATTTCATGATTTAATTTATAAATCCATAATATATCACTTTCGAATTCTTTTAATATTTTAAATGAAGCTTCATCATAGTCATTAAAATACGATTTTTGTCTTGATAATAGTAAATTTTTGTCATTTATAGGATTTTTCAATATATTTATAAATAATTTTTTACTTCCTTGTAATGCGGGAATATTTTCTCCCCAATTTAATATATTTGTATCTTTAAATATTTCATTTGATATATCAACTGTATTATTATTATTAATTTTAAAGTGATGGTCAATAATATTATCTATTATAAAATTTTCATTATTTAAATCAAAATCAAGTAATTTTTCTAAATTTTTAATTTCATTATTCATTTAATATATATTAAGTAAATAAATATATAAAAATATTCGCATAAAAAATGATATATAATTAAAATATTATTATTATAATGAATAAGATAAATATATTAAATGGCACATATATGTATATTATTGAAACAGAACCTTATGAACCAAATAAAGATAGTTATGAAAGGGCGTGGTATATCATAAATAATTATGATAAAGAAAATTATAATAAGATAGTATCTGAATCAATTATTAAAAATAATATTAAAAATGGAATGAATTATGAATAAATTTTCTTAAAATGAAAAGCTAAAAATACTGAAAATATAGTAGTAATAAAGTTGAGTAAAACAAATAATATTATGAAAGGAATAATATAATATAGTAAGTGAATAAGTAATGGTTTTATAATTTCTTTTTTTATATTAGATTTAGATAATTCTTCTTTAATATAATCAATTAAAATATTAGATATATCGCAGTTATCATTATTTTCTTGCGTCATATTATTTTTAAGGTATATCTTATTATAAAACAGAATATATTAAATAGATAATGAACGACATTATAAAATTGAAAAAACCTTTAATTAAAAAAAATGCTTATATATCGGTGCCTCGTGAAAATATAGAATTGATTTTTGATGATATTAAAATTAAAGATATTAAAAGAATAACAAATAAATCAAATACTTCTAAAATAGAAATAATATTAAATGATATAAATCAGAAGCAACTTAAAGATATTGATATTAAAACTTTTAATTATTATAAGAAAAACAATAAAAAATGGTTTGATAATAATTTAAATGATGCGGAATTAGACGATTTATTTTATAGTTCATTTTGCGAACAAACGAATACACTGGATATATTATTATCTAAAAATAGTGAGATAATATTAAATAATAAAGCGGAGGAATTGAATACAAATGTGTTAGAAAAAATAAAAAAGGAAACTAATTATAAGATAAATGTTGATATAGAATTAATTGGTTTATATATATATAAAAATTTAATAAAAAATAAATGGTTGATAAAGAAAATAGTAATAGAGGATATAACAAATGATATAGTAGATATTAATAATAAAGAATTAGAAAAAGAATGGAATGAAACATTGATAGAAACATTGGATATATTGGAAGAAAAAAAGAAAGAATATGATAAAAAAAAAGAGGAAATAGATAATTTTAAGGAAATAAATATAAATTTAATGTCTGAAATAAAAGATATTCGGGATTTAAATTTATGGAATAAAAAAATAAATATCTTAAAAAATAATATCAAGAATATTTTATCTATTAATGATAATAGATAGATAAAAAATATTAAGGTATGGCTTCAAATAATACTATTGTTATATCATTTTCAATTGCTTTATTCTTATTATTAATATTATTGTTATTGATAACATATAATTCTAAATGTCAAATGAATAATATGGATAAATTAGAAACTTTTGTTAGTGCTCCTTCTCCTGGAACTCCATATAACGGAAATGTAACATCGAGACCCCCGGTATCTATACCTCCTTCTCAATATATGCCTTCGCCTGTAGCACCCCCTCAATCTGTTGCTGATATACAACAAGAAAGTAAACCAACAGCAATAGGTAAAGATTCCGCTTTCTTTAGAGACTCGCCACTTGAAGCAGCCGATCCATTAGGTGTTTCTTATCCCTCTAAAGTAGAATCAACTAAACCAAAATCGGAAGGAACTGCTAATAAATTAAATCCTGAAAATTCGCTATCTTGCTTTCCAAGAGAAAGATTAACTTCAGATGATTTATTGCCTCAAGATGCTAATTCAAAATGGGCGAAAGTAAATCCAACAGTAGAAGGAGAATTAGAAGGTAGTTTCTTAACTGCCGGATATCATATTGGAATAAATACTTCGGTGGGTAGAAATAATAGTTTAGATATTAGACATGAGCCAATGGCACCACAAATACCAGTAAGTCCTTGGGGTATTAGTACAATAGTACCTCAGCAAAAAACAAATGGTTTATATGATATTGGAAGTGGTTGTTTAAATGAATAATTAATTTATTTTTCCTTTATATTTAAATATTTATTATAAACGCACAAATACTTAAGAATTATGTATAAATATTATTTAATGACTAAAAATAATTGTCAAGAATTATTATTTAAATCACTTAATGATTATTATAATAGGGATAATAATTATAAAAAAATATTTAATGATATTATTTCCGGAAAACATAAATTGTCTTTAAGATTAATTGATTGGTTAGTTACACATTACGCAAGAGATAATAATATTTATTATTGGCACGATAAAGATACTATATATTATGAAATGCCTTCTAATAAAGAAAATATAAAAAAAATAAATGTTTATCTTGATTATCGTGCTCAATTGAAATCATACACAAAATTATATTTCGATACTTTTAGAAGACATGAGCGTATTAGTTTTTATATAGATAATGACAAAATGATAGAAACAACACTTGGTCAGTTAAATTTTTTTAGATGGATATTTAATAATAATATATTATTATATGCTGAAAAAAATTATGAATCTATTTATAATAATATGATAGACTTTAATAAAAATAATAAAAAAATAAAAAAAAATAATAATAAACAACATATTATTAATATAAAATCTATATTAACTTTTAATTAACTTTTAATTTTTAAAAAACCTTCATCATTCCATAATCTTCCAGATTCTAGTGGTTCGCTTGTTGGTAAGTTATTTAATCGTATATCTATATTTGAACTATTTGTACTAATTATACTTAATGAATTTTCAATATTACTAAAATCTACGGATATTATATTACGATTATCTATTACTATATTTTTTCCTTGTGACAAAGAAAAACCTCTTGGTCCTCTATCTCCCCTATCTCCTTTATCGCCTTTATCACCTTTTAAACCTTGTGGTACAACTATATCTGTTGTACCATATGTAATGTCACCAACCTGTGCTAATATATTATTACTTGTATCTTTGAAAATTATTTCAGACATATTATCACCTTTTAAACCTTGCGGTCCTATAGGTCCCTGAGGACCAATATCACCAGTATTACCTTTCAAACTTCCTGTTTCTAAATTTAAAGATTCTTTGGTGCCATTTATAATTAAACTATTTCTTTGAGGATTATAGAATATTGATGTAATACCATCACCGTCTCTTCCTCTTATATCTTCTGTAGTAAAATTATTACCATTATCAGTTGTAAATGTTAATGTACCCATTATATTATTATAACTAATGTCACTAATTCCATCACCCGGAGGTCCCTGTAGTCCTTGAATTCCTTGAAGTCCTGTATCACCTTTATCTCCTTTTAGACCTCTGGCTCCCTGAGGTCCTTGAAAATGATCAATATCATCGTGAGTTAGATATACGGTACCACCCGATATATTAAGATTTTCAACTGTTAAAATACCATTTATATATAAATTGTTATTTAATTCTAATGTTTCTTTGTCAAAAATTGAAAATCTTTCGGTAATATATTCTAATCTTCTAATATAATTTGATGTATTTATAAAATCAATGGGATGAGTATTTTCATGCCAGTATAATTCATTAATATCATTAACCGATAAAAAATAGTTAGAATTTATATTATAATTATTTATATTGTCAGGCAATACGTATTCTATATTACGTAATAAATTATTATTTGCTTTTAATACTAAACTTCTATTATTACTGTTATTAAAAGTTATATTACAAGTCGTCAATCCATTTTTTATATATAAAAAATTATCATTATTAAATATACTATTATTAATATCATTATTTTGATAACCTACACCTACTTTATTTTTATTTCCAATCAATATTGTATTATCTATATTTTTTAATAATATATTATCAATATTTGTTATTATTTCATTATTATCTTGTAAATTATTACCAATATATATATAATTATTATATAAATTTGTATTAATTATATTATTACTATTCCCTATTATTAACGAATTTGATGTATTATTTACTAAATTATAATTTCCATAAATATTATTTTTATAATTTGTATTTATATTATTACGTGTACCATAAATATTTGTATAATATATATTATTATCAGAAACATTATTATTATTACCGATAATATTTGTATTTTCAATTTTATCAATTCTATTATTATTATATTTTCCAATTAATATATTTTCTTTTGAATTATTTAAATAATAACCACTATTTTCTCCTATTAATATAGTTTTTGAAATATTATCGGCATTAATACCAGAATTTATACCTATAAATACATTTAAATTATTATTAATACTACTACTAGTATATAATTTTTCACCTGAGTTTTGTCCAATAATTACAGAATCAAAATCAAATTTAATATTTTCTGAAGAAGACATGTCTAAACCACCATTATAATTTGTTGTACTACTCATTAAATATTACAATTATTTAATATTTTAAATAAATTATTTAATCCAAATACAAAAACACTTGTAAAAATTATCGGTGTATAGATATATATATTATCTATATAATTATTAATTTTGTTATTTATTTCATTTAATACAATAACATTATATAAATTATGATCATCGTAATCATAATTATATAAATTAAATTCTTTTTGTGTTGTTACATAAGCATAAAAATTATATAAATCTTTAGTATTATAATTTGTCAATTTATTCATTATATAACACAAATAATTTAATTGTTTATATATTTTAGAATGAAAAAAAAATCAGGAGGGACTAATTATATCACTGGGCCATATGGAGCATCAGATCATGCAATAGCTTTAAAAACACAAACAGGTATTATTAGCCCTGTACCATCTAATCATAATCATCCAACAAGTTCTTTTGCTGCTAATGCCGAATTAATAACAGATTCTCAACAAGCTGGAGGTGGTAGTTTAAGTAAAAAATATAAATTAATTGGAAAATTATTAAATAATTTAAGTAATAAATACAAAAAAAACGTAAAAACTAATTTAAAATTAGAAATAAATAAACTTAAATTATAATGATGGTATTATTGGATAATTTAATTCTTCGCATATTTTTTTCCATATTTGGTCTTGCAAATATAGTTTTTCACGACTTTTTAATAAAGGAAAGTATTTTAAATACTCATTTAATCCTAATATTTGAAAAAATTTATATAAAACATAACTATATGATAAGAAGTTTTTTCTATCTTTTGGACAATGTTTTAAGAAAGGTCCTTGTATATCTCTAAACATAATACATAATTTTTCTTCTAATTCTGCTGAAAATTGAGGAGTAGGAAGTCCATTAATTCTATTTAATATATAATTAATATGTTCATAATATTTATTAATTCTTAATCGTTTTAAAATTTCTCGCATTTTGGTATATGTTATTTTTTTTGTATCTATGATTTTTTCTTTTTTTATTTCTCCTAATATTTTTTCAAATATATCATCTGGTATATCTGTACTTTCTTTACCTTGTACTTGATTACACCATTCTCTAAAGTGATTAATTCTTTTATAACTAAAATGTGATGTATCTTTAGTATTTTGTTTTAATATTGGTCTATTTTGTTCTACAAGTAATGTTTCTTGATAGCCACATTTTTCACAAACTAATATTGCTTCGTGTTGTAGACAAGTTAATTTTGTATCACATTCTTTACATATTTCTAAATTTTCTTTACTTGTTTTTTTAATATGTTTTTTATCTGTTAAAGATAAATATTCATCAACTAATTGACTTTTATCTGTATTTAAATTATTTACTGTTTCACTTTTATTATTTAAAGCATCTAAAATAGTTTTTTGATTTGTAAAAATATTTTTAGATTCCTTTTCAATCATATCATAATAATTAAATAGTATATGACTAGTATCGTTATAGTAATCTACTTCATTATATTTAACTAAATCTTTTATTTTTTTATCAATCTTGATAATTTCTTCTTTAATTAAGATATTTGAATTCCATAAATTATCATAATTTGAATCTAAAATATTATTATCATTTAATATTAAAATATTTGAAGAAAGAAAATCTACTTTTTTATTTAAATAATCTCTTTTATCTATATAATCATCATATTCCTTTTTTTTATTTTCAAAATCTTTAATTATATTTAAATGCATTATATTTAATGTACAATTGTCTTTATTGGCCGTATTATTTATTCTTTTTTTTGAAGTTTTATCTTTAAACATTGTTTAATGTATATTATTTTAAATAAAACATGTTTTTATATCTAAATATTTTTTTCTAATGTATTAGTATAAGATACTATATATTATGGGCGGCGGTCTATTACAATTAGTTGCGTATGGTGCACAAGATGTTTACTTAACTGGTAATCCACAAATTACTTTTTTCAAAGTTGTATATAGAAGACATACTAATTTCGCCATTGAATCTATAAGACAAGTTTTCAATGGACAAGCTGAATATGGTAATACTATAATTTGTCAAATATCCAGAAATGGTGATTTAATAAATCGTTCCTATGTTGAACTTGATATAAAAGGATTAAGTTTTGATATAAACAGTAGTAATAAAACTAAATATGTAGATTATTTAGGATTAAAAATATTAAAGAGTGTAGTATGCGAAATAGGTGGTCAACAAGTAGATAAACATTACTCAGATTGGATGTATATTTGGAATGAATTATCTTTACCTATTGGTAAAAGATTTGGTTATGATAAAATGGTAGGGGCAAATGGTGATTATTTATCTAAAGTATTATCTAATTATAAAACAAAATTATCTATTCCTTTAGAGTTTTGGTTTTGTAGAAATGTAGGTTTGGCATTGCCTTTAATTGCTTTACAATATCATGAAGTAAAATTTAAAATAGAATTTTCAACTGCTGGTGAAATAGCGTATAATGTAAATGCTTTAGGTGATCCTGATAATAATCCTGTAACAACTATAGACCCATTTGAATGTAACATTTATGTGGATTATATTTATTTAGACACCGATGAAAGAAGAAAATTTGCTCAATTATCTCATGAATATTTAATTGAACAATTACAATTTACAGGAGAAGAACAATATAATCAACAAATAAGATTAAACTTTAATCATCCTTGTAAAGAATTGATATGGGTTTCTAAATGGCCACAAGATAACATAGATAGTAAAAAGAACCACGTTGCTAATTGGAATAATTATTCAAGTGAAGAATTACCAGATAATGGGGAAGGGGGAAAAAATCCTTTTGTTTCTTGTGATATAAAATTAAATGGTACTGATCGTATAGCTAAAAGAGATGGTTCTTATTTTGATTTAGTTCAACCATATCAACACCATACTAATATTCCTAAGAATGGTGGTATTAATGTGTATTCATTTGCTATAAAACCTGAGGAACATCAACCATCTGGAACTTTAAATATGTCAAGAATAGATAGTGCTCATCTAAATGTTAAAATAGATGATAGTTCGGGTAAAAAAACTGGTAGTTTATTAATTTATGCTGTAAATTATAACGTTTTGCGTATAATGTCAGGAATGGGTGGCTTAGCTTATTCTAATTAATTTTAATATGTTAAAAATCTAGATTTATTTTTTCTTTGTTATAATTAGATATATAGTATATAATGGGAGGAGGTCTTTTACAATTAGTTGCATATGGTGCCCAAGATGTTTATTTAACTGGTAATCCACAAATTACCTTTTTCAAAGTTGTTTATAGAAGACACACTAACTTTGCTTTAGAATCTATACAACAAACTTTTAACGGTTCCGTAAGTTTCGGTCAACGTGTAACCGCTACTATATCAAGAAATGGTGATTTAATCTCAAGAGCTTATTTAGTTATGAGTTGTGAAACTGATCATCATTCAGACAATACTTTAGCAAGTTCTAAAATTGCAGTTCCTTATTTAGGTTTACGTGCTATTAAAACAGCTGAAGTAGAAATTGGTGGTCAAAAAATAGATAAACATTATTCTGATTGGATGTATATCTGGAACGAATTATCTTTACCAGTAGGCAAAAAAGAAGGTTATTATAAAATGGTTGGTGGTGCCGGTGGAGTAGTATCAGGAAAAATGTATGTACCTTTAGAATTCTGGTTCTGTAGAAATATTGGTTTAGCATTACCTTTAATAGCTTTACAATATCATGAAGTAAAACTTACTATAGAATTTGCTAGCGGTGGAAATTGTGCTGTCTATGGGTCTGATGATTTAACTGGATTAAAAGCAGAATTATGGATTGATTATATTTATTTAGATACCGATGAAAGACGTAAATTCGCCCAATCTTCACACGAATATTTAATTGAACAATTACAATTTACTGGTAAAGAATCTGTACCTAACAATAAAGCAAAAGTTAAATTAAATTTCAATCATCCTGTAAAAGAATTAGTTTGGGTTGGTCATGGCATGTCTACTAATAAATGCTGGATGAATTATACAAATGATGTTACAGGAGTTACTGAATTATATGATATATCTGCTACGGGGGACAGCAACGACCCTAAAAATATAATATCTTCTTATGAAGATATAGCTAAAAAGTTTGGTCCAAACAGTGGTGAAACAAATCGTGTAAGTTCAGCTAAATTAATATTAAATGGCAATGACAGATTTTATGCGAGAGATGGTGATTATTTCAATTTAGTACAACCTTTCCAACATCACGAAAATATTCCTAATAACCGTGGTATCAATGTTTATTCATTTGCGTTAAAACCTGAAGAACATCAACCATCCGGAACTTTAAATATGTCTAGAATAGATACTGCTACTTTAGATTTAGAATTTTCAGATGCGAAAGTATCAGAATTATCAATATATGCTGTAAATTATAACGTTTTACGTATATTATCCGGTATGGGTGGTATTGCTTACTCTAATTAAGTTTTATTATGTTAAAAATCTAAAATTATTTTTTCTTTGTTATAATTAGATATATAGTATATAATGGGAGGAGGTCTTTTACAATTAGTTGCATATGGTGCTCAAGATGTTTATTTAACTGGTAATCCACA
>Ga0315315_10004190_pt1 | contig 13290 bp, 29 predicted proteins | sample M140m3416metaG_FD_203699 | JGI IMG/M metagenome (GOLD analysis project Ga0315315, IMG submission 203699) | Ammonia-oxidizing marine archaeal communities from Monterey Bay, California, United States - M1 40m 3416 | ecosystem: Environmental > Aquatic > Marine > Intertidal zone | place: USA...
CATTGGTGAAACGTTTTGAGCTTCATCTAGGATAACATAACAGTTTTCTAGATTGACACCACGTAAGAAGTTCAATACACCAATCTCTAGTTTACCATCACTCATCATCTTGGTAGCTTTATCTTTACCAATAATCTTATCTAGTATAGTAAATGTAGATTCGTTATATTGTTGTATCTTAGCAGATAACTCACCAGGTAAGAAACCTAACTTATCTTCGTTACCTACATCAACGGTAGGATTAATAATAATAAGTTTATGATATGGTGTTCCTCTACGTAGTACATCTTGTAAAGCTTTGTAGATGGATACGTAGGTTTTACCAGTTCCAGCTATTCCATGACAGAATATAAGTTGAGTTTCCTCTTCTCCTATTATATTGTAGAATATATTCTGATTACTTGTTTTAGGTTTAAAGTTATTTACTATCTTAGGTATAGCACCTAATTGTGATTTATATTTTCTACCAGCCATGAGCCTCACTCCATAGTTTAGTTGTCGTTGGAAACACTTCATTCATTTGTTTTAATAATACTTTAGCATATTCTTGTATCTCTATTTGAGATGTCTTTTCGTTTCTCAATTCAATGAAATTCATTATTGCTTGAAATGAAGCAGTCCAATAAACTTCTGTATATTGTGAAAGTGGTAACATAGCTCTAGCCTGTTCTTTCGCAACTCCCATTATCAACATCTTATCATATAATCCTTTGGTTGTATTTAATGCTACTTGATAATACCACTTAGCCCTACTATTATGTTCTTCATCCAACTGACCTTCTGAAGCTTGTTTGTTGTCTTTAGATTGTTTTCTCCAAACTTCAGGTATATAAAAGTCTTCGACCTCAACATACCTACCACTAATCTCATTCCATGCATGGTCTTTTGTAGCGGAATTGGATGTAGTCTCTATACCAACAACGTGTTTATACCATTGTCTCATTACGAACTCTGGTGCCTTGATATGAAACTGAACTTGTAAGTGTCTGAATGGAGAATAGTGTTTGTGTTTTGCCAGATAACGAACCAACCGTTCATCTGACTTATCGAACTTCTCTTTTCTCTTACCGAATGATACACGAGCAGAATTAACTACTGTTAAATCGTTTCCTAACGAATCAATAACCTCAATAAAACCTTTATCTAAAACTTCTAACTTCATATTAATTTAACTCCATTTTTTTTTCATATTCATCTAAAACTCTAAATGTTAATATCCATTTCATATCATCTCCATCATCCCATTGTTCGTAATCTTCTAGTATACAATTATCAGTACACATCTTTTCTATAACTTTCTTTTGTTGGTCTTCCTTATTACATATAACATATATCAAGTCACCATTAGTTCTAACGAATACATTGTTATTAGAATGGTTATATGTTATATCATCTTTCATTATACATCCATCACATTAGTTACTTGTATTAATATAATTGCTAAAGCTAATAGTATACAAACAAATGTTTTAATTGTGGGTATTTCTCCGATTAAGAACCATGACAAAAAACCAAATGTAAGTGTACCTATTCCAAAACCTGCAAGTCTCATATTCCAAAATGCTCCAAAGTGTTCATAAGACCACATAGTACTATAAAAGAATAATGGAGCTATGATAAGACTTGTACCATATACCCACCACATTGATTTTAAAAAATTTATGTTAGTCCAAACATAATGACCTTGTAACTGAAAGAATGCAAATACAGAAGCTATAGCCTGAAACAGTATTGCTAAAACCAATTTGTTCACTACGATAGATTCTCCAATATAACTTGTTTAGTTGTTGCTCCTATTAATCTGTTTACTTCAGAACCATTTTGTTCAATAACTACAGTAGGTACTGAACGTACATTGTATTGTTTTGCAATGTCTGCTTGTGAATCAATATCTATAAAAGATACTGAATGACCTTCGTTAGCTACCTCTTGCATAATAGGTTTAAATCTCTGACATGGTCCACACCATGTTGCTGTAAAATATTTAATTGATTTCATTATTTACTCCAATAATAATATTTAGATGTTTGTGTTGTTGTCTCTGTTGAATAACTTACTATAATTTCTTGTACCATTATATCTCTTCTCCATATAACGAAAATTTCTTTATTGGTTGAGGTTTCTCTACACCATCCTCGATATAGACCTCACCCTTCTTTGCGTCTACAAAAAATTGTGTTGCTTTGTGAACCATATATATTTGATTTAAACAATCTGTTAGTGTTCCATATACAACATCATTTTCCTCTTCTACTAGTACCCACCTATCTCCTGGTGGTACTCTTTGTGCAACTAATTCTTTCATGCTAAAGCTGGTTTCTCCTGTATTATTACTTTCTTTAAAAATATGGATTCTGCCATATCACATATATCATCAAAATCTGAATCGGATAAACGTGGTGATAGACCTTCCATAGTTTGTACATTAAAATGATCCATTATTAAGTCAACTATAATGGTATCTATATTTGTCTGTTCTTTATTCATGGTATGTTTCCTTTAATATAAATATAACGTAACTTGACTAGATTAAAAAATTTATTCTAATCGTCTTTGAATAACCACCATACTATAACTAAGTGAATTATAGGTATAAATATTAGTAATACCATTCTTTTACATCCACATAAGATAATTGTAAATAATCGCCGCTAATATCATTAGAACTATTTTAAGATGTGCAAAGAAGTTATCTTGTTTAGTCCACGTTGGTTTTTTGTGATTATTCCATTTACTCATTTTACTAATGTTACCTGTATCCTTTCAAATCCGTTAGCTATATAATATATTCCTGTAGGTAAATTACTTGTATTCCATCTGTATGTACCATCTATGTATATCTCATCTACTTCTCTACCCATCATATCATAAATAGTAGCAATACCATTACCAGCTATAAACATATACTCATTCGATGGATTAGGCCAAGCGAATAGAAACTTAGTACCCACATAATAGAACTCATCAGTTATCTTCTCAAACTCTTCTGTCGTTAGTATTGATTGTAGATAAGCCATAGCTTGTGTCGTAGTACCATTCAGTATATCTTGTAGATAGATTATAACATCCAATACATTAATAATACCATCATCGTTAATATCACCAGCTTCTATAGAACAGAGATTTTCACTATAACCCAAGATAATATCAATTAACATCATTACATCAACTATGTTCTGATATCCATCACCATCCAAGTCAGCTCTAACAAATACATTATTATCACATTGGTCACATATATTACCTATACCATCGTAGTCGTCATCCAACTGAGCTGGATTATAATTCTCTATACAATTGTCTAAGTTATCGTTTATACCATCGTTATCAAAGTCTTGGTCTAGATTCTCTAATCCTTCGTTAATAAAATTAATAATAGCAGTTTGATTAAATCCTGATTCTGAGTATAGTACTTCTCCATCCCCACCTATTACAATATTGTGTGGTATATAACCAGTACCAAACAACCCATAGACATTACTAACATCATCCATAATAGGATAGGTTACTCCAAATGTACTAGCCCAACTCTCACAACTATATGGTTGATTCCAATCAGAACCAAAGGCTACTACAACTACAGGTTCGTTTATATAATTCTGATATATGTATTCTGATACAGGAGCCTCCTGCGTACACGATGGTCACCAAGAGGTAAAAAGATTTATCCAAACGACTTGGTTACGACCATCAATTTCGTAAGACCAATAACCGTCACCGTTAACGCAAATGGGAGAAGAAAAATCTTGTACGAAGTCTCCGACTTGGTAAGTTTGGGAACGCGCCATAGAGAGTACGAAAAACGATATAAGGAAGTATTTTAAGAATTTTTTAAGTAAGGTTTTCATAATGGTAAGCTTTCTATTAATGTATAAGTATCCAAAAAGACTTTCAAAACAAAACCGATACCTACACCTATCCCTACTCCAATTAGGATATAGGTGATAATATCTTCATGTTGACTATTCTTTATCATACTTATAAATATTGTTATTTGTTAATTATTTTCTCTTGTAATTTATCTACATAATCTTTAGCTTCTCTCAGACTTACATCTTCACCTCTATCTATCTTAACTTGTCTGTATAACTTAATAGCGTTAATCTTATAATTCTGTCTGAGTAATTCCATTACTTGACCTTCAAGACTATAGAACTCTTTCCAACCCACCTTCTTAATGTGGTTACGTTGTTTCCAGATAGTATTAGCTCTCCTCATTATATCAGTAGATTCTCGTTTACTATGAACATCTTCGTCACGTACCTTATAATATAAATCTCTAGCTAATAACATATCCTCAGTAAATAATTCATCTAATTCAATAGACGAGTCTCCCTTCATATCTTTCATCTCGTCTAAAGTAGGTTCAGTATCATTACATAAATCTAGTAATATCTTTAATCGTTTCTCTATATCTTTAATGGTCATATATCTTCCAATAATAGTTTAATTGTTTTAATTCATCTGAAGTTAACTCCCCAGCTCTCCTCTGACATCTGAGAGAAAAAGAAAACCGATGTTGCCACTTATCCTTATCTACTGTCCTATCTCGTATCTTCTCATCCTTATACCACGACACCCACCTCATCATACGAACTTGTAATTCTTTTATTCGGGTATGTTGAAGAGCTTTATGATTTACTGGTACTGTATATGGATATGATTTATATTCACTCATTTAATTTTAATGCTAATGTTTGTCACTTGTGATACCAATGTTTATTAATTCCTATAGGTGTAAAATTTGACCTCTCGATCTACACCAGTCCGAGCCCTATGTCATTATGTCATGTTTTCGGGTTAACGACTTAATGCCCCACCCCCTTGTCAAATTGTCATGTTTTTAGCTTTTTCCTATGATAACTCCTAGCTCCTCGTAACGTGACATTTCGTCATACATATTTGTTAGAACGAGCTCTAGTGTCTCATCGTCTTCCTGTATAAGTAATGTACCATTGACTATATCCATACAGATGTTAATCATTAGTAGATTATCTATATCGTTTACTATATTACGCAAAATATTATTTAGCTAACCAACATCAAATAGGCATATAGCCAGAATGTGATAGCTCCGAATAGCATTAGTATTGTTACAAATTCATATAGTATACTCTTTAACATAAATTACTCCTTTATTATTACCCCTTAATATAACACCAAAAGCCTATACAAGTCAAGCTTTATTTTTAATTATTTGGTGGTTTTCTTTTTGGAGAGTGTTATACCACCAAAGACACTCGCTGTATATAAATATAACACCAAATAGCTATACAAGTCAAGCCTTTTCTTTAATTAATTTTTAGCTTGACTCGTATATACTTTTATTCGTATATTCAAGAAATGCCCGTTCGACTCGACCAAAAAGAGCGTTCCTCCGAATATACTAAATATAACACAAAAAGCATATACGAGTCAAGCTATTTATTTAATTTTAGAAAAATAATTTAGATAATTCGGTCTATTCGGTAGGTCGAGCAATAAAAATAAGAGCTCTATTCACCCAAATATGTCAATATGTCGTTAGGATTACCTACCCAATGTGTCAAAAGGTCAGGCTCAAAAAAAATTCGTGCGATGGATACGTGTGGTATATTTTTGAGATTAGAATATAGTATTTTTTGGAATGCTCCTGGTGTAAATATATCAAAAGGTGGGTAATAGTGGTTAATGAGGGGGAATGGGGAATATCGTATCAAATAGTGTGTGTTACATTATTCCCCACTATCTTGTTATGTTATATTGTATCGTGTGTCATCTATTCATTGGGTGGAAGTGAGATATCCATCCAATAATACCCATAATAGCTATAAAATATATTACGAGCTCGGTCATTTCTGTCCCTCTCTCCACATTACATATACTCCGATACCTAGTATTATAATGAAAAGGGAGAGTCCTCCCCAATTGACATTTCCATGCCATGTGGGATTATCAATTATCAGATTTATCAAGATAATAGTATAGAATATATCTAATATCCTATCCAATTAAAGAACCAGCTGGTAAGACCATCCACCATGCCGCTCCTATCTCTACGAATAGGTCTGATGCTGTATTGATAGCCCATTTCTTTTTAGTACCATATGTTTCTTCTGTTCCTTCTACGATATACTCGAAGATTTCCCATAGTATACCTATGATTACTACCCACATTACAGCCCAGAAATCAGAACATCCTAACCATTGAGCTACCTTAGCAATAAATAATCCAGCGGCTATATGATAGGAAGTCCACCCATCTAACGCACCACTACTTACTTGCCAACTATAAAATGTTGCTAACGGATTATTCATATTAATTCTCCTTCTTCTTTTTCCATTTAGATTTCCAAGAACCCCAGGCCTTTTTACCTTTTTTCTCTTTACCTTTGAGTTTCTTTCCTTTTTTCATCTTAATTCTCCTTCTTCTTTTTCCATTTAGATTTCCACTTATTCCAAGCTCCACCTTTCTTACCTTTACCTTCTTTACCTTTGAGTTTCTTTCCTTTTTTCTTCTTTTTCTTTTTTATCTCTTCCATACCATTACTACTATCCATAGCAGATAATTGGATTGGAGTGGATATAAGAAATAGAAGTGTAAGGATATATTTAACTAGTTTCATTTTGTTTTCTCCATTTTGTTGTTAATAAATATAAATATCACGTCACGAAGACTTTGGATGTCTTCTTACTATATACTCCTCATACCTTAACTTGGCTAGTGGAGCAGGTTGATAACGAACTGAAATAGTTTCCCAATGATGATGTTCCATACAATATAGAGCGTAATCATTACCTAATTCTAATGGATTTGAACTTCTATATATGTGTATAACACCACGTTTATCTACTATTGGGATAGTCTTTCGTTCCGTTTGTTTGGGACTATGTGAACAAGCTCCTAGTATTAAAAGGATAAATAGGTACTTCATCGTCTCTCTCGGTTCATAAAGTATTCATGCTCTATGTTATCTAATGTGATTTCTAATATCAAGTGTGACCGAATTAACGATTCTTGTTTCTCGGTAAATGTCTTGATTTTCTCTATGTATGTGGTTAAGCTCATATGACTCTCCGTTGTGAGTTGGTCGTCATACTCGTGATTGGATTGATAGTTTCGGGCTTTTCAACCTTCGGAATCCGATAGGATTTCGGAGGATTTCCAATGTATCTAACTAACGAAGAGACGATTACCTCTTGTTAAAAAAATTTTCGTAAACCCTCTATATTCCGCGTTTAACTTGTGATTGAATCCCATATGTTTTTAATAACCAATGAAATAAAACCGACTCCTATTGGAAACCTCCATTTTTTGCTATCCTCTCTAAACTGAGAATTTTGCTTCGTTTCCGCCCACAAGCCTTCGTGAGGGTTAAATAAATTTTCTTTTATAAAACTAAGAGACTCATCACTCTTCTTATGTGCGTCTGACATTTCTCTTCTTAAATCAATTAAATCTTGTCTCATATCATCTATCTTGATATGTACTATTTCAAACTCTTTTCTATCTTGTTGATTCATAATTAACAATTACAACATTCACATTTACATGATATTCCACATTCACATTGTTTACAATCACATTTCATGTTATATCTCCTAGTTTGGTTACACTAATAAATAGTTAATCGTCTTCGTTTTCTTCCCATACTTGTTCTAATTTCTTACGAATTAGGTTAGTATTTTTGGGAGTACTTAACATTTTACCTACTGGTTTCATTATAAAGAAGCAACAATAACATAATAGTGTTATATTATCTAGTGAATGATTAGTAGAGTCACCATCTAGGAAGTTTATTATATAAGGTCCTCTCATATCACTCTCTCTGTAATCATCATATCCACAGTTACTACATTCTTGTTTTAGATACCCATCCCTAACCAATCTCTCTTGTATTTTCCAATGTGGATAGTTAGGATGTTTTCCATCGAATAGGTCTTGTATCTTTATACCCCATCCTGTATTACCTTTAGTAGTAATACCAACGCCAGACTGATTCTTGTTTTGGTCAAATAAATCATACATCTTAGCATATTTCTTAAATGTATTATAAGCCACACCAAGATGTTTTGCAGCAGCTCTGATAGATAGTGTTGACTCTATTGCCCACTTTATCCTACTCTTTGGAATAGGTTTAGACCTAAATGGATTCTTCTTCTTTGGTCTATGTTCGTGGTCATGTAAATCTGTTAAATCAGACATTATTTTTTCCTAACAGGTTGTTTTCTGTATCTTTTCTTTCTAGGTGTAGGTTTACCCTTTGGTTTCTCTAACTCTTCTTTTAATAGTTTACGTTGTACTCTTAAATCTCTAACTTCTGATTGTAAATCTGTTATTCTAGTAGCTGCGAATATTGATATTGAAACTACTCCAATTAAGGCACCTATTGAAAAACCTATGATAAATATTAATTCACTACTCATTTTCTTTCCTCGTTATGTTAAATGCTATATCACCTAACGGTTCTTTTTCATTATCTAGTAACGGACTATTCTGATGTATTGCAACTATACTACCACTATCCATATTACTACCACTAGTCTCATAATCTAATTTAACACTAATAGCTTCTTCGGTCAACTCGACCAATAATTCTTCTAATTCTTTTATTCTTTCACTCATAGTTACACCTCTGTTACTATTAAACAACCATAATTATAAAATCGTGGAATATGTGAGTTCATTTCATACCTACTCTTAAAACCATGCCTCTTTAAAACATCTTGTACTAATTCTTTCATTCTACTTGAATTACCCGTTATAATTTTTAGTGGACACTCATTTAATAACACAAAATTTTCTACCAATCTATCAATATTTGAATGTCTTTCACCATGTAAATCTAATACTTTCATTTAAAAATATTTTCCATACTTCCAAGATACACTAGGTTTCTTTTTCACAAGCTTCATGTGTTCCTTGTGTTCTTTTTTGTTATAATCCTTTATTCTTGTTCTTAATGGTATATACGTAACTTTTTTCTTTCCCTTTAATAACCCTTTTACCCATGATAAAAGGCTCACTTGTTATTCTCCTTATGGTTTATCTATATCTAGATAGTTTTCTTCACCTTCCCACCACTCACTTGATGCTTTTCTCTCAAATGCAAATTTATTTAAGTCATATTCCTTTTCAGACTTTACTTTCCATAATTTGTCAAATGCCTCTACATCTATTTGTTTTCTACGAACAAAATAAGTCTTTGCTCCATTAAGACCTACATCACTCATATCTACTTTATCAACTATATCATTATTCCTATCTACTAATACATATATAGCCATACTATATTTCTCCTTAATCTAGTACAATATTGAACCTCTGTTGTCCATTGTACCAATATGCTGTTAATGTTAACGTGTCTCCTACCATACTTAAAACTGGAGCTATCATATTATTGACTTGACCATAAGAATTACTATAACTGACAATATTTGATGTTGGTACTTCCATCCCATTAAAACCTATTATATAAGACGTATTTACCGTAACATAAACTGCTTCATCATTTAGGTATTGAGTTTTTATATAACCCAATGTATCACCAAGATACCAATACAAATTAGATTCCCATTCTACCCAAAATGATTCTACAAATAATTCATCTCCATTTTCATTTATAGTAGTCACAACTCCTGACACCCTATGTGTAGTTTGCCAACTAGACCTATCCAATGTTAAATGATAATAACCATTGAGGTCTAGTGGTAGATTCATTTGAAAATCTACATCATATGATTCTTCATATTCTGGTACAAGTTTTACACAACCTGTAAATAGGTTAAATCCTATTAATGTTATTAGACCACAATTTACCAGTTTTTTTATTACGTTTAAGTTCCTCATTTTTTTCATAACCTTTTTTCTTTTTTTTACTACGTGTTTTACTTCGAGACTTCTCTACAGCGAGTTCCTCTTCTAGTGATTCATAATCTTCCCAATTTGTTATCTTCATTATAATCTCCCAATATCACGATTAAATATACGAAAAAAAGTATATATAAGTCAAGCTCTTTTTATTCTCCATTTCTCCAGTTTATCTAAAAATTCTGTAATAGTATGCGATGTCTTATGGTCATCAAGTATTTTGATGTCCTCTAATAATTCAGGTCTATCATTAATTATCTTACTCATTATATTAAAGCCAATTGACGGGTAAAACACTCCAAAACTCTCTTCTCCTAAAACATTTGTTTCAAATATTACATCCTTTTCAGTATCACCTTTCAATAATAAATAGTACGTCATTTGTCTAAAATATAATTTTCTTTTATATATCTTATAATATCACCCTTTGGTTTCCACCCCAATGTATCTCTGGCCTTCGTATCAGTATTCAAACTCTCTCTAACTTCACCTGGTCTTTCAGGTATGTACTCTCTTGGATAATCACCAAATGCATCAGCCAATTCATTAATAGAATAATTCTTACCATTACCCAACTCATAATCTTGATGTGTATCTGTATGTCTCATGGCAGTCAACTCATCAGTTATGAGGTTGTATTCATATGATTTAACTAATCCATCAACAATATCACCGACATAGGTAAAATCTCTTCTTTGTTCACCATCTGATGTTATTGTCAATGGTTCTCCAGCTTTAAATTGTCTCTCAAAGATACCAAGAACAGTACAATAAGCACCTTCTGTTAATTGACCATCACCAAATACATTGTAAAATCTACATATAACTGTTGGTAAACCATATACACTAGAATATAACTTACACAACTCTTCACCATTCCACTTAGTAAATGTATATGGATTAGCATATATATCACCATGTGCTGAAGATGAACCAGCATACACAACGGGAGTATTATTTTTTCTAGCATATTCTAAAATATTTATTGTGCTATTAATATTATTGTTTAATGATTTTAATGGATTTTCTATTGATGGTACTATTCTAGCTTTAGCTGCTAAATGAAATATAACATCAAATTCCTCATCTCTCCAACTCGGATAGGTAGTATGGTCAACATAAATACCTAAAGTATGTTTACTTGATATGTCATAGTCATGATACTGACAACCTTCTTGATGATTTTCTTTTTTACCTGTAGAATAATTATCTACAGATGTTACTTCATGACCATCTTTTAATAATCTTTTTACTAAATTAGTACCGACAAAACCAGCACCTCCTGTTACTAAAGCTCGCATACTATCTCCTTCTTAAACTTTATTATTCCATTACCTACATTCTCTTCCCAATCATTACTAGCATCTGGATCAGCTGTATCTGTAATATATTTAAATGATATAAATGGTACATCATACAACTTACATACTTTTGCTAGAGCATAAGATTCCATATCTACCACATCTCCTATGGTTTTATCTTGAACGAATGAATCACCACTACCACATAGAGCCTTCTTACCTATAGGATTAAACTCTGATTCACTCTGTAGTATTATTGGGATGTCTTCTTCAAATGGTGTCTGACCTAATTTGAAACCAAGTGGAGTTACATCCATATCTCTCTGAACAAATCGTGTACAATCTACCAAGTCACCTTTACTATATTCCCAATGTTGTGAACCAGCAGTTCCATAGTTGATAACTAAATCATAAGGTATATGACTACCAAACTTACCAAACTTTTGTGTGAGTTTGAATGTGGCATTTACCTTACCAACTCCTGTATATAATACTTCGTAGTCATCCAATTGTCCTTGAGTCTCTATTGGTAGAGCACAAACTATTAGTGTTTTTTTCTCAATATCACCATAACCCATTAGATTTTTATTTCCTTTTGTATGTTTCGGTTCATATGGACACATCAAACAACCATGTCCACAACAATACCCTCGTTCTATTAAAAACTCTTTTGATAACATTAGTCATATGTAACCAATGACTTAACATTTAAATCAAAAATATTATCTCTAGGTACATATTTTAAATCAATTAATACTATATTACCAACGACATCATATCCTGACTTTTCAGCTAACCAATTAGTAGCCTGTAATGTACCACCAGTAGCTAATACATCATCTACTATTACTACCTCACCATCACCTTCTTTCATCTCTAATGTAGCAGTATCATATTCTAAATTATAAGACCATTGTTCTACGGGTGGTGGTAACTTACCTTTCTTTCTACACAGCACCACACCACCACCATAATACGTGGATAGAGCAGAAGCAAATATAAATCCACGAGCATCTATACCAACCCAATAATCTGGTATTCTAACCCTACTTCCCATATCCCTTATCGCACTTTTAAACACTCCTTCATTTGCTAACAATGGAGATATATCTTTAAAACTAATGCCTTCTTTTGGAAAGTCTATAACTTCTTTTATGTATTTTTTATACGACATTTATTAGTTCCTTTTCATATGTTTTCAATGAATTAATATGTAATTTAAATATCTCTAATTCCATCACACCAACTTCACCACTTTCTTTAAGTATTGACGATAACTCTACTAATATCTGAAAGTTATCAGGTGTGAGTTTATTACAATCGAACTCAACTACAATATCATTTTTCAAATCTTTTGGTTTTAAATCACCATACATTTTTATTTTTTCATCTAAATCAAACTGAGTATCAGGTTGTTCTTCTTTTTGGTATTGACTTGCATATTTTCCTATAGAACCATAGTCCAAATATATTCTACTACACCAAGGCTCTAATTCACTAAGAAGTTCCTTAGTACAATTATAAGCAACAAACCCTACATCATATTTTGGTGGTACTATTGGTTTTAGATATTCATCATGTTTTACAAAGTGTCCCCACTTACGAATGAAGTTACGAGTACTTCTAAGATTCTGTCTTAACCACTCGGATGATTCTCTACCATTCATAAACACTTGACCTGCTGGATTTCTCATAGCACCATCTTTAAACCTACTACCTCTACAAGTCATATGATATACGAAACCTTGCCATGTCTGTATTGTCTCATAACCAGCCAATTGAAACCTATTGAATATATCAGAGTCTTCTTTTGATTGTGGAGCGTATAAAGGATCATGTCCACCAATAGCTAAGAAGTCATCTTTGTATATAGCCCAAGGTGCGAATATACCTTCTGTTGTTCTTCCGATATTCTTTGAAACATTTATATCACTTTCTAACCACTCCATTAATTTATCTTCTTGAAATTCTTCAGGCTCTATACCAAAATCTACTAATATCTTTTCAGGTCCTGGAGGATGTAGTGGTGGTTCTATTCTTGTAGCAGATACTACCTTACCTCTCTCCAAATGTTTCAATACGGCTTCATCCATACCAGGACAGGCGTACATATCAGCATGATATATCATTACGATATCG
>Ga0315315_10004192_pt1 | contig 13285 bp, 13 predicted proteins | sample M140m3416metaG_FD_203699 | JGI IMG/M metagenome (GOLD analysis project Ga0315315, IMG submission 203699) | Ammonia-oxidizing marine archaeal communities from Monterey Bay, California, United States - M1 40m 3416 | ecosystem: Environmental > Aquatic > Marine > Intertidal zone | place: USA...
CCGCTCCCGCTCCCGCTCCCGCTCCCGCTCCCGCTCCCGCTCCCGCTCCCGCTCCCGCTCCCGCTCCCGCTCCCGCTCCCGCCCCCGCTCCCGCTCCCGCACCGGCTCAGGCTCCGGCTGCTGCTCCGTCGAAATCATCAACTGGAAGGGTGCTTGCGAGCCCTGCAGTTAGAAAGCGAGCAAGAGAGAACGATGTTGACCTATCCACGGTAAGAGGATCGGGTCCTGCTGGAAGAGTCAGGCATGCGGACTTAGATGCATTCATTGCCGCTGGAGGAGCGGTTTCTGGGGCACCGCCCATGGCATACTCAGTCAAGAGAACTGAGGTTACACAAGTGAAGGTTGTCGGACTTAGGCGAAAGATTTCCGAGCAAATGAGTATCTCAAAGAGTAGGATTCCTCACTTCTCCTATTTTGAAGAGGTCGACATTACCGAGTTAGAGTCATTGAGGCAGGCTCTTAATTCTACTAAAGACGAGACGCAGCCAAAATTAACTTACCTCCCATTCATTATGCTAGCTCTCGCTAAGATAATGCCGGATCATCCCGAATGCAATGCACACTTCGATGATGAGGCAGGGGTTGTTAACAGGCAAGGAGCGGTTAATCTGGGGATTGCAACCCAAACGGAACGCGGTTTGTACGTCCCCGTGGTTAAGCACGTTGAATCGATGGATATCTGGAATGCTGCTTCAGAAATGCAGAGAGTATCTGGGTCTGCAAGAGCAGGTAGCGCTAGTCTGGATGAGTTAACTGGCTCTACGTTTACGATCACGAGTCTGGGAAGAGAAGGAGGTTTGGGGGCAACCCCAATAATCAACCACCCAGAAGTTTCAATCCTTGGAGTACACAAGGCTAGAGAGATGCCAGTCGTAAAGGATGGGAAGATAGTGATCAGGAGGATAATGAACCTTTCAAGCGCCTTTGACCATCGAGTCGTCGATGGGGCGGACGGGGCTTCCCTGATCCAGCACCTCAAGAGGATGCTGGAAAACCCGGCACTCATTTTCATGTGAGGTACTCAAATGACAGAAACGCGCAAGTGCCAGGTCTTGGTCATAGGTGCTGGACCTGGGGGATACGTAGCAGGAATTCGTTCAGCGCAGCTTGGCCTCGATACGATTGTGGTCGAGGGTGACAAGGCTGGAGGAACCTGCCTAATCAGGGGTTGTATCCCCAGTAAGGCAATCATACATGCCGCCGAGAGATTTGAGGCGCTTCTCCAGCATTCTTCGGATGGGGGGCACATGGGCCTATCTGTCAAAGGTGAAGCAGAAGTAGACATGAAAGGGCTAGTTGCATGGAAGGATTCCATAGTTGACAGGCTAAACAAGGGCGTCGAGGGGCTCCTTAGAGCGGCTGGAGCGGACTTGATCAAGGGCTGGGCCAATTTCGATGGACCCAAGAGTTGCACCGTGGACACTGGGGGCGACGGTGTGAAGATAGAAGCTGAGAATGTCATCATCGCCACTGGCTCTAGCCACATTGATTTGCCATTCATGCCATGTGACGAGGAGTTCATACTATCCTCCACCGGAGCATTGGAACTTGACTCATTGCCAAAGAGCGTTGCTATTGTCGGAGGGGGATACATTGGCCTAGAATTAGGTTGTGCACTTGCTAAGCTTGGATCAGAAATCACTGTCGTAGAGGGAATGGGTAGCATCTTGGCGATAATGGACAAAGAAATTAGGAGACCACTGGAACTTTGGCTGAAGAAGCATAAGGTTTCGGTCCACACCGACTCGTTGGCCAGAGGTGTCGAAATCAAAGGAAGAGGGGCTTCGAAAAAGGCGGAGTTGACGTTTGAGAAAGACGGAGCCGAGCAGAAAGTCAGCGTTGACAAGGTCCTAGTAACGGTCGGGAGGAGTCCCAACACCAAAGGCTGGGGTTTGGAGAACATCGGAGTCAGGATGGATGGATCCGGGCGCTTCATCAGAACAGATAGGCAATGCAGAACATCTGTTCCCGGAGTATTTGCAATCGGAGACGTAGCCGGTGAGCCGATGCTTGCTCACAAGGCCAGTGCAGAAGGAGAGATGGTGGCCGAGATTATAGCGGGTCACAAGAGAGAGTTCGATAAGGTGGCAATTCCCGCAATCGTCTTCACCGAGCCGGAGATAGTATCTGTCGGCCTTACCCCAGATGAGGCCAAAGAACGCGGGGAAGAAATCATCGTGGGCAAGTTCCCACTTGCAGCAAACGGGAGGGCATTGAGCCTAGAGGCCGAGAAGACAGGGGGCTTCATCAGAGTGACAGCGAGGGAGTCGGATCATGTAATCCTGGGAGTGCAAGCGGTGGGCAGCCATGTTGCAGAGCTGCACTCTGAGTTTGTTCTGGCCCTAGAAATGGGAGCATTGCTAGAGGATATTGCCGGCACTGTTCATGCCCATCCTACGATGTCCGAGGCATTCCACGAAAGCGTACTCAAGACCCTGGGGCATGCAATCCACATCAATTGAGGGGTCGGATGGACGGAATCGACATACTAAGGTGCGGAGTAGTAGAATACCAGATAATGTTCGAGTGGATGAAGGACCTGCAAAAAAGGAGGATTGCGGACGAGATTGGTGACTCCTTGATCTTCGTCCAACATCCCGAGGTAGTTACAATCGGACCCAAGGCTGTCCGCGATAATGTCTCCGTTAATGGCTATCCAACTTGCCTCACAGACAGGGGCGGAGGGATTACTTGGCATGGTCCCGGTCAACTTGTTGTTTACCCCATCATAAAATGGGAAATCGGAGAACAGAGTGTCAGAGGGGTAATTGGTAGGCTGGAAGACTGGGCTATTGCGGCCCTAGCAGAATGCGGGGTTTCTGCTTACAAAGACGAGAAGATGCAGGGAGCATGGGTTGATGATCACAAAATTTGCTCGATAGGACTCTCATTCCTCCATTGGGTTAGCCGTCATGGGATGTCGATCAACATAGACACGCCCGGGTCCAGGGTCCAGGATCTGGAATGCTGCGGGATTTCCGCAGGAACTCACACGAGCCTTTCGCATCTGGGATATGTTAGTGACGAGCAGGGGGCCCCAATAGATCTCGAAAGAATTGTGCAAAGCCTGATTCTGACTTGTGTGGACAATCTTGGAAGGATGCCGAATAAACCAGTGGAATGTAGTCCGGAGATGCTAGTTTGAACAGACCTTCCAGAAGTGATTTGGCGGAGCACTGGATGCTTTCCAATGACACCTGCTTCCTCAACCATGGATCCTTCGGGGCCACTCCGATTGCAGTTCTTGAAGAGCAAAACAGGCTTAGGGGCATAATCGAGAGTGACCCAGTCCGGTTCTTTGAGAGGGAATACATCCCCCTGATGGATTCATCCATCAGAAAACTTGCTGATTTCATGAATGCGGATCCAGAGGGCATGGCATTCGTAAAGAACACCACAGAAGGAGTGAATACTGTACTGAGGAGCCTGTCCCTAAAACCTGGTGATGAGATCATAGTGACCGACCACAGTTACCAGGCATGTTGGAATGCAGTAGACTTCGTTACTGAGAGAGCTGGTGCAAAGACGGTGGTTGTAGAAATCCCATTCAGAATCGAGAGTGAGGATGAGATTGTCGATCTTGTCATGGGCGCGGTAAGCGAACGGACGACCCTAGCAATGATAGACACCGTGACTAGTGCAACAGGCCTTAGAATGCCCTTCGAACGGCTGGTCAGAGAGATTCAGGAGTCGGGGGTTGATGTCCTGCTTGATGCTGCACATGGCCCGGGAATTGTCCCCCTAGACCTAAGAAATCTAGATGCTGCGTACTGCACCGGCAATTGTCACAAATGGCTGTGCACCCCAAAGGGGTCCGCCTTCCTCCACATCAGATCGGATCTCAAGAAGATGGTTAGGCCCCTAAGCATCAGCCACGGTGCCAGTCTCGAAGGCACTGACCAGGAGAAGTTCGAGTTTGAATTCGGGTGGCCGGGAACTCAGGACCCGACGCCCTGGTTATGCATCCCGCTAGCAATTGATTTCCTAGGGGGCCTTGTCGAAGGAGGGTGGGCAGGGATTATGGAAAGGAACCGATCATTGGCACTCGAGGGAAGAAGAATCCTTTGTAATGCACTTGGGACAACAGAGCCAGTTCCCGATTCTCTAGTTTCTTCGATAGCTTCTGTGGAGATGCCCGGGGAAGAAGAAGTTGGCCCGATGAGCATGGAAGGAGACCCTTATCATAATCTACTTCTAGATGAGTTTGGAGTCCAAGTACCCGTTTTCCCTTGGAGGCACCATGGAAGGAGATATATCAGAATTTCAGCGCAACTTTACAATAGTGTCGAGGAGTATGAATTCCTAGCAGAGTGCCTGAAGCAATCGATGTAAGATTGGGAAACCATTGAATGGACGAGGGGGGACGCAGCATCATGCCTGAGGCTGTCGTTGCACTCACTGGGGCCTCGGGAGCACAGTACTGCGTAAGGTTGATTGAAGCTCTGGTTCAACACAATTGGTCCGTTAATCTGATAGTTACCAGAACCGGGGCAATCAATCTGGATCTAGAATGCGGGATTACTCCTGAAGAATTGGCTGACAGAGAAGGTGTGATTCTGGAAGATAATGGGAATCTTGCGGCTAGATCGGCATCTGGATCAGCGAGGTTTGATGCGTATGTCATTTGCCCGGCCAGTGGCACAACAATCGGAAAAATAGCTTCCGGAATTAGTGACAACCTTGCCACTAGGAGTGCTTTGGTTGCAATGAAGGAAAGAAGGAAATTGATCATTGTCCCAAGGGAGGCCCCCTATTCCACCCCCCATCTGAAAGCAATGTTCAATCTCTCCGAATGGGGAGTGGTGATTCTTCCAGCGAGTCCGGGTTTCTATCATTCGCCCAGAAACATTGAGGATCTAATTGACTTTGTAGTTGCTAGGATTCTAGATCAGCTTGACATCGACCACTCGCTGGGTAGAAGGTGGACTGGCGAAGAGGTCGACGCTGAGGATTGACGCTCGCCCTGACCGGTACTGGAATGGGTTCAATAGTGGTGGAAAGAGTTCAATTGCCATAACATGACTGAATGGGTGCCTAGTTTTGGGAGGCCGACTTCCGCCTTTTTCGTTGTAGGAATGCTTGTCCTAGTCGCCGCAGGGGGCGGTATATTGTTCGGCGACAATCTGACAAGATGGATCAAAGGCGGGCAGGATTACGAATTAATTGACTTCGATACCAACCAAACTAGGGCTTATGCGCAGGGCCTTGTTGACCTAGGAGATCCGAATTGGGGAGGGAGGCTGTCTGGAACTGTAGAGGAGGAGAATGCAGCACAATCGATTAAGACAAATTTCTCGAATAGTGGATTGCCATCTACACTCGAGGAGTTCGATGTACCCCTGTACTACATGGGGAACACGTTCGAGCTAATGATTTGCCAGCCGGGAAATGTTGGAGGGATCTTTGGTGGACCGGCACCTTGCACTATTGCAGACTTGGATAGAGATGAGTTGCAATTCGAGCACCTGTCAGATTTCGTCGTCCAGGGTTACAGCGGAAGCGTGAATATTCCAGCAAGCGGCGATATACACGTCATTAACTTGGAGATGGGGAACGAAACCCAGGATTGGAGTGCTGCGAGTAATGGCATTGGTTTGGTATGGCTCTTGGATGGAGAAGATGGAGGACCGGGGACCGAGAGCAACACCATTCTGATGAAGAGAGCCCAAGAGAATGGTCTGAGAGGCCTGATCACGGTAAACTCCAGGCAGAATTGTAATGAGTTGGTTTCTGACGATTGCGTCCCTTACTCTAAGTCCCTAGATATTACGGAGTTTGAGGAAAGACCATACGACATTGGATTCGTAATGGTTTCGAAAAGTGTCGGTGAATCAATCCTCGATCAAGTGGTTAACTCTGATGGGATGCTAGAATTCATAGTAGACGTTGACAACCAGAACAATGGCAACATCCATGTTCCTTGTGGAATTATCGAGGGAGAGGCCGAGGAGTTGATCGTGATTGGGGCTCATCATGACACCGTATACAATGGCCAAGGTGCAGTGGACAACACAGCAGGGACAGCCACTGTGATGGAGATGGCTAGGCAATTCGGCATGATACAGGAAGATCTTGGAGACCCTGGATTGACGATATACTTCTGCACATGGGGCGGCGAGGAAGAGGGCCTCTGGGGATCATCAGAATGGGTCAGTAAGCACAGGGAAATGCTAGAGGAGAACCTCAGACTTTACATCAACCTGGATATGAACCACGTGGATTCGGAAAGGAACTCTGGTGTTACTTTCCTGGGGAACAGTGAGACGGATGTGAGGCACATTGAGGGCATTGTTGACGAGTTTTCTAATTCATATCCAGAGCTCTACGAGAGGTACAGCATTAGTATCAGGGGACTTGGTTCAGAGCAGATGCCTGACAACTCCGATCACGCTCCATTCGTATTTGGAATTCATCAAGAAGGGTCGAATGAGTTTGGTCTAGCGATGATGTGCTACGGCTCTGGTTCCTCTGAATATCACACATATCTGGACAACATGGGACGTTTCAATGAAGAGAGTCTGGCTGTTTCTGGGATAATCTATGGTTCTCTAGTTCGGCACCTAGCATGGGGCTAAGCGGCGCAGAAAGAGAGGATTTCTTCATAATCCGGCTCGACGCCTGGATTTTCAGCGACCCATCGATATTGGATAGTTCCCTCGCCATCGATAATTATCACGACACGGTTAGCACTGACGTAACCATCTAGGCCGCCAAGGCCGACAAAACTGGCGTCGTACAAGTCGACTACGACTCTGTCTAGATCTGAAAGTAATTCGAATTCCAAGTTGTATCTTCTTGCGAACTCAGCATTCGCCCAAGGAGAGTCTACGCTAATTCCCAGAACAGTTGCATTGCAATCATTGAGATTGGAGAGGTTTTCCTGAAAAGAGCACATCTCTTTGTCGCAAACGCCGGTAAATGCTCCCGGGTAGAATGCTAAGATCACAGTCTTTCCGCGTAGTTCGGAAAGTGTTACTGCTTCTTTTGAGGCGTTCTTCAGTGTAAAATCGGGAGCCTTGTCGCCTACTTCAACCATGAGGGGGGCGAGAGGTTACATATTTTGAACATGCCTAGATTCACATTCTCTCTGGAACATCTATCCCCAGGATCCCCAACCCCAGTTGGAGTTCTCTAGCAGTTAGATCGCACAATGCAAGACGTCTGCTGGAAAGGCTTTGATCCTCCTCCTTGAGAATACTACAATTTTCGTAAAAAGAGGCAAATGAGGATGCTACAGAGTGAAGATGTTTGCAAAGTTTGTGAGGGCTGAAAGTAGAAATTGTATCATCCAAAATCGATGGGAATTCAACAAGTCTACGAGATAGGGACAATTCTTCAGCAGTTAGCATTCTTGTCTCATCTTCTAGCAAGGTATCGAAGCTCTCCCTGAGGGATTCCCTATCTCCACCCCATTTTCTAAAGATGCTACAAATTCTGGCGTATGCGTATTGGAGATAAGGAGCCGTGTTTCCTTCGAAAGAGAGCATCCTCTCCCAATCAAAAACGTAATCCTTCGTCCTCTCGGTTGATAGATCTGCATACTTCACAGCACCTATCCCCACTGTTCGAGCAACCTTCTTTCTCTCCTCACCAACCAAATCTGGATTCTTTTCATTGATTGCATTCTCTGCCCTTCTTATTGCCTCATCAAGTAGATCATGCAACTTTATTACCTCACCCTCGCGACTCTTCAGAACCTTTCCATCTGTATCGAGAACAGAGCCAAAGTTCACATGTATTGCTTGATGATTCTCATTCATGAATCCGGCTTGGATAGCAACCTGAAATACCATCTCGAAATGTTGCTTCTGAGGCGTCCCTACGACATACAGAAATCCATCACAACCAATCCTCTCCACCCTATCAATTATGCATGCCAAATCTGAAGTGCTGTAATTGTAGCCACCGTCTGCCTTTCTGATGATCATTGGGAGTGGTTCCCCTTCTCGATTAACCCAGCCACCCGGAAACACAACATCCGCTCCCTCGCTCTCCTCTAGTATTCCGGCCTCATTGAGGCGTTCAACAACCTCTGGGAGCAAGTCCCTGTAGCTAGATTCACCTCTGATATCTTCATCGGTCAGTAGGACCCCTAGCATTGAGTAGACCTCGTTGAAGTATCTCATCGATTCATCTACCAGGACCCTCCAGAGTCGGAGTGTCTCTGAATCCCCTCCTTGGAGAAGAACGACCCTACTTCTCGAGCGGTCGGCAAACTCATCATCAGAGACGAATTTAGCACGAGCTTGCTTGTAGAATGAGTCCAAATCCCCAACTCCCAAATCAGTCGCCGCCTGATCCTCGCCAAGATCTAGGAGATGCTCGATTAACATCCCGAATGGAGTACCCCAGTCTCCTACGTGATTCTCCTTAATCGCCCTGTGACCCTTGAATTCGAGCATTCTAACGATAGAATCGCCGATTACCGTGGACCGCAAATGGCCGACGTGCATCTCCTTGGCCACATTTGGAGCTGAATAGTCGATGGCGAAAGTAAGTGATTTTTCTAGTTCGACGCCCAATCTTGGATCTGAGAGGAGGTCAGAAATGGACTTCAAGAGCCATTGCGGCTTTGCACTGATGTTAACGAAACCACTTATCGATGAAATGTCTGCAATCGGATCCAGATCATCCTTGACTAGTAAACAAATTTGCTCTGCGATATCATTGGGTGATTTTCTCAACCTACCTGCCAGAGAATGACAGGGGAGTGCGATGTCTCCATGATCCTCAACGGTTGCCCTCCCCATTAAGGGGAGCCAGTCCGAATCATCCACGCCAATGGAACCCATGGCTTTGGAAAATGTAGGGGCAATCTCATCGATCAGATCTCTAATCCAAATCACCTCACGATATAGGGTACCTCAACAGAGCAGCTATTCCGCCGAAAGCCGTATTGAGCGTGGAACCCTCCTCCGTATCCAGTGAGATCAATCGGACCTTTGCAGAGGTGTGGCCCGCCAAAATTGTCAGTTCATCAATGAGATCCATCGAATTGTCCTCGTCCTCCCTAACTTTATCGGATTTGCATTCGGGACAAAGTGGGAATGTGGATGTCTTCTCATATGTGCTAACCCATTCGTTCTTGCATCCCTTGCAAAACCAGGTTACCCTTCTCTTTGTAATTGCCTCAGATAGAAGGAGTGTGGAAACTGCCCCTTGTTCCAATGCAGAACGGATCATCATCTCCCCATAAGTCGCCTTTGGGTTTGACTTCATGACCTCCTTCAAAAATTCATCGACAATTGTCCGTTCGACATCTAACTCTATCTGATCCATTGTTGATCCAGCGCGTTGAATCAACTCCCTTAGGCCGCTCTCATTCGAATAACCCACGTCAAAGAAGGGTTCAGCGATCAGTTTCTTAATTTCGTGATGGAAATAGTCATTCTTCACTACGAAGTCCTTGGTCGCACCGGGCCCTCCGATAATTACCCCTTTCAGATCCTGCACCATTGGAAGCCAGTAGTTTGATGCTCTTTCTGCTGCTTTCTTGAAGAAGTTATGAGCCGCCTCCTCGATCAGCCGCTCGAACCTTTGTGCGGATTGTCCCCCCCTACCATGCTTTGATGGGACTAGTGATGTGATGTGTTCCTGGCAATGGAGCCTTTTTCCAGAAGCCAACCCGTAAGCCGCCTCGGACCTATCGATTACGAAAAGCGCATATGATGCCCTATCAATGAGCATCTCTTCCAACTGACTGACTTCGAAGGATGAGTCGCATCTGTATCTAAACGACGGAAATGGCTCTGGCGGATCGTCAATTACAGTCGACATCAGCCTAGTTTTGTTGTTTCCCACTATGACGTGTCCGACGAAGATTGCAAGGCCACCTTCTCCTGGCGTCTTGTATCTATTAAGGCTGGAGATTGCTGATTCTATAGCATCAGTAACATGCTTCTTGGTGGATTTGGACTTGATGTTGGCCGCCTGTCCGGCCTCATTTCCGAGATGATGGCGAACATCGCTAATCATCCTATCAGGGGGAATAATGACGGTTACCAACTCAGTGCCCATGCCCTTCATTCCGGAGAGTTCCTCCAGCGACTTCTTGAGTCGGAGCCTGCGTTGCTGCTGTGCTAATTCGTCAGACATGCTACTCCTCCGTGATTTGCCATCATGGATGGCATTTCAACCCTTCAGCCCGAGTAGAGCATACGTATTGAAAGGCAAGGTGCCAACCTATGGTCGATGGCGACGGTTGTTGTTGCGCTCGGAGGTAGCTTGCTTAGGCCAGAAGTCGAGGGTAGGCAAAGCTGGTTACAGAGTATGGTAGCCGTGATTATGGATAGTGTAGAGGCGGGCTCAAAGGTTGCATTGGTAGTCGGTGGTGGCGCTCCAGCTAGGGAGGGTATCGAGTTAGCCAGGTCGTTTATTGAAGATGTTTCTCACTTGGACAGGATTGGGATAGCCGCGACCAGGCTCAATGCCACAATTGTAAGGGAAGCGCTTTCCGAAGGAGGTTTGGACGTATCGAAGAGAATTCCGGAAAGCACCACAGAAGCGGTTCTAGAATTGGGGAAGTGTGATGTCGTCGTTATGGGCGGGACTGAGCCGGGCCACACCACCGATGCAGTTGCCATTAGGCTCGCTATTCAGAGCGGAGCGGAGAAGTGCGTTATCGCTACGAACGTCTCTCGAGTCTATTCGCAGGACCCAAGTAAGAATCCAGATGCAGAAGCATTCGATGAGTTGACGCTAAGAGGTTTGCAAGAGATAGTCGGCCCACCGGAACATGCAGAGGCCGGAACCTCCCAGGTTGTAGATCCAATTGGGGTGGGGGAGGCGGTGGAGCACAGCCTGCCTCTGGATGTACTTGACGGAAGGGATACTCAAGAAATCAGGAGGTCGCTATTTGGGGATGAATTCCAAGGGACGAGGGTGAGGGGCGAATGACCAGCAGGAAAGACACCATCCTAAAGGCGGCTAAGAGAACTGCTAAGCAAGCCCACGCTGCAGCATCTAAGAGAGGTACAAAGACTAGAACGAGAGTTGGGGTAGAGCCCCACAGACATTGTTCCGTTTGCTGGAAGCCCATCTCATTAGATAGCGAACCGCCGATATGTGGTGACGAAAGTTGCCAAACAATGTTTGACCGGCGTGAGAAAACCAGGAAGAGGTTTAGCTTCTTGATGTACTTCGGCATTGCTATATTCGTAGGACTTCTTGTATTACAACTGATTATGGGCGCGTAGGGTTAAACCATGTTGAAACGGGTGGGATGTTAAATGATGGTCAGGATTCTTTCCCTACTGCCGATGTTAATCGGATTGCTTTGCGGCTTGATTCTCGTTCTGAGCGTAATAGGGTACCAAACGCCGGCATCAGGAACCAAAGTTCCTATTGTGCCCTGCTCGAATGGCGACTCTGGTTGCAATGTTGGGATGACTGTTGAAGACATGGAAGTGCCAAGAGCGTTCGGATTATTGGATATTACTCTCGATGTAGAGTGGAATGAGCCCGACAGGGGGTGGTTGGGAGTAGTAGATTCCTCTGCGGCGGAAGACTGCCCTCCGGACAAATCGACTGGTCTGACCATGTGCACTGAAGATGAGATTGGCGAGTTCCTGGTTGCAGGGGGCCCACAGAACGATGGTTCCTTGAGATTCAAGGTAAAGCCTGGTTCTTATCGGTTCGTCACGGCTGGTTATGATGGTGCAAGTCTAGACTCCCAGTTGGTCGAGATGACATCGAGCATCCATCTGAACAATTACGTAGAAATCTTCCTGGCTGGAACTTCTGGACTGCTGCTTATCGCTGCTGGAGAAATGGCCTTTCCGATCAGAAATCTGATGAGGAGAATAAGAGGATATGAGTGAGTTTTCCTCAGCATCGTTGAAGAACCAATCCGTATTGGGAGATTCATGCGTGTGACAAAATGCCCCAACTGCGGCTCTGAGGTTGATGTCTCGGGACTTTCTGAGTCATATGGTGGGCACGACTTCTACTGCGTAGTCTGCGGCCACTCTTGGCACGTATGATATAGCGAATCTAGTTCTCATCCTGACGAGGCCAATGTTCGGGAAGGGTGAGGGGATCTTCGATCTTATCTGCATCGATAATTTCGATGAGAACCTCCCTAAGTTCCTCCAACCCTTCTCCGGTGATTGAACTGATTCTGTGATCGTCTTGGATTTCTTCGCCCACAATTAAGTCGGACTTCGTAGAAACGACGAGAACCTGCCTGTCAGAAAGTAAACCCCTCACCTCTTCCAGTAGCCTCTCTTGCTCAGAGATCTGAGTTGTCGATTCGTCTGTCCGGTCAATTAGGAACAACAGCACGTCTCCCAGATGCTCCAATGCAGCGATGGCTTGCATCTCAATCTGATTCCTCTCTTTCATTGGCCTATCCAAGAGTCCGGGGGTATCCACCATCTGGTACACCCTTCTTCTATGAGTGAAGTGACCGAGATGGATTTGCTTGGTCGTGAATGGATAAGATGCCACCTGCGGCTCTCCACTTGAGAGCGCTCCGATCAATGCGGACTTTCCGACATTGGGGGAACCAGCCACCACAATACATGGTTCGAGTGGGTCGGTGGATGGGAGTTTCCGGAGAACGTCTCTAGCCTCCCCTAACCAAAGAATCTGGGAAGATATCTGATCGATAATGGACGATAATCGACCATATGCGTGCCTTCTTGCCTTGTGAAAACCATCAATATCCCTGAGTCTGAGTATCTTTGACTGTGCTTCGCCGGAAATCCTCTGGGACCTTTCGGCGGCCCATTGCAAAGAAGCTAGGTTCTTTTTGTAATCATCACATCCTACTGCAGCGTCAACAAGAGCCTGATCGAACTCGGATAGTGAATTTAGGCTAGGCCATCTACCCACATATGAGTTCAGGGTCTTGGTCGCAACGTCGCAAGCAGACTGAACCATTCGAGTCATCTGCTTCCTTACTCGATGGTACTTGTCCGGATCCTCAACTAAATCCGCCTGACTGCTCGCCCTTCCAAATGCCTTGTCAAGAATCTCCTGAGGGTAAAGAACGGTCGGAATCGACCTCCATTCAACCGATGCCATGCAACTACCTCCGTCGACACCGCCACGGTATCGCACTTCAATCATTAGTAATGGATGGAGCAAATTGGCAGGCATAGCCAACCCTCTGGTTTTTCTATGACTGCCGTAACGAAGGCATGTGTCCGACGCAGGTAGAGACGTGAAAGAATTCGAGTTGCCATCATGGGCTGCTAGTTTGTTCGAGAGTTATGGGTCTCCTAGCCTAGATGAGCTTGGTGACGTATTCCATGGCCCGCTCATGGATAGAAAATATGGCCTT
>Ga0315315_10004195_pt1 | contig 13280 bp, 6 predicted proteins | sample M140m3416metaG_FD_203699 | JGI IMG/M metagenome (GOLD analysis project Ga0315315, IMG submission 203699) | Ammonia-oxidizing marine archaeal communities from Monterey Bay, California, United States - M1 40m 3416 | ecosystem: Environmental > Aquatic > Marine > Intertidal zone | place: USA...
AAGTCGATCTCCGGCCTCCCGCGTCCGCGCGCGTCGTCTCCGAGCTTCAGCACGATTTTATCATCATCCATCGTCGCGATCGTCGCCTCGCACGCGCCGACGTCGATCGTTCCCGCGCGCACGCGGTCGCCGACGTCGCTTCGCAGCACCTCTCGCGCGTGCGTCGCGCGCGCGTCGTCCGCGCGCAGCGTCACCGTCCGCGTTCGGGCGTCGATCTCGGCGCGCTCGAAGAGAATGCGATTACGCATCGTCACGCATCGTTCGACGCGCTTTCGCGCCGGCGGCGCTCGCGTCAGCGCGTCATTCGCGCGCGCGAACATTTGCGGAAAAGCACTTTTTGTCCCATGCGCATCGCGCTGGCCTTGCGACGCGCGACGGTGGCTTTGCGACGCGCGTCGAGGGCGACGATGTCGGCGCGCGCGTGCGCGCTGCGGTTGTTTCCTCTCGCCGAGCCTCTGCCGGCGAAAGTGGCGCACCTGGTCGTGGACGACGACGGCGGGACCGGGACGGCGCTGACGGTGACGAAATACCTCGCGAAGACGCTCGGGGACGAGGGCGTGGACGAGACGTACGCCGAAGAGTTGTTGGACATCGGTGCGGTGTGGTTCGCGACGGCGCAGCCGCCGAGGGAACTGAGAGGGGTGCCGAGAACGGCGCGCGCGAGGCGGTTGTCGCCTCGCGACGCGGATGCGCCGCTGCGGGCGGGCAACTATCTTCGCGTTCACGTGCAACCGAAGCGGTTTCCGGCGGCGTTCGCGGTCGATTGGAAGGCGTGTGTGTTGAAAGTGGGTGAGGGGTACGTTTGTGCGCATAAACCGGCGGGCGTGAGCGTGGTGCCGACGGTCGATAACGTCAAGGAATCGTGTCTGGCGATGCTCGAACGCGCCGCGGGTCTGAAGGAGGGAACATTAAAGCCGATTCATCGCTTGGACGTCGGCACGGAAGGGGTTTTAGTGCTCGGTACGACGAGTGCCTTTGCGAAGGAGTTCGGTGATATGTTGGCGGACAGGAGCGTCACCAAGGTGTATCGCGTGCTGACGGAGAACGCCGTGCCTTGCGGCGTTCACATCCACGACGCCAAGCCGGCGACCGAGGGTCCGCGAAAGATGATCATGACGAAGGTCGACACCGACGACATCGATGGTGAAATAGAACGATCGGCAGAACGCGGTGGTGGCGAGCGGGGAGGCGTGAGTGGGCCGAAGCGCTGTATTTTGCGAGTGTTGAAGAGCGAAAACATCGCCCCGGCGCGATGGGAGACAAAGGTGGAACTCTTAACCGGACGAACGCATCAAATTCGCGCGCAATTCGCGGCTTTGAGTGCTCCTTTGGTAGGTGAGACGCTGTACCGCGCTCCGGGCGACGATGGCGAGGTGAGGGTGCAGAAACCGAGCGAATATCTCGGTTTGCAAGCCTCAGAGATGCACATCAAGCGCGACTGCGCGCTCGGCCCGAGCGGCACGATCATTCGAGCGTTCGAACCGTGGTGGGTGCGTGGCACTAAAGTAGATGCGTTGTATTAGATAATCTGTAGCAAAATTTCATCCTTCGTAAATCACGCGTTGCGAGCTTGGAAATCCTTCATGAAGGACACGAGCGCTTCGACGCCTTCCTTGGGCATGGCGTTGTAAATGGACGCGCGCGCGCCTCCAACGGAGCGGTGACCCTTGAGCGCCTCGAAGCCCTCAGCCTTGGCTTCGGCGAGGAACTTCTTTTCCAATTCTTCACCTCCTGCCAAGGTGAAAGGGACGTTCATCAAGGAACGGTACTTGGTGTCAACCGGGGAGACGTAGTAGCCGCCGCTCCCGTCGATGGCGCCGTACAAAACATTCGCCTTTTCGATGTTGCGCTGCTCCATCGCCTTGAGACCACCATCCTTGAGAAGCTTGGCGAAGACGAGACCAGAGACGTACCACGTAAAGCACGGCGGGGTGTTGTACATGGAGTCGTTGTCAGCCATGAGCTTGTAATCGAACATGGACGGGGTATCCGCGCGAGTGTTGCCCATCAAATCTTCGCGAACGATGGCGATACCCATGCCCGCCGGACCGATGTTCTTTTGCACGCCACCGTAAATGATACCGTACTTTTCAACTTCAATCGGCTTGGACAAGTAGTTGGAAGACATGTCCGCGACGAGCACGCGGTTGCCCACGTCCGGGACTTCCTTGAACTCGACGCCGCCGATGGTTTCGTTGGAGCAGATGTGGACAAACTTGGATCCTTCGGTGAATTTCCAGTCCTTAACGTCCGGAATCGTCGTGAACGACTGATCCTTAGACGACGCGATCACATTCGCCTTCGCGAGCATCTTCGCCCCTTCTTTTTGCGCCTTGACGCTCCACGCCCCGGTGACGACGAAATCCGCGCTGTCCGTCGCCGCCGCCAAGTTATGGCAGTTAGACGCCATCATCGTCGACGCCCCGCCTTGCAAAAACAGCACCTTATAGTTATCAGGAATTCCAACCAACTCTCGCAGATCCTTCTCCGCCTTCTCCGCGATCGCCATGTAATCCTTCCCTCGATGCGACATCTCCAGCACGCTCATCCCGCTGCCCTTATAATCGACCAAGTCCCGTTGAATCTCCTCGAGCACGTCCAACGGCAGCGTCGCCGGTCCCGCCGAAAAGTTATACAACCGATTCCCCGCGCCCGGTCTCGCGCCCGCGCGCGCCACCGCGCGCCCTCCTCGCGTCTCGTTCGCGCCCGCGTCGTCGCGCGGTCGATTCAAAAAGCGCATCGCGCGTCCCGATCGCATCCTTCGCGTCGCGCTTCCCGTCGTCGGCGTCACCGCGCGCGCCGTCGCTCGCGTCATCGCATCGATCGCGCCCGTCATCGCGTTCGCCCGCGCGTCGTCGCTCGCGCGTCGTCGCGCCTCGTCGCGCGCGCGTGTGGCAACCGTCGCCGTCGACGGCGGCGCACACGCGGGTTTTTCGCGCGCCGCGGATCCGCGCGGATTCGCGGTCGGTCGCCGCGGTCGCCCCAGCGCGCGACGCGCGCGCGACGCGCTCGACGACGGCGCGCGGACCGATGGCGGCTGGGAAGCTCCTCGCGGTGTGGCTCGTGAACAAGTCGGGGGGACTGATCTATCACCGCGCGCTGCGCGAGGACGCGCCGACGCTGGACGCGAACGCGTGCCTGCGCCTGGCGAGCGTGTGGCACTCGCTGCACGCGATCTCGAGGAAGGTGGCGCCGGTGACGGGGTGCGCGGGGATAGAGAGCCTGGAGTGCGATACGTTTGATTTGTATTGCTTTCAAGCGGAGACGGGGATGAAGATATTCGTGACGATGACGAAAGGGAGCGCGGACGCGAGCGGGACGCTGCGAAGGACGCACCGGGCGTACTGCGACTACGCGCTGAAGAATCCGTTTTACGAGGTGGAGATGCCGGTGCGGTGTGAGTTGTTCGACGTGGCGATCGCGGATATCGCGCGGTCGGTGAACGAGCGAGGGTAGGTTTGTGTGGGTAGAGATCGGTTAGCGATCGATTAGAGTCGGCGCGTCGGCGAGGGACGTCGTTGTGAAGAAAACTACGTTCGTACTACAAAAACGTGTTATGTTAGCTCGCGCTGGCTATTCCGCCGCCTAGAAATTAGATGCCGCGTGTATCACCAACCAAACGAGCTCGTGTGCCGCGCGTCGCCGTCGAGACGACGGCGCGCTTCACCGAAAGAATGACTTTCGCATTCAAACGAAGACTTAGTAGCCTTGCGGCGGCATCGCGCCAAAGCCAGAGCCAAAGTCACCACCTTGCTGAGCATCCCAGCCCGTGGGCGCGGGCGCCTCGGACCAGTTACCCGCAGCCGGAGCGAAACCACCCGTCGGGAACGCCTCGGCCGGCTTTTGCTCGTCCCAAGACTCGGCGCCGTACGCGGCGTCCGCAACGGCGTTGTAACCCGCGGATTCCGCCGGAGCCGCCGCCGCGGCGGCGGCTTCCTCTTCCTTGGCCTCGAGCTCCTCCGGATCGCGGTAGAAGAACAAATCCACCATCACGTCCCACGGGTTCGCCGCGGAGACCGTGCCTCGCATTTGCAAAACCATGCGCGCGAGCAAGTAGTACAAGCAACCGATCGAGTGCTTCGCCTTGTTGTTCGCCGGAATGGCGACGTCGACGTTCTTCAACGGAGAATCCGTGTCGCAGAACGCAATCGTCGGCAAGTTGACGTACGCGGTCTCAGAAATAGGCTGCGCATCCGTGCGCGGATCGGTGACGATCAACACGCGCGGTTCCGCGAAAATCGCGTCCTTTTGGTTCGTGTACGTCCCCGGCGTGTGACGACCCGCGATGGCTTTCGCACCGGTGTATTGCGCAAACTTCAACACCGCGCGTTGACCGTACGGGCGCGCCGCTTGGCAGATCACATCCTGCGGGTTTTCGCACGCAACGATGATGCGCGCGGCGAGCATGAGCTTATCCCACGTCCGTCCGAGGTTGATGATGTGGATCCCGTCGGCCCGTCGCTTCCACACGTAGCGCTCCATTTGGAAGTCCACGTTCTTCGTCCCGAGGTGGCACCCGGCGGCGAGCATCATCGCGATGTCGGCCTCTTTTTGGGACATTTGAGGAGCCATCGTGTTCGCGTTCGTGTGTGCGCGCGCGAGGCGTCGACGGCGTCGCGGAGAGACGGATCGCGCGCCGCGCGCGATCGCAAAGCCCTCGTCGGAAAGCCCTAATTGTACGTTCGGACATTCGGCGCGCATCGATTTTCTCGCCGATTTTCATTTCTTTCGCATTCGGCGATTCAAACGTCGATGACGCGCCGCGCGCGCGTGGAAATCATAAATCCGCGCGCGCGCGCCCGACTGTTTGCGCGCCGTTCGCGCGGAGGCGCGCCCCGACGCCGTCGCGGTCGGCATAACGACATGCGCGCGACGAACGCGGCGCCCGCGGCGACGACCGCGCGCGTCGCGCGACGCGCGCGCGCGACGCGGGCGACGCGAACGCGCGCGAACGCGCGCGTCGCGCGCGCGATGCGAGGCGACGACGCGCGAAGGCGGAGGGTTCGCCGCGAGAGCTCGGCGAGCGGGACGGCGGGCGAGCGGGACGATCGCGAGGGAAACGCCGCGAGCGAGCGCGACCGGGGAGGTGATCGCGCGTCGACGTCCGCGCGATCGTCGAAAGAAGGATCGTCGTTGGAACGGCAGATCGCGGTGACGCAAAGATTGCGCGAGGGGTTCGAGAGAGATCCGTTTCTGCGCGAGCTCGGGCGGGAGGCGTTCGCGGCGAACGTCGAGTACGACAACGACGTGCACGCCGTGCGCGGATTGGACGAGTATCGAGAGCTCATGGAACACTTTAGCGATGCGACGAAGTCGGCGTTGAAGGGGTTCAAGTTTGTCACGCGAAGAGCGAGCTCGATCGAGCCGGGGGTGTTGCTCATTCAGTGGACGGCGGTGTGGGAGGGCGCGCGATTTGGCAAGAAGTTTAGTAATCTCTTGCTCGGTTCCATGCACGAAGGCGCAGTTCGCAGGATCGTGGAAGGTGAGTACGGGGAGAAGGTTGCACCGGGATACCCGGCGACGGCGACGGTGGCGGACGGGAAGGAACCCAGAACCGACTTGAATTTCCGACTCTTTGGGAGAACGACATACAAGGTGAACAGGGACGGCCTCATCGCCAGTCGCTTGGACAGGATTGATTTTCGCACCGATCCCGAGCCTGGAAGTCAATCTGGAGACGACTTCTTCCCCGAGACGCCCGAAGAAGAGGAAGCGGAGTGGGAGCAACTAGCGGAAGAAACGGCGGTGAACATGTTTTACAACACTCTCTCGCCGCCGGGGAAAAATGAAACGTCTTGGTTCCTGGACGTTCTCATCGAGCTCGAATGGCAAAGCTTTCAGCGACAGATGGGAGACACCACCTCGGTGTTGTCCAAGCAAGAATACGTATCGGTGATTTACGCCGTGCTGGCGAGCGCCATCGCGGCGCCGATTTTCATCATCGTCGGCTTGACGGCGCTCTTGCTGTCGCCCGACCAAGCCGGCGATCCCGATTCTTTAGATGCCGCGATGACGATGGGTTCGGACCTCGCAAAACTCGATACGGGTGCGAATGGATCACCCGTGTGGGGTGCGGATGTTTTCCTCGATCTTTACAAGGGAAAGATTGGGGCTTAGTAGCGAGCGACGAAATTTCGTTTCGGTCCCCGTCGCCGCGCGTTGTGATGAAGCAAATGTTTCCTGACTGAATCGTTCGTTTTACAAGTTGCGCGGCGTCAAATATATCTCTCGTCTCTCGCGCACACTGCCTTACCGCGTCACCGGCGTAAAGTTTTCCGGCACGCTCCATTTATCCTTCGGCAAGCGTTGATACACTCCCACCGTCAGGTGGCTTCGTCGTCGCCCCGGGGTGTTCATGTACGCCTCGTACGCCTCCTTAGACGCCCATTTCTGCTCAAACGCGTACTCATTCGCCTTAAGCTTCACCAATTTCGCCTCCGTCGCCCCGCACTCCTTCGCCATCTTCTCCCGCGCGCGCATCTCCTCCTCGAATCGCGCGACGACGCCGCCATCCCCGCCCGGGATCACGAACTCGTTCCGCGCCTCGTACGGCCCACCGCTCGCCTTCGCCGCGCGCGTCACCGCCCCTCCGCGCGTCTCGTCCCTCTTCGCCGCGCGACCCGGTCGCGCGCGCGTCGGCGCCATCGCGCGCGTCGTCGTCGTCGTCATCGTCGTCGTCATCGTCAACCCGCGCGCCGCGCTCTCGCGCCGCGCGCGCGCGGTCGACCGACCGCCGATCCCTCGGTCGGTCGCGCGCGCGCGACGTCGATCGATCGCGCGAGGTTCGCGCGCGCGCGTCGATCGCGCGACGTCGATCGATCGCGCGCGCGCGCGATCGATCGATCGATCGATCGAGGCCGCGATCCTCGAGGCGGCGATCGACGCGCGCGCGCGAGCCTCGCGCGATCGATCGACCGACGCGCGCGATCGATCGACGGACGCGCGCGAACCGCCGCGACGTCGTATCTTCGTCGACGATCCCTTAAATTCGCTCGCTCTTCGCGCGCGTGAGAACGCCGCGCGCGCGGACGTGCGTGGCGCGGACGCGCGAGTCGTCGCGAGCGCGAGCGCGAATGGCGCTGCGCGCCGCCGCGAGCGCGGCGGTGGAGCGGCGGAGCGGCGCGCGCGAGAGCGGGCGACGGGCGGGGTCGATCGGGACATTTGCGAAATCAATCGTTGGGCAATCGCATGCGGCAACGGCGGGGGGCGGGGCGCGCGCGCGGGGCGCGACGGTCGTCGCGCGCGTGGTCGGTGGAGGAAAGAAACGATGTGGATTGGCGTGGGAGGCCGCGTGCGCGGGTGGGACGCGAAGGCGAGGCGTGGGGATGAGGGAGGCGTCGACGCGCGCGAATGCCGTCGGATTGGGGTACGCCGATCAAACCGGCGACGACGATAAGGATGACGAAGGGTTCATCGTCGCGCCTGGGGACGAGGATTTGATCATCCCGCCGACGACGGAGGAGAATGCGATCGAGAAGGGCAAGGAACTCTCGCTGTGGGCGGCGCTGGCGACGTGCGCGGTGATGTATTCGGTGCCGTACGGTTTCGTTCGGTGGAACTTGCACACGCTCGCGCCGTTGCTCTGGTATGAACTCGGTTTGGCGACAGCGCTCGGTACTTTGATGGCGATGCCATTTATCTCTGCAATCGGATACCCCGCGGCGAAGTACGAACTGAATATGCCGATCCTGGCGCGTTCGAGTTTCGGGATTTGGGGGGCGGAGTTCACCGACGCCTGTCGCGCGACGCTTGGATTCTTGCTCTACGCCGTGCAAACTTTGGTCGGGGGCGAAGCGGTGTTCGGATTGTTCAAAACGACGTTTATCGCCGCGAGTATCGAAAGCGATGTAGTCGTGCGAGCGATGTCGTACGCGATGTTTTGGGTGGTGCAGCTCGCAATTTCCTTGCGCACCGTCCCTTCATCGAGACTTCTCGCGTCTGGTCAGACCGTCTTAGCGCTCGTGGCAGGTTTCATCGCTTGGACTTTGCGTCAAGGTATTCCTCAGACCGCGATCGGTTCGTTGATTTCCGCGGGTATGCCGGGCGCCTTGCCGAACGAGTTCTGGAAGCACGCTTGGCTTATGGTGGGCGTTTGGGTGACGCTCGCGAGCGTGTATCCAGATTACACAGCGCACATCAAGGGCTCTAGAACTGCACCTATTGGTCAGTTTTTCTGGCTTCCCTTGCTGTCCGGTTTGTTTGCTATCGTCGCCGCGGCCATGGCGCAAGCGCCGAAGCCGATTTTATTTGCGTCCATTGCCATCGCCTCGCTCGTGACGAACAGTGCCGCAAACGTCGTTGGTCCGCAGGAGTATATGCAAGAATTCTCGCTTCCGTGGGCAAAGACCAAGAACTATCTTGGTGGTACGATCTCGTCCAAGCAAGCAGCGCTCATCATCACCTGCGCTGTCGGCCTCTTTGCGCCGGCTCAGTTGATGTGGCAACAAGTCGTCGCCGCTGCCTCGTGGATCATTGGCGTTGGTTCGTTGTTAGTCTCTCCCGTGCTCGGTGTGATTTTGTGTGACTTCTGGCTTATGCGTGCTGGCAAATTATCGCGACGAGCAATGCAGACGCGCGATACTAAGGGTCCATATTGGTTCTTTAAGGGCGTGAATCCACGCGCCATGATTGCCATTGCCGTCGCGGCGGCGCCCAACTTGCTTTCACTCATTTCTGGTGTTTCCTATTTGATCGAAGCCGGTGCCTTCTCGGGTTCTGGCGCGTTCTACACGTACGTAGTGAACATGGAGTACGCAAGTATTATCGGTGCTGCGATTGCTTTCATCGTCTATCTCTTCATTCACTTGCTTGAGATGAAGCCGGTGAGGCTCGGTGAAGTCGCGGCATCCATCGGAGACGCCGCAGGCACCGTCACAACATCGGTAGCGTACAGCTTTGATGGACGAACGAAGAAGACGATAATCACGACGCGAGAGAAGGTGAACACGCGTCTCGCCCGTAGGCGTGAAGAATTGCCGGACGAGGAATACCACGACGAAATCGATGCTCGCGAGCGTAAACTTCGCAAGGAGGAAGATAGACGCCGCAAGGAAGCCGAGGAGGCTCTTCGAAAGGCTGTCGAGGATGAAAACAACGAGCGGCGTAAAGAGAACAGACGTCGTCGACTCGAGAAGGAGAGGATCGATAAGCTGTACGACGAATGTGAAGCCATTTACTCGGAAGAGATCATCACGACTAAGGTCATCACTGAGACACAAAAGGGTGACCTCGAGGACCTCATGGGTGGCGATGATGGCGCACCCGTTTCAGTCGCGAAATTGCGCGAAGAAATCGAACGCCGCCGAAAGGAAATCGATGCCCTTCGCAACTCTATTCAACTACGCCGCGCGCAAGGTGAACAAGATATCAACTTGGCGAAGAATAACTTTGAGAAGGCGAAGGGACTCGAGGCCGATCTTCGAGCAAGATTCGACACCGAGACGCGATCTCTTTTGGAGAAGGAGGCTCGTTTGCAAGATGAAGAAAATCGGCGTCGTGCGGAAGCTGAGGCTCGAATTCAACGTATGCGAGATGCTCTCGCCGCCGATCGTTCCGCTGAAGAAGCTCGACGACGAGCGTGGGATGACGAACACGCGCGTGAGCTTGAAGAAGAGAGGCGTCTCCAGGAAACGGAGGATACCCGGCGAGAGCAGGCTCGTGAAGACATCAGACGCGCAGTTGATGATGAACGTGCGCGTCTTGAACGCGAAGAAGCCGATCGTCAAGCTGCGGAGGAACGCCGTCGTGATGATGCTGCGCGTAAGCTTCTACAAATGGAGGATGACGAGGCAAAGCGTCGCGACGACGAGGATAAGCGCCGCCGCGAAGCCGAAGCTGCCATCAACGCTCTCCGGGAAGCGATTATCAAGTTCGAACGCGATATAAAAGATCGACGCATCGCTGCCGAAAATGACGCTGATCGCAGAAAGCAAGACATCGAAGCTGCGCTTAAGGCTGAAGAAATTCGCGCCGCGAACGCGCAAGCTGCGATGCGAGCCGCTGCAAAGGCAGAAGGCGATCGGCGAAAGGCAGAGGACGATGATCTCGCCGCTAAGCGTCGAGCCCTTGAAGAGTTCAAGCAGCTTGGTATTCGTCTTAAGGATACGGAAGAAAACCGACGGCAAAAGTATGCTCAAGAGCTCGCTCGAATCAACGCTGAAGAGGTGCGACGCATCGCCACTGCTGAGGCCAACCACAAATCTCGACTTGAAGAAATCAAGATCCTCGAAGAGGCTGAAAAGCGCAAAATTGCTGATGAAGATCAACGGCGCGCTCGTGTCGAGGCGCAAGCTGAGGCCGCTGAGGATGCTGAACGCCGCAAAAGAGAAGCCGAAGATGCGCGTCGACGTGCTTACGACGATGCCGCTCGAGCTGCGCGAGAAGCTGAAAACCGACTTCGTGCCGAAGAGGATCAACGTCGTGCCGAAAATAAGCGTCATGAAGAAGAACTTGCTCGAGAAGAAGCGGCTAAGAAGGAAGAAGAAACACGTCGTCAGCAAGAACAAGACAAGGCGAATTTGATTTTCAATTCCCAAGAAGGTCTGCGACGCACTTCTGAAGATTCTCGTCGCATCGATTTCATCATCAACAAGGATGAATTCAAGACGAAGGAACAGCTTCAACGTGAAGCGGAAGAAGCGAGACGTAAACAAGCCAAGCAAGACCTTTTGGCTGCTGCTGAAGCAGAGCGTAGAAAGCGTGAAGAGGAAGAGCGCCGTCGACGTGAAGCCGATGCTGCTGCTGCCGAGGCTGTGCGCAAGGAAGCCGAAAGAGTGGAAGCTGAAAATCGCCGTCGCGTCGCCGCAGAGCAAAAGTTGCGGGACATGGAGCAACAAGAGCAACGGTTACGTATGGAGGCCGAGAATAAACGTCGCGCGCAAGAAGGCGAGAGTCGCACGCGAAAAGAAGCGCTCGAGCGTGCTATCGTTGCGGAGGAGAATCGCCGAGCCCGCGCAGCTGACGAGCTTCGTCGTCGCGAAGAAGACGAGGCACGCACTCGAGCTCGTGAAGATCAACGCCGTGCCGATTGGGATCGCGAACAAGCGCGTCGCGACGCAGAAGAACAAGCTCGTCGCGCCAGAGAAGATGCTAGAGCTAAAGAAGCGGAAGATGTTATTCGTGCTGCTGCGGAAGCCGAGAGAAAGAAGATGGCCGAGGAAGACGCTCGTCGCAACGCCGAGGAAGAACGCATTACAAAGATGCGCTCCGACGAAGACGCTGCGTGGGCCTCCGAGCTTGCTCGTCGTGAAGCTTTCAAGGCTGAACTCCAAGCAAAACAAAGAGCTGAAGAAGATCTCCGCGCTCAGGAAGAACGCAGACGTGAAGATCATGCGAATGAGGTGTCCAGAAAGCGTCAAGAAATTGACGATTTCATTCGCGACTTGGAACGTCGTCGACGCGAAGCTGATGCCGCCGCCAAGGCTGCACTTGAGGCTGAAGCGCAAAGAGTCACGGAGTTCAGAAAGTCTCGTGAAGAAGCTATAGCCGAAGATGAACGTCTTCGCGCGGAAGATGCGGCCGAGCGCCTGAGAGAAGACGCCAAGCTGCTGCAAATGCGTGAAGAGCTCAAGAAGCTTGTGCGCGACGAAGCCATGCGCCGTGCCGAAGAAGAAGCCCGACGCAAGGCGATGGACAAGAAGATTGCCGATCAAAAGGCCATCGACGACGATATTATCGCGAAAGAGGACGCTAGACGCGATCGATTCCGTGATGAACTGCCGGACATTCTCGACAAGTTCCGAGCGGAACTTGAAGCCAAGGAGGAGTTCTTACAGACTCAAGAGGAGATGCGCCGTAAGCAAGCTGCCGACGCCATCGCGCAAAAGGAGGCCGCTGAGAAACAACGAAGAGCTGATTTTGACGCGCAGTGCGAGCGCAAGCAGAAAGAGATTGACGACTTTGCGGCGAAGATCAAGGCTTTGTTCAACGCCGAGGAAGCTCGTCGCGCCGAGTTCAGGAAGATGATGGAGGAGAGACAACGTAAGGAAGATGCGCGGCGACTTGCCGCTGCTTCGCCTATTGCTATCGACAACATGATGCAGAATCTCAATGCTACTATTACGCAGATGGAGTCGCAACTTCAAATCCTCATTCCCGAATTGCAAGCTCTCGAAAAGACTGCAGCGGCCAACTACGAAGAGTTTAAGGCGCGCCGTGCTCAGTCCCAGATGTCCATTGAACGCACCGTGACGGAGGAGCAGACTAGAAGTCACAATGAAGATGAACGTCACGCTGCTGTCTGCGCGGAAGCTGACGCAGCTGTTCGTGCCGAGCGAGCTCTACGTGAAGAGGAAGACGCCCGTAGAAAGGTGGCTGAGATGCGTATCAAGCAGCTCGAAGCCGAGCTCGCCGCCATCATCGCTGAAATTGATGCTCGACGTCTTGCATGGAACGCAGAAACTTTGAGCAGGAGAGATTCAGAGTGGGCCGCTAGACAAGACGAGGACACTCGTAGATTTTTCAACCAGACCGAAACTGAGGGCGTTTTGTTCAAAGAATCTTCGACGATCAGCTTCGAAGAATCCCGTCGTCTTGAAGCCGTCGCAGCTGCTGAACGCGCGGAGGAGTTACGAATTGCAACTGCAGCGGCGGAGGCCGAGCGCGTGGCTGCTTCGGAAAGACGCAAGCAATTGGCCCTCGACGAAGAGGAAAGCCGTCGCAAGGCGGCTGAAGCAGCGAAGAAGGACTCCAAAAAGCAAGCAGAAGACTTGAAGCGTCAAGCTGAAGAGCAGCGCCGCGCCAAAGAACAAGCTGAGAAGGAAGCTGCGGCAAAGGCCAAGCAAGCTGAGGAGGAAGCTGCGCGCGCCAAGAAAAAAGCTGACGAGGACGCTAAGGCGGCTGCCAAACGAGCTGAGGAGGAGAAGAAGCGTCTCGAGAAGGAACAAGAAGAGAAGAGAAAGCAAGCTGAGAAGGAGGCTGCCGAGGCGAAGCGTCGCGCTGAGAAGGAGGCGGAAGAACGTCGCAAGGCGGAAGCCAAGGCGCAGGAGGAGGCTGCGAAAGCTCAGAAGGCTGCTGAGGAAGCGAAGCGAAAGGAAGCCGAATTAGCGAAGCGTAAGGCTGAAGAAGAGGCGAAGGCGGCTAAGGCAAAGGCGGATGCTGAAGCCAAGGCAAAGGCGGATGCCGAGGCCAAAGCCAAGGCGGACGCCAAGGCCAAGGCAGAGGCAGAGGCCAAAGCCAAGGCAGAGGCAGAGGCCAAAGCCAAGGCGGACGCCAAGGCAGAGGCAGAGGCCAAGGCAAAGGCGGATGCAGAGGCCAAGGCAAAGGCGGATGCAGAGGCCAAG
>Ga0315315_10004197_pt1 | contig 13280 bp, 11 predicted proteins | sample M140m3416metaG_FD_203699 | JGI IMG/M metagenome (GOLD analysis project Ga0315315, IMG submission 203699) | Ammonia-oxidizing marine archaeal communities from Monterey Bay, California, United States - M1 40m 3416 | ecosystem: Environmental > Aquatic > Marine > Intertidal zone | place: USA...
AGGGCCAGCGCCAGGGCCAGCCGGGCGATGGCCGACGATCCCGCCGCCTTGGGCTGCGGTTCCGTCACGTCGCCGCTCCTGCCGATGCCATGCGACAGGCCGTAGTGCCTCTGCGAGACGAGCGACGAGTGGACCCTGCCCTCCCTCTCGCCCACGCCCACCCAGCGCTGGTGAAAGCCGCCCCCGCACGGCACGGCAAGCTTGCAGGGTTCCGGAGAACTGGTGTCTAAGGAGCTCAGAGAAAGGAGCAGATGCTGGATCTGCAGGTCGGCCCAGCCGGCGTCCGGGAGGCGCCGGTGGATGAAGAGGGTCTGCACCTGCTTGCTGGAGGCCACGTAGTTCGACAGGCCCACCGTCGCGTGGTTGCGGGGAATGCCCAGCGAGGTCAGGTGCCGCTCCAGCTCCCTGGCGTCCATGGCTGCCGGCGCTCCGCCCTGCCAGGCTGGACTTGGTGGGGAGGGGGAGGGATAAGAATGAGAAATACGAGAGGAGTAGACAACTTCTACCAGCCAGCGGGAGATAAATTTACACGACCTTATTTTTTTAGTTAGTTGTTTTCAATATGAGCTCGTAGTCTCAGCGGTGCAGCGGTGCAGCGGTGCAGCGGTGCAGCGGTGCAGCGGTCATGCACTACAACCCTAACAGAGCAAGGAAGTATTCCAAAAGATCAAGATGAACGACCGACCATATACTAGCTAGTACTTTACTTTTTGTGGGTTTCACGATTTTCGGGGAACCTCCCCCCGATTCGTCAATTCCCAACACTTTCGCGCGAGGCTCGAAAGTCACGTGCGAGGTACTAGCTAGTACGAGTCGTACTCTATTAAAATCGTAGCTACTAGCTAGTAGCTACGAAGCTGCTGCGAGTTATAGTTACTACTACTTAGTAGTAGTTGTTGTACTACGGGGGGTGTAGGATGCATACTAGCTAGAGTAGTTAGTTACGAACTCGTACTAGAGTAGTTTGTACAGCTGTATAAAAAATAAATATTAACTAGTTATGTAAGAAGCGTCTGTGACTCAGCCAGCTGGGAGACGACGGAAGCTACATGCGTACGTGTTTGCGAGGGACCTGCCTGTACGGTTGAGCAGTTAGTTGACATCTGCGCTGCTCGCCCTTCTTTCACCGCATTCAGCAATTTGCGTTTGCTTGTGAGGATGCCCTGTCTCCCGTTACCGATCCTTGTATCATAAAGAAGGCACAAATAAACATGCAGCGATCATTGAAGGCTGGATATGGCCGCAGCAGTGGCGGCATCCTCCTCCTCTCCTGTCTAATCGCTCTCTCATCCTGCGAATGTTCGGTGTCAGGCAAGGGTATCTCTGCGTCTGCAGCAGCCTTTGCTCCCTCGACATCAGCTGGGAGCAGCAGCAAGTCGGACTCTCGACATACATTTGGCATGTATCCCAATCATATTCACCGTCCCTTCACTGATCCCAATACCTCTGCTGCCGCTGGTGGCCGATCTCAGCAGACATCTACATCTACAACTGCACTGCCGATGGTGGTAGATTTCTTTCGGCAACGCGCGGAGGAAGGAGTGGAGCAGCTGGAGAAGCTCGCCAACGCCGCGGGCAAAGGCAAGCTGGGCGAGGGTCTCGTTGATGTTGCAACCTACACCAAGGAAACCAACGAAGCCTTTGCCGAGGGCCTGGCCAAGAGCCGCAACCGACTCCTCTACGGTCTCGAGGCGGCCTTGACCGGTGGCGGAGACATTCTTGAGGAATTAGAGGACGTCCTACTTCAAGCCGATCTCGGCATCAACACGGCGGAGGATGTTATGACTGAGGTCAAGTCGCTGCGGGAGGACAGCACGCAGATATTTTCGAAGGATGATATTCGAAGTATCCTTCGTGGAAAGCTCATTGAGGCGCTCGAGGTGAAGGGCGATCGCAGAATCCGCTTCGAGGGAATGGATATGGTTTCGGAAGGCGATGATGATGGCGAAGAAACTGATGCGTCTGCAATCAATGAAGGCACCACTAAAACTTTCATACCGACAGTTTTATTCGTCATGGGCGCTAATGGTGCGTACAGAGAAAATTCACATTTCAGGAAGTATTTGCTTTGATTTTCTATTCCTTGGTGGATTTGTTCAGTATAATTTCTCACATCATATTCAACGCGCGGCCCCTTCGTTCTCCCCATGACTTCAAATCATTTAACGCCAGGCATGGGAAAGACAACAACAATCGGAAAACTAGCGGCCCGACTGCGGATTGAGGGAGGGCAAAAGGTACTCGTCGCCGCCTGCGACACATTCCGTGCGGGGGCCGTGGAGCAGCTGGAGATGTGGGCGGAACGCGCCGAGGTGGACTGCTACTCCCCCAACGAACAGCAGAAATCCCCAGCTGCCGTACTTTACGGTTCCCTTGACACGGCCCTTGACGGCAATTATGACACTCTCATAGTCGACACGTCGGGTAGGCTGTCTAACAACGACGCACTTACGGCCGAACTGGCCAAAATGAAAAGAGTCATCCAGAAGCGGCTGTCCGTGGAGACTGATGCCGATAACAAACCCATCCCCAACCTTGCCGTTCCACACGATACCCTTCTCGTCATTGACGCTGCGCAAGGGCGGATGGCATTAGACTCAGCGAAGCAGTGGGAGAAGGAGATAGGGCTTACGGGCCTGGTCCTGACAAAGCTGGATGGGAGTGCCAAGGGAGGATCCGTCGTAGCAGTGAGCCGCGAGCTCGGCCTTCCTGTCAAGCTCATTGGCGTCGGAGAGGGCATAGACGATCTTCGTGATTTTGATCCCTCCTCTTTCGTGGATGGTCTCTTGGGCATTGGCAATGCGGGTGGTAACGCGAGCAAAACAAACGAAGGGAAGCAGCTCGAAGTTCGTCTGCAGGAGCTGCGCAAGGCAAGGGACGATCGCGCCAAGGCCAATGCGATGAATTCAGCGGCATCACCTGCACCTGCACCTGCTGGTGTGGGGACTGTGCCCAGCATTGATACGTCGGATGGCATGCCTTCTGGTGAAATGACCTTCCAGGAGATGGACGAGCCTATCGCAGAAGATTCAACTTCGGCGAAGAAAAAGAAGAGCAAGGCCAAGAAGAAAAAGAAGAAGAGGAAGGCAAAGCGTTAAAAAAGTACGGCGAACTTCTTTCACTTGAAATATGAACTAATTGAAACATAGGCGACTATGCATTTGATGCGTCACTTCTGAATAAAATGGACTATATGTAGATCTTCTAATTCAGGACATTTTCGGAAGGGGCTCGTTGCTCTGATTATCACTTTTGCCACTAACAAGCTGGCAGATATGAAGGTATCCCACCAGTTATATCTCTGCCAGTAGTGGTTTCCAACCATAATTACCGGCTTTCCCAACATGAATTTTTGTGGCGGGTGACATAAACAAAGGTGAGCAGAAGTGCTTCTGACTACCTATAAAATGAAGTAAAGTAACCTACTTTTGTTTATACAACGACCATGATAATATTTTTGTGTACTGCTCTGAACTGATGACCGAAACCAACTAGTTACTGCATGGTAGAGAGAGGCACGATAAAATACAACTCGTGGTGCGCAGTAGGCGCGATGTATTATACATACATTATACGTACGCATACCTGAGATTTACCTCCCGCGTAACGTACACTGTCCTGCGATGGCGAATCCGCCAGCCTGTCAGAGAAAACGCATTGAAATGACGGCACAGTAGCCGCAACTCACTATCCGATCCGGCTGAATTACACAAGCGCTCTCACCCAAAGAGCCCAGCACGTTACTCGTAGCTTCGCCATGGCGCTCCTAAACGTGGGAACGACGATTGTGGCATGGCTGGCGCTCACTTTTACTGTCTGCCTGCACCTGAGGGGCTCACAGGTGGACCAATTCAACCCGCTCGTCCTGTCCCTGATCTTCTTCAACGGGCTGAACATTCTCATCGCCCTTTGCGAGATAGCGCTCGGGCGGCATATAGACTTGATTAAGTCGGACTACGAGGGCCTGCGGAAGAAGTACCGCGGCACCGAGTGGGACGCATGCGTCGCCTTCCTCACCATGCCGCTGACACCGGCGCAGGTGTTCGACATGCGGTCGTGGTCGAAGATGTGGTCAACGTACGCCCTATATGACCCTTCCTACCAGAATAGCGAGGCCTTCGGCTTCTTCATTGACGTGGGCAACGGATGGTCAACCATCCCTACATCCCTCCTGGCCCTCGTCGCCCTGGTCCGGCCAGATGGAACGGCGCTGGAAGGGTACGCCTCGCCCCTCGTGGTGGGCTGCGTCGGCATCGCCTCTTACTGGCAGATTATGTATGGGACATTTATCTATTTTCTCAGTTTCATCTGGAACCGAAGGTACCAAGGCTTTCGACCAGCGGAAATCTGGACCTTCGTGGTTGTTTCCAATGGCATCTGGATCATCTTCCCCTTCGTTGGGATCTACTCCTGCGTCCAGATGCTCGCCGAGGGAACTATGACTGGCGTGTATGGCTAATGCTTTAATTTTCCTTTCAGGTCGCTTGATATAGACCTTTCGATTGGGCTGCACCTTCATTTTTTGTGGGATCATTTTTCGTCGACATGTACTTGGTTCTCATCGGTATAGATAGATCCGAATATAGACGAGCTTCGACGGCAAGTGATGCATGTGTTCAAATACAGGCGCACAAAACTGATAAAATAAGAAGCCGCAATATCGAACATATTATTATCTCCTCTCTCCTCGCCACCGTTGAAGTCGGCAAGCGATCGTGTGAGCGTGATTTAAATGCACTATTAATTAAATGCCAGCAGGGGTCAGTTTCACTGCCTGCTCTGTCGAAGACATTCTCCGGAAGCTTGAGAGGGGTTTCAGAGATAGTGGGTCGCATGATTGAAAGATTGGGCATCGTTGGGAGAGTACATGAAAACTTTTGAAAAGAAGTGACACTACGTACATGTTATTTACTAGGTTGAGGGGGTGCTTGTCAATTTGTCCCATTCGTCGCCTCATTTCAATTATGCAGAACCACGCCAGGAGGAGATATGGAACAGGTGACTATGCTTCGCTTCTTTTGTTGTTCCGGACCAAATCTGGTTGGTACTGTGGATTGTCATAAAGTTAAATGGAAATTGAGAGTACAAATAATATAAACAAAATAATAAGTGAGAAGAGTAAGAGCTCGTACTACTAGTAGGTGGTATGCATACTAAATCTAAGAACATACTACTCTAGAGTATGCATACTATACTACTAGAGTACGTAGAAGTACTAATATGCATACTTAGTACTATTACGAGAGTAATTGTTTCATCCGACTGTAACGAGGGACACACCAGGGGACCTGAGGAATAATCATCAAGTTTTTGATCCGGGTATTTTGTCCATCGGAGGCATCTCAGTGACGTTAACGTGACAGTCATGGGCGTTGTTTTTTGCTGCTGCTGTTATACCAAGCGAAGCGACGTACAAATGCGATGGCATGCGCGGCCACGTGTCGCGCCCGCCAGCCCGAAACAGCTGCATACGATGTCCTCTGCATCAGCGGACGTAAATACTGGTTTGCACAAGCGAGCACTTATACTCCTACTAGCTAGTAGTAAAGGAAGTCCGTCCGCACGTGGCAGGCGGAAACAAGACCGCCACGCCGTCTTTTTCTGGTTTCGTTCTCCTCCTGGCTACCGAAACCGCCAACTCCTCACACTCACGATAGCTACTTTCTTCTTCCCATCATTTGAAAACCAGTGCAACCATGAGCCCTCGCACCACAAGCACCAGGAGCAAGAGGAGGCCGTCCGCATCTGCCACCGCGGCGGCCGCCGCTCTGGCTCTCTCAGGTTCTTCTTCCCCCGCCGCCGTAAACGCCTTTGCCCTGTTGCCCGGAGCCTCCCCCGCCCGCTCCTTCGCGCCGCCGTCGACTCTCTTCGCCGCCTCCGGGGAATCGCCCTCGAACGATGCCGCCGTCGCCTCCCGCCGCGACGTACTCCAGCGCTCCCTGGGGATTTTTGCCGCAGGACTGGCCTTCGCCGGCAACGCGCAGCCGGCCTCGGCCTCGTACAGTGCTTACACCGCCCGCGAGCAGGATTGGGATAACAGAAAGAAGACTGGAGGTAAGTTCGGTCTCCGTATCGAGCCCTTGGGACGGGACTGGATGGAATTTAACCGCCGCTACAAAGTCCCGCGTTCCTTCTTCTTCAGAAACAGAATGCTCACCCTTATTTGAATTGTTCTTCAATCCCTCTACTTCCATTTTTTCCTCTCACTCGTGCCACAGACATCTCTGTCTCGTCGGCACGAGATCTTAAAAAACAGCTCAGGGAAATTGTCCCGCAGAACTCGGAGGGATCAAAGATCTTCTGCCCTAACGGCCCCTCGTCGGCCGTCAGCCCACTCATGGAGAACAAGTGCGGTGATTTAATGGCGACCCCCTCCGTCTTCGGCCGCACTGACGACACCGTCGGAAACTCCATCCCCGGATTCAAGGCGGGATACAATATGTACCCAAGTGTCGGGTCCAGCACGGCCTCCCTTTCTGACAATTTTCCGTCCTACGGGGATGTGGGTGCCACAAAGGGTCGCAAGAACAGTAATGTTCTCGATTAGACTTAACGCAGAAGGGGAGATTTTTGCCAGTTATTTTGTCATGAGAATGGGATGGAAGGGGACGCGGCGGCGGACGGTGCGGTGGAGAGGGTATTATAGGATCAGTCCGTGATGATCCCATGCCAGCCAAGGTGCGTGTGCGCAATCCGTGATGATCCCATGCCAGCCATGGTGTGCTAAATTTTGAATAGTTTGCGTAGCTTGTCATGACGAAACAAGCAAGAGCGCTTTCGATCGCTAAAAAGTGTACATATTCCTGATTTGATCAATTAGAAAGTGATGCTCGCAGAATGCGTGGCTTTCCTGAACAATTCGTCATGGGGAGAGATGGAGTGGAGGAGATCAATTACGTCCTTACCGCGGATGTATCATGTAGTTACTATTACAGTATGCATAAGTACTTAAACACCATGTACTACGCATAAAATATGTGTTTTTAATGAGAGTGAGCGTATCAGCATGTTGAAATAAATGTCTACAGTTCCTTTCTTGACTGTCTTATTTCTATCCACGCGTGGGTTCTAGTCTGACTAAACTTGGCTTATTTCCTTGACTGTCTTATTTCTATCCACGCGTGGGTTCTAGTCTGACTAAACTTGGCTTTGATTTGAAAAATAAATACAAAATAATTGAGTGTACTAATATATAAATAAATATATTATTTTCATTGCCCGGCGTGAGCGCGCGCGCAATCCACATCAAAAAAATTAATAAATAAATAATAATATATTGCTGGCTGACATCCCTTGGTTGGTTAATGATGGCGCTGGATGGCTGAGATGGCTGATGTTTCTGGCTAACGCCTGGTTTCAGCACTCATAACATTTTGCTGTTTGAATATACTTACCCTCCTCTCCAGCCATATCCCTTTCAGCCACCCACACATTTTAATGCGAGGAAGAAGCTAGTGCTTGATGAAGCATATTTCAATTTCGACTAGTATTCGGACCCTCCTGTGTCTGCGGTCATGACTCACCCAAAGTTGGCGACTACCGCGACACCTCAGTCGGCTCCTGTTCCGTCTACGGTGCGCTCGACTTCCGCTGCTGACAACTCTACCCCCACCAGCAAGAGTCTCGGTCGGCTTGAGGATCTTATCCCCCTCCGCTCAGGCATGACCCGCAAGGCCTCAATCGACGCCCTGAAACCATGGGTCGCCCTCAGCCTCTCCCTCGACGGCAGGGACAAGATCACAAAGATCATGCAGTACCTCAGCCGTCTCTTGGCCTGGAGATGTGAAGGTCTGGCGGCCGCTGTTGCGGCATCGGCGGCAGCGCTATCTTCGCCATCCGCCCTAAGCAATCACGAATGGCTCGTTCTCGCCACCAAGTTTCGTTCGGCCCAGGCAAAGCTGACCGAGTCGAGGAAGGCCTACCGTCTAGGAAGGTCGCTCGTCGAATTACATCGCCTCCGCAATCTGATGGGGAAAGCATTGCTGCCTTTGGGGACAATGCCTGATCTGGACAATGTTGGGCGGCGCTTGCCATCTGCTCCAATATGGAAGCTACTCGGATCTGCCATGAAACTTCTTGGTCTTATGGTAGGTTGCTCATACTCATCAATGTTGCGTTTGATTCCGTACTGATTAACATTACATCGGCCTCTCCATTACTCTGGCTCATCACTTAATTTCCTTGATCCCAATCTATACATTGTATTCAGGGCTTTTGGGCCGGGGACAACGTGAGTTTCTTGGTCGGGACGGGGGTGCTCGACCCCTTCTTCAGTATTTCAGAGGGCGTCGAAAATGGCGGCGGAATTGAAGGCAGCGGCACCAAAGTGGCCCAGGCCCAGAGAACCGCAGTGAAGAAGAGGGCGGGGAGGACCGCAGCCAGATTTTACTTCGCCGGAGCAGTCGCGGGGCTGACCGTGACTGCACGAGAGTGGTGGGGTCGAGGTCCGAATGGCAATGGGCATACCTTTGACGAGGCGCTGCGGTCTGTCGGGGAACTGGAGGAGCGGTTGCGAGAATTGAAGGCAGAGAAGGGGAAGGACGACTGGGGCGGTTGCAACAAAGATGGAAATGGTGATGGAGACAAACAGTTTCAGTTGCGCATGCGCGTTATCCGGTCCGACCTTGTTGAGGCCAGGGCCCGCCTGGAAGCGGAGCGGGGCGCACAGTTCGTTCGTTTCCTTGCCTTCCTAAAATCCTGCTGCGACGTATTGGTCTTTAGCAACAACCCTGGTGTCGATCTGCACCTGCAATTCCGCGGGCATAAAATGAACGAGGGATTTCACTCTGTGTGCGGCCTCCTGAGCGCCTCTACAGTCATATATAACAACTTCCCGGACAAAAGTTCTCCGAAAGATGGCTAGCTCCTTGTTAAAACATTGCTTGAGCATTATTTCGTCATGGGAGCGAAGAGACCGAAAACGAAGACAATAATAGTTATCGATTCAAATATCATGCAAATCATGTATTTATCTAAATAGAAGGGAGCACCCTGTTTCACCTCCTTCCACCTCACAACAGTACGCATTCGGGAGGCCTCCTCGGCCTCCTCGATTCTGTTCCACTGAAGGCCACCCCACCAATTTTAAGGGTTTTTGTTAGGGCGCTGACCCACCCAGGACCAAGGACTACTGGCTGAGAAACGCTAATAAATTCAACCAGTAGTCAAATCGCGCGCGCGTCGTAAAAACCGCCGCCGCCCAACATGAGTTTCGTTTTACATCCTTTTTCCGTATACTAGGAGTACAGTACGTGTTTTGTTAATATTTTGCTATTTCGTAGCGCGCGCGTGGGATCTCAATCCTAATAATGCCGGCGAATACGTGCGTGCCCCCCTTTCCAGCCAAGAGAAGCCTACCGGTAACTTATGAGCGAAGAAAAAATCTCTTGCAACAGAATAGCTCAAGCCTTTTTTCATGTGAATTACAATCAAAATTAAAAAAAAAATTTCTGGCATGGCATTAATATATGCCATATATAATATATATACGCTTAGAGATCGCTAACCCTACACTTAATAATTTTCTTGACTTTGTTTGGATGTGTATCGCTTCGATCGTGTTTTGGGATGCTGTAAGTATTGGCTACTACTAGCTAGTATGCAGTATCATACGCTCGTAGGAGTAATATTAGTTGTCGCATCAATAATATTATACATCATCATACATGCATGTTATCATATTAGGCGGCTGGAAAGTTGAGTGCCAAGCCCCCGCAGAGGTTCCGGATGGCTGACCGACCCCGCAAAGTCCCACCATGCCAAGGAGATCGCAGCGGGCCGATTCCGGATTCACGGATCCAATCTTGCTAAGTAGTAGGATTGGTAAACTCAGCGGTGACTTGAAGAGTCAGGCCCAGCAGCGCAATCCCGCACATTCAAAGCATAGTTTAGTCCGTTATGGTCCGCCAATAGAGTTGCGTGACGACCAGGACTCCATCGATGGAGATAGGATGAGACAGTCCTACGCATACTCTCCGCCCCAAAATGACAGGGGTGGCCACCCTCTACCACAGCTGCGGCAACAACAGCAGCAAATATCGGTTCCGAACAGCAGCACAAATACGGCGACTGCTACTGTGGACACCCCCTTCGGTGTGCGAGCTCCCCGACCGCGACGGGAGCCCACACCCACGCCTCTGTCTTTATCACGGATGGGTCACCAGTCAGCGGCATCAGCAGCCAAAAATCAGCGCCAGCAGCAGCAGTGGCAGCAGCAGAGGATGAAGACTCTCCGTCGTGGACAGCTGAGGGACCTCCTTCCGACCATGCCATTTGGTATCGGCCGCAATCGGAGAACTAGCCCGAAAATAATCCTGAGCGACACAAGAGAAGACGTCGGGCGGCACCTGCACCCCTCCCAAGTTTCTTCCCGTGGAAATTCTGCTGTCCCAAAATCTTCGATGCTATCATCGACGACCTCCGTTGCTGGATTGGAAAGGGGAACATTGAAGAGGGCAGGGAATGTCGCCGATGCGAAGCCGGCGGACGTCATGATGGAGTCTTTGGACGAGCACGAGAGAAAAATGGCGCAGAACACGACGGCCCACCGATCAGCCGTAAGGAGAGCAGACTATTCCCAAGGTGAGGACGATACATCGTCAGATTCATCATCAGCGACAATCAAAGCTGGAGGGGGGAATGGGACGTTGACAGAGGGCAATAGAGGCGAGGAACCAATTTCTTCCCACCCAACTGATCTGACGCTCTCATCACCAACCAGCATGAGTCATTATAGCGCAGCTTACCGTGCCCTCACAAGCATACGGGACGAAGAAGGGGTTGGAAATGACGACCTGACCTATGACGAGGAAGCTTCCGAGGCCAAAGTTGTAGAGGGAGAAGAAGGGAAAGTTGGCAACCTCAGGGTTGGCTGGTCGTGCCAGGATGGTTGGTCCTCGTACTCGCTGTTCGAGCACGACATTGAAAGTACGGACCAAATGGGCGATATCAGCTATGACAGTGAGGAAATGAGCTGGAGTCAAGGAACATACGAGAGCAGCATCATCGACGGCGGCGATAGCTATGCCGATCTCTCAAAGCAGCAATCGGCCACAACCAGCTGTAGAACTGGCGCCACAAGCTTCGCCAGTAGTGGCGGGGGCACATTATCGAGCGTTGGCACTCCTGTCCTCTGCAAGAGCGGCCGTTTTCCAGCTCGTAATCAGAGATATAGCAGAAGGAAGCAGCATCGAAGAGGCACAGACACCGGTCCTGGCGACATCTCTGCTACCATCTCGGAGCAGTCGGACGAACTCGAGCATTACATTAAGATGTCAGATGGAGATGACTACTACAAGACGAAACAGGACCACGGGAACCTCTCAATCATACTGGTTATGGTGCAGTTCCTCCTGATGTGTGCAGAGATTGTAGGTTGTGGAGTAGCTCCAGTTTATATCAACCCAACCATTGGTCCATATCCGAATGTACTGTCCGATTGGGGTGGGAAGAATGTTTCGCTTCTCCTTTACCAGGGGCAGTGGTACCGCCTTCTCACTCCCGCCTTCCTCAACGTTGGCCTTGTCCATCTCCTCATCAACGCGTATGTGACGCTCGAGACATCAGCCTTCTTCGAACGCTCTTGGGGGTCTTTGCGTTGGTTTGTTATCTACATAGGAAGTACTCTGGGGTCCAACCTCCTCGCCAGCATCCTCAGCCCTGAGACTATCTCGGTTGGTAGTACCGCAGCTCTCATGGGCATAATAGGTGCGAGATTCGCCGAGGTTGTAACGCTTACAATTTTCGATTCAATTCAGAAGTATGGCGTGGCTGACACTGAGCCGACAGCAACAGGACTCCCCTTGTCCTCCTCTCCAGCCGGACAGAACAACATGCTTTTCGGAACTGTGTGGTCACTGTTGGCCCTCAGCCTCGTTACACTAGCTCCACATGTCGATGGTGTGGCGAATCTGGGTGGGTTTCTAACGGGATTCCTCCTAGGGGGTGTCATTTTTGGCAAGTACATTGGTTCCTGGTGGAAACGGGCACTTTTCAGAATAGGAATTCTAAGCCTTTTGGCTCTGGGGATCGGGCTAGCCGTGCGTGAGCTCCTTACTCAGGTCCATCCCAAGCAAGAACTTGAGGATTCTTGCCAGTACTTCTCCGATGTATACGACGACGGTGGCTACGATTGCACGTGCCGTTGGACTGCCAGCGGGGCTTGGAATGCTGCCAAGTCCTACTACCAGGGCTATGTTGGTGGAGGCAATGAGGGCGATGACGTTTACGCCATCAATTATAATGCTGACGATGACAACGACGAAATGGAAAATGAGGGCGATGGCGCGGAACGACAAGATCAAAATGAGGACGGTGATGAGGAAGATCAAGATGATGAGGAGGGCGAGGAAAGCGATGATGGAAGGAGAATGCTAAGGGTCGTGGTCTTGAGCATGCTGAGGCGAAGAATAAATGCTGGGTCAGGTGTATTGTAGCCACTACATTAATAGGAACCGCTACATACTACTCTAGCTACGAGTAGTATGAATACTATATGAATACTATTACTACGAGGTAGTAGTAGTTAGCGAAAAACTCGCAAGACATCATTATTATCATAATACTAGCTAGTATAATATATTACTCTCTAGCTAGTATGCATATTTCTACTCTAGAGTAGTAGCTCGTAGTATATATATCATAATACTAGCTAGCTAGTATATTATATATATCATAATATATTATATACACTTTTTTCCGAAGTTTGCATACAGTATTTTTACTAGCTAGTATTTTTATTGCTCGTACCCTTTTTTGAAATTTTACACACAATCAAATCATCACCAAGATGCTGTCGATCATCATTGTGACCAGTCTGCTCGTTACTACCTCATCGGCCTTCAACTTTGCCTCCAGACCAGGTTCCTTCTACTTTCCTCTCTCACTTTCGTCACCGAACATTGCTCGGTTATCCATGGCGTCCCCCACCAGTGGCAACGTCGCAGCTCTTCCCTCGCTGGTCCTCACTCCCCAAGCAGCGGAGCGCAGCATCACCGCTGCGTTGGATGCGGCCCGCCGGAACAACTGGACAGTCACCGTGTGCGTATCCGACGCAGGTGGTAACCCTATCGTGGCGAGGCGGGATAATGGAGGAGATGACGGAGGTCCGCTGGCGTTCGCCGCGTCGTACGATCTCGCCGTTGGCAAAGCAAGAAGTGCGGCCCTGTTTGGCAGGGCGACATCTGGGCTGGAGGGTGCGGCCAACGTCACAGGTGGCGAGGGGGGGAGGACGGCGCTGTTGTCAGCTCCCTACATTTTGATGGGCGGAGGTCTTCCAGTAG
>Ga0315315_10004198_pt1 | contig 13278 bp, 10 predicted proteins | sample M140m3416metaG_FD_203699 | JGI IMG/M metagenome (GOLD analysis project Ga0315315, IMG submission 203699) | Ammonia-oxidizing marine archaeal communities from Monterey Bay, California, United States - M1 40m 3416 | ecosystem: Environmental > Aquatic > Marine > Intertidal zone | place: USA...
TGCACCTAAACCAACTTGTAAGCGTCCAGGTAGATATTTTTCTAACCCCAGTCCAAAAAACGCCCCCACAAGCATCACTCCGTTATCTACAATACCAAACAAAACTGCGTCATAAAAAAGTGCTAGGAATTCTTCTGTGAACATAACATCACCTCATTTCTTTAAAAAGTTAAATCAATTACTTAATTAATTTGAATACTTGATTATAATTGAATCAATGACTTCACAAGATAAATTATTTAGTATTGATGAAAACGGGTATCTTCCTCATGTCAAACAAATTGAGTCTCCTAATTATGATTTAAGGCCACCTAAACAATCCATTTCATTAATTGTTATTCATTCCATCAGCCTTCCACCAAACAAATTTGGGAATTCGTATATAGAAGATTTTTTTATAAATAATCTTGATACTAGTAAGCATACTTATTTTAAAAAAATTAAAGATCTTAAGGTTTCCGCACATTTTTTAATTAAAAGAAAAGGTGAACTTATACAGTTTGTTTCTTGCCTTAACAAAGCATGGCATGCGGGTGAGTCATCTTGGAAAAATAAAAATAATTGTAACGATTTTTCAATTGGAATAGAGCTTGAGGGTTCAGATATAATAACCTATGAAGATATTCAGTATAAGGTTTTAAGAAAACTTTTAAGATCATTGCGTATAAAATATCCTATAACAGATATTGTTGGGCATAGTGATATAGCCCCCGGTCGAAAAACCGATCCAGGTAGCCTTTTTGATTGGAATTTAATTAACTCGGAAAATTTTTAATGTTTAGACAAGTTTTTATTTTATTTTTTTTATCCTTGATTCTTTTTGCCTGCGGGCAAGAGGAGGTATCTGAAAAAAAGAAACAAAGAACGATTAATATTACCACCTCACCTGTTCAAATCTATAATTTTAAGGATCAAGAGTCAGCTATAGGGAATATTGAAGGTTTGGTGGATCCTACGATCAGATCAGAAATTGCCTCTTCAATAAAAAAAATATATACCAAAACAGGTTCCATCTTAAAAAAGGGAGATCTTATTGCACAGCTTGATGATCAAGATTATCGTTATCAACTTGAATTAGCTGAAGCCGAATTAAGTCAACTTAAAATACGCTTAAATGGTCAAAATAAAACCTATCAAAGAAATTCTGAATTAGTTGATAAAAATTTTATATCCCCTAATGCCCTTGATGAAATAGTAAATAAAAAAAATGAAACAGAAGAGTTAATTAAAATACAAGAGGCAAGAGCTAAAATAGCTAAATATAGATTAAGTAAAACTAAACTATATTCACCGATCAACGGAAAAGTCGAAAAACAAATAGCTTCAATTGGCGATTTTCTTAAAATAGGAGATCCAATAATTCAGATTATGAATAATAATCGATTAAGAGCTCATGTTCCCTTCCCAGAAAGATTAGCGACAAAACTTAAACCAGGACTACCTATTGAATTAAAAAGCCCAATAGTAGAAGAAAAAATTATAGTTAAAATTGCAGAATTAAAACCACAATTAATTTCTGACAGTCTCTCAATTGATGTTATTGCTGATATTGTAAATCAGCCTAATTGGCAAGCCGGAGGTAGCGTCAGAGGAACAGTCATTTTTAAAGAAATAAGTAATTTAAGTGTTCCTGAACAAAGCATAATTCTCAGGCCAGCTGGGCAAGTAGTTTATGTAATTAGAAATGATGTTGCATTTGAAAAGTCAGTTCAGACAGGGATTACCCAGAATGGGAATACAGAAATTACTTCAGGTTTAGAACTTGATGAGATAATAGCTGTTGATGGGGCTGCTTATCTTTCTGATGAGGCTAAAATTAATATTACGCAAAACTAAATAATGACACTGCCTGAAATTTCAATTCGAAGATATGTTTTAGCCTGGATGATATCTGGAATCTTTGTGCTGCTTGGTATTATTGGTTTCCAAAAAATAGGGATAGATAAGTTTCCTATGGTTGAATTTCCTATTCTGTCTGTCACAACCTCTCTTAATGGGGCAAACCCAGAAATTATAGATTCTAGTATTACAAATATTATTGAAAATGCTGTCAACACAACGCCTGGAATTGAGTCTGTTAGATCTGAGTCATCTCCAGGTGTATCAGTAGTAAGTATTACTTTTAATTTAGATAAAAATATTGAAGTAGCATTTAATGAAATTCAGTCAAAAGTTAGCCAAGTTGCTCGTAGACTTCCAAAAGACGTTGTCCCACCTGTTGTAAGAAAAGTCGAAACAAATGCGAGTGCGATCATGTGGTTATCTTTAACAGGAAACCGAACAATACAACAACTCAATTTATATGCGTCAAATATCTTAAAGAAAAAAATAGAAACAGTTGAGGGTGTAGGTGAAATTAGATTGGGGGGTAAAAGAGATAGGACTGTAAGAATAAATCTTTTACCTGAAAAAATGTCAGCGCTTAAAATTACAGCCGAAGATCTTATCTCCGCATTTGATAACGAACACGTCCAATTTCCAGGAGGATTTCTTGTAAGATCTAAATCAGAAAAAATGTTTAAACTTGACTTAGAATTTCATAATGTCAAAGACATACAAGAGATGATTATTGCATACAGAAACGGTGGAGCAATTAAGATTAAAGATATTGCTGAGGTTGAAGATGGTCTTGATGACTACAGGGAAACTGCTAGGTTCAATGGTGAAACAAGTATTGGCTTAGGCATTGTAAAAGTTGCAAACACGAATACTGTAGATATCATTCAAAAAGTACGAGAAAAAATTGAAAATGAAATTACGCCAAATTTACCTCCAGGATTAAAGATCCAATATTCAACTGATGATTCAATTTATATTAAGTCCATGGTGAAGTCACTTCAGGAACATATTGTTGAAGGTACTGTTCTTGCATCGCTCATTGTTCTTTTATTTCTTGGTTCGATAAGGTCAACATTAATCATAGCTGTAGCTATACCAATATCACTATTGGGAGCCATAGCTATTATGTATTTCTATAATTTTACTTTTAATAGCATGACATTATTAGCTTTGATTCTGCTTATTGGAATTGTAGTTGATGACTCTATTGTTGTTCTTGAGAATGTGTTTAGACATCATAAAAAAATTGATAAAAATATTTTTAATGCGGCTGTTAATGGAAGCAATGAAGTAGTTTTTGCTGTTTTAGCTTCATCTATTGCCTTAGTATGTATTTTTGGTCCCGTTATTTTTATGGAAGGTATTGTAGGTCGTTTTTTTGAATCCTTTGCAATTGTCGTCACAAGTGGAGTTCTTGTTTCATTAGTCGTTTCACTTACGTTAACACCCATGCTATGTTCAAAGTTTTTAGCAAAAAATGAAAAACAAATTAGCTTCTTGTCAAAATTTAATAAAGCTTTTATAAAGCTTGAAAAATTTTATAAGCAAGTCTTAATTTGGTCACTAAACCATCGCTGGAAAGTTCTTTTGTTGAGCTCTCTTATTGTTTTATCCAGTGGATTCTTTTTCTCGAAAGTCGAAAAAACTTTTTTGCCGGAACAAGACGAAAGTAGATTTAGCGTTAGATTTAAAACTCCACTTGGATCTAATATGGAATACACCTATAAAAAATTACTTGAGATTGAAAATGTTCTTGATAAATATGATGGTGTCATTAAAGGTGTATTTTCATCAATTGGACTAGGAAGCAGAGGTCAGGTCAATTCAGGATTTATAAGTGTGATGCTTATAAATAAACAAAATCGTCTTCTATCACAATCAGAAATAATTAAACAAATTAAAAGTGATTTTGATTCTTTAACTGGTGTAAAAGCTTTTATATCTGCTCCCTCTATTGCAGGCGGAAGAAGATCTGAGCCATTACAATTCTCTCTCATCGGACCAAATATTGAGACCGTTTCATCCCTGGCGGATCAACTACAATATGATTTATCACAAATCGAAGGCCTAGGCCGCATCGATTTAGATTTACAACTCAATTTACCTCAAATGAATCTTCAAATTGATAGGGAGAGAGCGGCGAGTTTTGGAATTAGTGCCGCTAATATTGCAAATGCAATTTCCGTATTCAGTAATGGGCTTGATGTAGCACGGTTTAATGATGCACCTGGAGATGGTCAAAGATATGATATTCGTATGAAGGCAAAAGATGGAATTATTGAAGAAATATCTGACCTTAAAAAAATTAATTTAAAAAGTGACACAGGTGAACTTGTAAGACTTGATTCTATTGCTAGCTTTACCGAGATGCTAGGTCCAGCTGTAATGGGTAGACAAGATTTACAATACTCTGCTAACTTTTATGCCAACCCAACAATCTCTCTTGGTGAAGCCGTTAAAGTTGTAAACAATGCCAGCAAAAAAATACTTCCTAGTGAATATTCTATTAAGCTTGTTGGACAGGCTAAAGAATTTGCCAAAACAACAAGTAACATCATATTTGCTTTTTCCTTGGCAACAATCCTCCTATACATGGTTTTATCAAGTCTATTTAATTCATTCTTTCAACCTTTAATCATAATGCTTGCTCAGCCTCTGGCAATTATTGGAGGTGTGATGTTGTTATGGGTTACTGGTAATAGCCTGAATATTTACTCAATGATTGGAATGGTTTTATTAATTGGCCTAGTCGCTAAAAATTCAATTTTATTGGTCGATATGACCAACCAAATTAAAGCAAGGGGTAAGAGCACTAATCAAGCACTTTTAGAGGCATGTCCCATAAGACTAAGGCCTGTTCTTATGACCTCACTTACACTTATTCTTGCTCTTTTACCAGCAGCCATGGGTTATGGTGCTGGGTCAGAAACTAACGGTCCACTTTCAGTTGCTGTTATTGGAGGCATGTTATCGTCTACCTTACTCACTTTAGTGGTCATTCCGTCTGCTTACTCATTATCACTAGATTTTTTAGAACGCAAAAAAAAGAAAGTTAATTCTTAACTAATTTATCAATAATTAAGGTCCCCACTAAATCGCCTTCAACATTAACCGTTGTTCGGAATGTGTCAAGCAAACGATCCATAGGAATTAATATACCTAATGCTTCCAATGGAAGTCCTAATACTTGGAGCACCATAGCCATCGTCACCATTCCCGCACTTGGAATTCCAGGTGCCCCTATTGAGGCAATCATAGCAATAAAAAATAAAATAAACTGTTGAGATAGTGCTAACTCTAGTCCCACTAAATTTGCGATGAATAACGCTGCTGCTGCTTCATACATTGCAGTTCCATCCATATTCATCGTAGCACCAATAGGCAATACAAAATTAGAGACGTCTTTTGATGCACCGAAATTATCCTGCGATGCCTTAAGTGTAATAGGTAGCGTAGCGCTACTCGAGCTCGTTGCAAATGCTGAAATAAATGATACTCTCCCCCCCTTCCATAAAGAAATAATATTTACTCTATTAAATATGAACAATAGTGTTGGTAAAAATATTATTCCATGAAATAAAATTACCCCAATAACAATCATCATAAAAATACCAACTTGAGAAAAGATTGTTATATTTTGACTAACGACCATGTTTACTAATAAACCAAATATTCCAAATGGAGCAATATACATAATCCAATTTACAATTTTAAAAATTATTTCATAGAAGCTTTTAAAAAAATCTCTTGCCAAGTTAAATGCTTTATTTTTCTCATTAAGCGCTATGCCAATCAGGATGGAAAATATAATAAGAGGTAATATTTTTCCATCAGATAGTGATGCAAAAGGATTTTCAAATAAACCTAAAATAAATTGATAAATAAAATCTTTAAAAGATAAAGCTTCGGACGTTGCTACTTCATTTAGCTGCCAAGCATCTATAGAAACTCCTACGCCTGGCTTAAAAAAATTCATTGCTAACATTGCAATAAAAACTGCAAAAAACATAGTTCCTGCAAAGTATAAAAGAGCTGACTTCCAAATAGTGCCTGCCTTATTTGAGGAAGCTAGGTTTGAAATTCCATTAACAATAGAAAAAAATACTAAAGGAACCAAAATCATCTTCAATGTAGTAATAAAAATTTGGCCTACAAGAATAGAAATATCTGAAACATATTGAAGTATTAATGAATCAGGGAATTTTTTTATAATTAATCCAATTATTATTCCAGCCAGCGCTGCGAGAAGAATATATTTATTTGCATTTTTCATTATCTAACTTTCTCCATAACTGCTCCAAAAAAACCATCCGTGTCATTTTCAAATGGATTTAACTTTAGAAAATTTTTATTATTCAATGTAATACCATACTTTTCTAGTATTGCAGATTTTGATACTAATTTAAAATCTGGATTTTCAGATAGAAAATCTTTCACTTGCTCCTCATTTTCATCGTTAAGCAAACTGCATGTAGCATATATTAATAACCCTTTTTTTTTGCATAATCTAGCTGCTGATTGAAGAATATTTTTTTGTTTAACAACTAGCTCCATCAATGACTTCTCTGAGTGCTTCCATTTTAGGTCTGGGTTTCTTCTCAGAGTACCAAAGCCAGTGCATGGAGCATCGACCATTACCCTATCAAACTTTTCTTTTAATCTCTTTATTTTATTATCATTTTCACTTGAAATTCTTTGTATTGAAATATTTGACGCCCCTGATCTTTTTAATCTAATTTTTAGGTTATCCAATCTTTTATCTGAGATATCAAAACTATATATTCTTCCCGTACTTTTCATCATAGATGCCATAGCTAAAGTTTTACCTCCAGCTCCAGCACAAAAATCTGCAACCATTTGCCCTCTTTTTGCATCAGCTAAATATGATAATAATTGACTGCCCTCATCTTGAACTTCGATATTGCCCTCAAGATAAAGTTGATGTTTCTGTATGAAGCTGCCTCTTGGCAAAATAATTCCAATCGGCGATATTTTAGTTTCAAAAATTTGATTCTCTTCTTCCGAAAATGACTCCTTAAGTTCAGTAATTATTTCCTGCCTACCTTTTCCTTTAAGTGTATTCACCCTGACACAGAGTTGGGCTGGCAATAGAAGGGAATTAGCAATTTGAATTGCCTTTTTTTCATCATATTGAGTAGATAGCTTTGTCCAGAACCACTCAGGAAGACTCAATTTTGCCGAAAGATCTATATTAGTTGACTTATTTGCTTTCATTTTAGATAGCCATTTTCCATCTTCCTCACTGATCATAGGTAATAAATCACGAATGCTTCTTCCTTGTAATTTAATTAAATATATAAGGATTAGTTTAAATGGATTTGATGTTGCGCCTAAAACCTCTAAATATCTTTTATTTCTGATGACATTATAATAAGTGTCTGCAATAAGTGACCTTTCAGACTTACCTATATTTTTATTTTTTTTAAAAAAGAAACTCAACTGAGAATCAGCAGAAAAGTTACTAGAGAAGCTTTCCTCTAAGACCTCAGCACATGATTTTATAGAGAATCTATTCATCTAATTATTTAATTTAAGATCTGTTGTTTTTAAATTTTGATCAATCATTAACCCGCCTTTCATTTTTAATCTTATTTTGATAGCAACTCTATAGGGCCCTTTTGAAAGCCAAATAAAATGCTTTGAATTTTTTACTGAGGTAATTTCTCCCTCGTATAGTTCCGTTAAAAAATTTTTTCCATTGATCCTTAAACTTTCATCTCTTATTTTTTTATACTTAATATTATTAATTTTCTTACCCTCAACGAAATCAAATGAATATTTTGGTTTTGTTTTTTCAAAGTGAAATTGTAGGAGTAATGTAGGGATGTCTAATAAATTTCCAACATACTTTTTTTCTGTTAACTTCTGTTTATAATCAATTTTAAGCTTGTCTTTCTTTCTATCATAAACAACATGTATATTTTTTTTGGGTTTTTTTAAGTTGTTTAATTTAAATGAATTAAATAAAAGTCCCTTATTACTAACAAAACCAGTGCTCTGAATGTCTTTATCCCCAAAAAATTTTAGAAATTTTTTAGTTTTTAACAAAACATTCAAATCATATTGTTTCTTTTTCTGCTTATATTGTAATTTTATTTCACCAGAGGATATTTGTGTTTTTTCTACCTCAATATTTCTAAGCTTTATAAACTGGAATAGCTCATAATTAATGTAAAAATTCTCGGGTAACTTCTTGAAGGCAAATAGAGTCTGAGAAAAAAGAACTAATACTAATAAATACTTAGAGAATTTGTATTTGTGTTTCATTTACATTTTTTTTTGTTATTTTTCCAATCTCAAAAATATTCTCTTTTGAATTTCTAAGGGATGTCATTACTCTTGCTTTTGATTCTTTTTTTACTATGATAACCATACCAATTCCACAATTAAATGTTTTAAATAACTCATCATCATCTAGGTGTGCTTCAGACTTTATCCAGTTAAATAATTTTGGGATTTCCCAAGAATTTTTTGAGATAACAGCCTTAAATTCTTTGGGAATGACTCTTGGAATGTTTTCAGTCAGGCCTCCCCCAGTTATATGTGCCATTGCATTTATTTTTTCAGTTTTTAAAACTTCTAAAATTGATTGAGTGTAAATTCTCGTAGGCTTGATTAATAAATCACCTATAGATTCATTATCAAGTTTTGCATCTAAATTAATTTTTTTTTCAGATATAATTTTTCTAATAAGGGAATAACCATTTGAATGTGCTCCAGATGAGCTTATGCCAATTAGGATATCTCCTTCATCTACACTTTTACCGTCGATTATTTTATTTTTATATACTGCACCCACACAAAAGCCAGCCAAATCGTATTCATCACCTTGATACATACCAGGCATTTCTGCAGTCTCACCTCCAACCAAGGAACATTTTGCTAACTTGCATCCCTCACTAATTCCCTTGATAACTTTTTCAGCAATCTGATTATTCAATTTTCCACAAGCAAAATAGTCTAGAAAAAATAAAGGTTCAGCTCCCTGTACGATAATATCATTAACACACATTGCAACTAGATCTTGTCCTATAGTGTCATGTTTATTTAGTTCAAATGCTAGTTTAAGCTTTGTTCCCACGCCATCAGTACCAGAAACAAGTACTGGATTATTGATATGATTTGGCATTTCAAACATTGATCCAAAACCACCTAGTCCTCCTAAAACCTCTTTTCTAAAAGTAGATTTTGCATATGGTTTGATTTTCTCAATAAGGTTATTTCCAGCCTCAATATCTACTCCAGAATCTTTGTATGTAATAGAAGTATTTTCAGATTTTTTTTGAGACAATTTGGTTTAATCCTTATAAGGTTTGCTAATTTATGTATAGTAAGATTTTAACTTAATTTTACTTAATAGGCACATGCAGCCATAGACAATAATGGATCAGCTTTTACTCGACATACAACCCCCTTCAATTAAATCACTTGAAAATTTTGTTATTGGTGACAATTTTGAAGCAATTACTATTATAAAAAAATTTATATCAAGCAAAAATCCACAATTTTTTTATTTATGGGGTGTTGAAGGTTCAGGAAAATCTCATTTATCCGATGTTGTAAAAAAAAATAATATTTTAGTTATTGAGGATATTGAGAGTAGAAATGATATGGAGCAAGTTGAAGCTTTTAATATTTTCAATAATTGCAAAGAAAATGACAAAAAACTTTTTATAACGGGTTCTAACTCTCCAAATAACATGAGTTTGCGAATTGATTTAGCTAGCAGACTTAGCTGGGGTCTTGTCTATCAAATTAAAGCATTAACTGATAGCGAGAAAAAATTAGCATTGTTGAATCATTCAAAACAAAAAGGAATGTCGTCAAACGTAAAAGTTATTGAATACTGTATGAAGAATTTAAAAAGGGATTTACACTACTTAATCGCTACCTTAGACGCATTAGATAATTGGTCCTTAAAAATGAAAAAGCCAATTACGATACCTCTTCTAAAAAAACTTCTTGAAAAAAAAGACTAAATTTTGTATTTAATGCCTTATTAGGTAGTCAAAGGCTCCTAATGCTGCTTTCGAGCCTTCGCCCATAGCTATGATAATTTGCTTATAAGGGATGGTTGTAACATCACCTGCTGCGAAAACCCCTGGCATTGATGTCTCTCCATGATCATTGATTTCGATCTCGCCATATTGACTTAATTTTATATCTTCTTTTACCCAATCACTATTTGAATTCAAACCAATTTGAATAAATACCGCTTCAATATTGATTCTCTCTTCTTTTTCATGTTTTCTATCTGTATAAAGTAAGTGCGTTACCTTATCTGAACCACCAATTACATTGGTTTTAGCATTTAGTACAACCTCAATATTATCTAGGCTCTTTAGCCTATCAATTAACACTTGATCACCATTTAGCTCGGATGCAAACTCTAAAATAGTGACATGTTTCACAATACCAGCCAAATCAATTGCGGCTTCAATCCCTGAATTGCCACCTCCAATAACAGCTACATCTTTTCCCTTAAATAATGGCCCATCACAATGAGGACAATACGCTACCCCTTTCCCCTTAAATTCTTTTTCTCCAGGAACACCCAATTCTTTCCAGCTAGCTCCAGTAGCAATAATGACTGACTTAGATTTTAGGATACCTCCGCTTCTTAGGTGAACCTCAAATAATAAATCACTTACTTTTACAATTTTTTTTGCTATCTGAAGATTTATAACATCAACATCATATTCTTTTACATGTTCTTCAAGCGCTTTCACTAACTTTGGGCCTTCAGTTTTTTGTACAGAAATAAAATTTTCTATACCCATTGTATCCATGACCTGCCCACCAAAACGCTCAGCAATAATTCCTGTTTTTATTCCTTTCCTTGCAGAATAAATTGCAGCTGAAGCGCCAGCTGGACCTCCGCCAACAATAAGGATATCGAATAGTTCCTTTTGAGATAATTGATCAGCTTTTTTTTCACTAGCTTTTGTATCAATCTTATTGATAATCTCTTCTAATTCCATCCTACCTTGTCCAAACTCAATATCATTTAGAAATACTGTTGGGACTGACATTATTTTTTTTCTTTTAACCTCATCCTGGAATAATGCCCCATCAACCATACAGTGGCTTATATTGGGGTTTAAAAGAGCCATGACATTTAATGCTTGAACAACATCAGGGCAGTTGTGGCAAGTCAAAGAAATAAAGGTCTCAAAAACAAATTTTCCTTCTATGTTTTTAATTTGATCAACTAAATCTTCTGAAATTTTTAAAGGATGTTCACCCGTCTGTAACAAAGCTAGTACTAGTGATGAAAATTCGTGTCCTAAAGGAATTCCTGAAAATTGAATTCCGGTTATTTGATTAGGTTTATTTATTTTAAAAGATGGCGTTCTTTCAGTTGTATCTTTGTGAATATTTAGAGAAATTTTCTCAGTCATCTCTGCTAATTCAATCAATAATTCCCTCATATTTATTGAGACTTCGCTTTCATCCACAAATGCCTCAATCACCACATCTGACTTTAGCTTCGCTAAGTATTGTTTTAATTGTATTGTAATTTCAGTTGAAAATGACATAAGTAGTATTCCATATTCCAGAAAAAAGCTTTGGTTGAGCTAACTGTGTGCCCAACCAAACTAAGATATAGAAGTTTTAGATTTTTCCTACTAAATCAAGTGATGGTGTTAATGCCTCTTCGCCTGGCTTCCAAGAAGCAGGGCAAGCTTGATTTGGGTTTGCTGCAATATGTTGAGCTGCCTGAACCTTTCTCACTAAATCAGCTGCTGAACGACCAATGCCTAAATCATTTATTTCAGCAGTTTTAATGATTCCATCTGGATTTATTATGAATGAGCCTCTTAAAGCTAAGCCTTCCTCTTCAATCATTACATCAAAGTTTCTTGATATTGCGCCTGTTGGATCTCCAATCATTGGAAATTTAATTTTTTTAATTGTTTCTGATGTGTCATGCCAAGCTTTGTGAGTAAAGTGTGTATCGGTTGATACAGCATATACCTCCACACCCATTTTTTGTAGCTCATCATAATGATCTGCAAGATCTCCTAACTCAGTTGGACAAACAAATGTAAAATCAGCTGGATAGAAAATAACAGCGGACCATTTTCCTTTAAGATCAGCCTCAGTTACTTCAATGCCACCTTTTTCGCTGTGAAATGCTGTAGCCTTAAAAGGCTTTACTTCTGTATTTATTAGTGAAGACATAGTAAGTTTCCTATAATTAATTAGTAATTAAGCATGATAGTTTATCTAGGTTGCTTAGCATAATTTTATCTTAAAATGATACTGATAAGTAAAACTTATCAATTATCACTTGTGTGAATTTCTAGCTCTCTTTGGATTTGTTTAAATCTTGATTCAACTCTAGATTTTTGATAAAAATCACCATCATTAGCTTTAATTGCTAGATCCATCCTCATAATAGCCTCTTTAAGATTGAAATTATAATAAGCAGCTTCTGCTAAATTCTCATATTGCAGTAATTTTTTTCCTTGATTTGCATAACCTTTTGCAAATAAATTATAAAGAATAGGGTCTTGTGAAAATTTTTGTTGATTTTTTTTCAGAAGTTCTATTGCTTCTTCTGTTTCTTGAGTCCTTATATATAAATCAGCAAGGCCATAAACAAAAGAACGGTTGGATGGAAATAAATTTAAATTTTGTTCATATAATTTTTTTGCTTCTGAGACTTTGTTTATTTTTATCAAATAGTTTATATAAAGCTGACTTAACATTGGGTTTGATTGTTCGCTATCAATTAACCACTGAATTTGTTCTTGTGATTTTACAAATTCATTATCCATTAAATAGATATATGCAAGTGCAAATCTTTCACCTGCTTCATTTATGTATATCTTATTTTTAATATTTTCTTCTAAAATATTTTTCGTATTACTTTTATCTCCAAGTAAAGCTTTTAACTTTCCCTTAACATAGTGAAAAGTTTGGTTATCTACCCTTTGCTTGTATGGAAAATCTTTTAATCGATCTTCAATATCATTTATACGATTACTTGTTATAGGATGAGTTTGTAAAAAAGCTGGGGCGGCCCCACCAGAAAACTGGTTAGCCTTTTTAAGTGTTGTAAAAAAATCACGTGCCCCCCTCACATCAAAGCCAGCATTATTTAACGTTTGAATTCCAACTCTATCTGCTTCTTTCTCGTTCTCCCTTGTAAAGTCTAGTGCTCCTTGAACTGAGCCCGCAGAAGCTCCAGCCATAGTAGTACTTGCAAGTTGAGGATTCGATCTAGCCAATAAGAGTGCAACAGCCATAAGAAAAGTTGACTGGTAAGAGGCTCTTTCCTGTTGTGCTAGAAATCTTGAAATATGCTTTTGATTTATATGAGCTATCTCATGACTTATAACACTAGCCAATTCTGACTCAGTATTTGCAGCAAGAAATAGTCCAGAATGAACACCTATAACACCACCAAGC
>Ga0315315_10004203_pt1 | contig 13271 bp, 15 predicted proteins | sample M140m3416metaG_FD_203699 | JGI IMG/M metagenome (GOLD analysis project Ga0315315, IMG submission 203699) | Ammonia-oxidizing marine archaeal communities from Monterey Bay, California, United States - M1 40m 3416 | ecosystem: Environmental > Aquatic > Marine > Intertidal zone | place: USA...
TCCTGCAAGTTCGCTGTCGAAACCTCGCAAAAGACGTTCACCCCGCACCAATTGGGTCACCCCAACACCAAGGCCTCGCAGGATGCCAGCAAATTCACAAGCAATGAATCCTGCTCCCACCACCACAACCTGATCCGGGAAACGCTCCTGCAAAAACATGTCATCGCTAACCCAAGCAAGTTCTGCCCCTGGGACGTCCGGGCGAAAGGGGCGCCCACCCACTGAAATCATCACCCGCTTGGCCTGCAGCACCTGATCGATCTCCCCTTCGCGCGTCCTTGAAACACCAATGCGATGAGGGTCGAGAAATCGCCCCCAGCCTGTGATTAGATCCACTCCAGCTTTGGCTAAAAACTCGATGTGAAGAGCATTTAGGCGATCCACCTCATGACGCACATTGCGCAACAGCACGGACGTATCAAACGTTGCCCCCTCAACACTCACTCCATAACTGGACGCCCCCTCCAATTGTTCAGAGACAAGAGAGGCATACACCAGAAGCTTTTTCGGCACGCAGCCACGAATGACACAGGTCCCGCCGACGCGATCTCCCTCCACAATCGCCACTTTCGCTCCATGACGAGCAGCACGTTTGGCAGCTGCTAGGCCTCCAGACCCAGCACCGAGAACCACAAGATCAAAGCTTTGTTCCATGGGGCCCACTGTTTTTTCTCATATCTTGCCCGCAGCCTCAGGCCCATGAATCGCAGAACAATCCGTGCCAAGTCAGCTCAGGGGAGATTGGCGAGTCAATTCACGACTCAACCTCGGCATAGTGGGTTGCATGCAGCGTTGAGATCTGCCCTCTGCATCTTTCCGAATACGCCCCCATACCGGATCACACCAAAGGGTTCAAACTTTTTGAGGTGGCCGTTGCTGACCTTCAACCCACACAGATGTGTGTGGGGATGGCTGAGGTATGGAATCGGCAACGCGATTTCCGTGAGGAAAGTTCCGAAGAACGGCGAAGGTACCTCAATCGCAAACCAGTGCCGTTGGTACGCAATCAGCGTGGAAAGCTTTGGATGGTGGATCGTCATCACCGCCTCCGAGCCTTGCTCGAAATGGTTCCAACGATCACGACGTATGGCTACGTGATCGACGACCTAACCAGTGACACCAGGGAAGAAGCTCTCCAGGCCCTGCACGACAAGGGCTGGCTCTACCTTCACGACGGCAGAGGCAATGGCCCGTGGCCGGCAAAAGACTTACCCGGCACATTGCTTGGCCTTCAGGATGACCCTTTCCGCAGCCTGGTTTGGAAACTGAAGCAGGAGGGGGTGATCAAACCACAACCCTTAATTCCGTATCACGAGTTTCGTTGGGGCCTCTGGTTGCGTACGCGGCCCATGCCTCCATTCAGCTCCAAACATTTGGATCCAGCCCTGCCTGCAGCACGCAGGCTTGCTCGCTCATCAGCGGCATCCCACCTTGCGGGCTGGAAGGGTGGTGATTCCTAACGACGACGGCGAGAGTCAATCTGCAAAAGATCCTTCACCCGTTGAACCTGACTAGCGAGTTGAGGGTCGGTCGCTAACTTTTTTTCCACTTGTTCAATGGCATAGATCACGGTGGTGTGATCCTTACCTCCGAAGGTGTCGCCAATTCTGGGCAAGCTCAAATCTGTGCCTTGCCGCATCAGGAACATGCCCACCTGACGAGCCTGGCTCACGGCCCGACGCCGGCTGCTGCTTCGCATGTCATCCGCCGTGACGTCAAACACCTCTGACACCTTGTCAATGACCTGCTGAGGTGTGACATCAACGCCCTGGCCGCTGGGGTCGAGCATCGGCGCCACAGATTCCACGGTCATCGGGATTCCTGTGATGGACGAAAACGCAACGGCACGGGTAAGCGCTCCCTCAAGCTCGCGAATGTTGGAGGTGAAGCGGCCAGAGATGTATTGGATCAGGTCCCTAGGAAGTGCAACGCGCTCTTGCTCTGCTTTTTTCTGGAGAATCGCCATTCGAGTTTCCAGATCAGGAGCCTGGATATCAGCGATTAATCCCATCGAGAATCGAGAGATTAAACGCTCCTGCAGCCGCGGAATCTGGCTGGGGGGCCTATCGCTTGCAATCACAATCTGTCGCCCTGCATCGTGCAAAGCGTTGAAGGTATGAAAGAACTCTTCTTGGGTGTATTCCTTCCCTTCAATGAATTGAATGTCATCCACCAAAATGAGATCCGCAGCCCGATAACGGTCTCGGAATGCCTGCATGCCGTCCTTACGAATGGCAGTGATCAGATCATTAGTAAACGTTTCAGTCGACACGTAAAACACGCGCGCTTCAGGATCAATCTCCAGGCGGTAGTGCCCGATTGCCTGCATGAGATGGGTCTTCCCTAGACCCACACCTCCACAGATAAACAGCGGATTGAATTCACGACCTGGGGCCTCCGCAACTGCCAAAGCAGCCGCATGGGCCATCCGGCTGTTGGGTCCCACCACAAAACGATTGAACACGTAGCGCATGTTCAAGCCGGGAAGCCGCCGAGGTGCAGAGCTCGACGGTGGAGCCACTGCAGGAGCCGTTGAGGGCAGCGGCTGGCTGGAAGGCGACAAGCTCGACACAGGAGCCGACCCAGACCCGGCCGCTTCGTCGTCTTGAGCGAGCACGATCACCTCGATCGGATGACCAATGATCTCCTGCGCCACTTCAGCAATGGTGCTGGCGTAATTCTTGCGCAGCCAATTGCTGGCAAAGCTATTGGGAGCCTGCAGGGTGAGCGTCCGGTCTTGAAAAGAGCTGCAACGCGCAGGACGAATCCACGTTTCGAAAGTGGGCTTACTGAGGTTGCTCTGAAGGGCGTGCTGCACCTTGTTCCACAGCTCACTGCCCGTCAGCACCACATCCCACCTTCTGCGAATGCCGAATCTACGCGCCTCATGCCGAGCGGCCCGTCTTTAATGAGACCAGTTTCAACACGTATGTGTTCATGGCAGCTGCCGTCTTCCGCACCCTGGCACGATCCCTGCCCTGGATCGGGATCGGATTAGTCAGCTTGACCATGGGGGGGTGTGGATCGTCCCTGCGTCAACGTCTTGGCTTAGAGCCTGAAGCGAAGGCACCCGCAACCCTGCCCGAAGTGAGTGATGGGCCTCGTTCTGCCCCTCTTCAACCCGGCCGCAACGTCATCGTCCAAGCCGTTGAAAGGGTTGGTCCGTCGGTGGTACGCATCGACACAGTGAAACGCGTATCAAACCCTCTGGGAAACCTGTTTGGAGGTGGACCAACCACCCAAAAACAAGCTGGGCAAGGTTCTGGATTCATCACACGCTCTGATGGCCTGATCTTCACGAATGCGCACGTTGTGGAAGGCGCAGACAAAGTGGCCGTCACCTTGCCTGACGGTCGCAGCTTTAGTGGACGCGTGCTTGGCGGCGACCCCCTTACCGATGTAGCCGTGGTGCGAGTGGTGGCTGAAAAATTACCCGTCGCACCCCTTGGAAACTCGAACGCGCTGAAGCCCGGTGAATGGGCCATCGCGATTGGCAATCCTCTTGGGCTCAACAACACAGTCACAGCGGGCATCATCAGCGCCGTGGATCGCACCAATGCCGTAGGAGAAGGTCAGCGTGTTCCGTACATCCAAACCGACGCTGCTGTGAATCCAGGAAACAGCGGTGGTCCCCTCATCAACGCCGCCGGACAAGTGATCGGCATCAACACAGCGATTCGCCAAGCACCTGGCGCGGGACTGAGTTTTGCCATCCCGATCAACTTGGCCAAGCGCATTGCCCAACAAATCATCAGCACCGGTCAGGCCTCCCACCCGTTTATCGGTGTGCGGCTCCAGAGCCTGACCCCCCAGTTAGCTAAGGAAATCAACGCGACAAGCAACCTTTGCACCGTGCCCGAGCTCAACGGCGTGCTCGTCATTGAAGTCGTAGAGGACAGCCCCGCAGCCAAGGCTGGCATCAAGCCTTGTGATTTGATTCGAGACGTGAATGGCGCCGCCGTCAACGACCCCTCTGAAGTTCAGCTGGCTGTTGACCGAGGACAGGTGGGCAAGGCCATGCCGCTGATTGTGGAACGAGGCGGAGAACAGCAAACCCTGGACGTGATTCCAGAGGAACTACCACGCCGAGGATGAGTCAGTCGTCACCCATCCCAACCCTGGTTGTGATGGCTCGCTGGCCAGCTAATGGCCGCTGCAAGCGTCGCCTGGCCGCCGACATTGGAGGCGAGCAGGCAGCCATCATCCAGCAACGTCTCACCGCCCATACCTTTGCTGTTGCCAAGGCACTCAGCGAGCAGGGTGACGTGGATGTTCAAGTGGCGATGAGCGGTGTCGGTCTCCGATCAGCACAACGCTCACTGCGCTCCTTACCGCCCTGCACCCTCGTGGATCAGGGGAGGGGAACGCTAGGGGCTCGCATGCTCCGCCAAATTCATCATGCGCGCTTTGGGCGGCACAACAAGCCAGTGATCGTGATCGGAACCGATCTTGCAGATCTTTGCCAAAACGATCTGCTCCATGCCATCCAGAGGCTGCAAAACCAGCCTCTGGTGCTCGGCCCCTCTGCTGACGGCGGGTATTGGTTGCTAGGGCTGGCCCCTGCCTTAACGCAGCGACAGCTCGATGCACTCTTTACTGCCGTGCCATGGGGAAGCAACAAGGTGTTGGACATCACTTGTGCTCGCGCTCGGGGACTGGGGATCACCCCCCATCAACTCAGCATGAAAAACGATATTGATTGTTTGGCTGATCTCAGCTCATGGCAGCGATGAGCGCTAACACCCTCACGCTTGGCGTGGTCATTCCTTGCCTCAATGAGGCGGAGCGTCTCCCACTGCTCCTCGCAGACCTACAGCGCTGGCCACACTCCATCGAGATCACGGTTGTTGATGGTGGCAGCAACGATCACAGTCATCGCATCAGCTCTCTCGCTGGTGGCCACTTCATCACAAAGCATCCACCTGGCCGCGGCAAGCAACTTGCTGCAGGCGCCCAGCACTCCATCCGGCAAACCCAAAGCGAGTGGCTCCTTTTTCTCCACGCTGATAGCCGTCTACCAAGCCACTGGGGAAGCAGCGTGCTGCGTGCGATTCAGGATCCTGAAGCCCAACGATTCGCATGGTTTTTTGACTTGCGTATTGACCCAAGCACTCCGGCCCGACGCCTGCTGGAAGGGGTGATCGCCCTGCGGAGCCGCTGGTGCCAACGTCCCTATGGAGATCAGGGGCTGCTGCTACACAAGTCCCTCTATGAGCGCAGTGGTGGCTATGCACCCTTGCCGTTAATGGAGGATCTCGACCTTGTGCAACGACTCAGCCAAGTCACCCGCTTGCGTGCTCTTGGCCTGATGATCACCACCGATGGCCGTCGCTGGCAGCGGGGGGGCGTGTTGCGCCGCAGCCTTGAGAACGCCAGGTTCCGTCGTCGCTGGCGGCGAGGCGAATCTCCAGAAGACTTGGCTGCGGACTACTACGGAACACCCTCTTAACCATTCAATTGGAATACCAAAAACCACAACGGTGACCATTGGGCTCTAAGTCCCAGCCGAGACGGTCATAAAAAGGCAGCACCCCCGGATCGGCGAAGAGTGTGGCGCGCTCCGTTCCCATCTCTTTCAGAGCCTCAAGGATGTAATCCATCAATTGACGCCCAAGGCCGGCACCCTGATAAAGGGGGTGAACGGCCACATCCCAAATCGTGGCTTCAAGCACGCCATCTCCTGTGCAGCGTGCGAACCCCACCAAACGTGGAATGCGCGGGTCATGGCGCCACAGCCCCACCCTGAGCAAGCTGTTATCAAGAGCCTTACGAACGCGCCGAACCGGCCTACGACTCCACCCCACCGCTTCTAAGAGCTGTTCCAGCTCGACTAAATCCATCGGACGAGACTGGCTGAATACCAGGCTCAGCTGGGTATTGGACATTTCACAGATCCGAGCCTCTTTCCCATAGGAATGAACCAAAATCTCTTGGGTGAGAGAGGAAGTACTAGTCACCCTGTTCTGCGACGATTCCTTAATCCTGACGCACCGATGACCTCTGATCTGCTGCTGATCGCCGTACACGGTTGGATGCTCAGCCGAAAGGTCTGGGCACCGTTTGAAGCGAGCTGGACACGTCTAGACACTTCCATTCCTTTGTGGTGTCCTGATTTACCCGGATTTGGAGTGGAGTCGCGACCTCCCCAGCTTCGACCAACCTTGGCGTCCTACGGACAGTGGCTTGCGGAGCAGATTCACCTTCAAGCCAAGGGTCGCCAAGTGGTCTTAATGGGCCACTCGCTAGGCGGAAGCATTGCCCTGCATGCGGAAACGTCCCTGCGTCGAGAATGGAATCAGCCACTTTCGGGGCTTGTGATGTTGGCGGCAGGAGGTGGGATCTACCAACCCAGGCCGTTTCGACGTCTCAGGTTTGGAGGGCAATTAATTTTGAAACTGCGTCCCAGTCAGTGTCCAGGACCCATCGGCAAGTTGGGGCCCTTTCAAGCGGAAAAGCGGGCTGCACTTGGGCTTTTGGTGAACAGCACAACCCGAGGAGCTGTCAAACAGATTCCAAACCTGGTTGCGGGATTAGGGGCGGAAAACCTATGGATTAGCGGTGAACAAGACCGCGTAATGGAACCCGGATATGTGCAACACCTTGCTGAATACAGCAACAAACACTGCCTAAAAGAACTCAAGAAGTGCGGACATCTGGCGATGCAGAGCCATCCTGACCTTCTTGCAAAAACCATCCATCACTGGCTCATCGATCAAAGCCTGGCGAGTCCTCGCTCCTGAAGATCCGCAAGTTCGGCGTACAAACCGCCACTGGCCCTCAATTGAAGATGGGTTCCCTGCTCGATCAGGCTCCCTCGGCGAAGCACCAAAATCCGATCAGCCGCCTCAACAGTGGCAAGTCGGTGGGCAATCACCACTGCGGTGCGGCGGTTGAGAAGACGATCTAAGTCCCGCTGGAGGGTGGCTTCCGTGGAGGGATCCATAAACGCAGTGGCTTCATCCATCACCAGGACGGTTGGGTTTCTAATGGCCACCCTGGCCACAGCAAGCAGCTGTCGTTCCCCAGAACTGAGATTCCCGCCCCGCTCTCTTAATTCGGTTTCCAAGCCTTCTGGCAATCGACCTAGCAGAGGATCTAGGCCGAGATCACGGCAAACCTCTTGCAATTTCTGATCAGCGAGGGGCTGATCCAAACGCAAGTTGTCAGCCACCGTTCCACTGAAGAGAAAGGTGTCTTGAAGCACAACACCCAACTGTCGACGCAGCTCTTGCAAAGGCAAAGTGCGAATGTCCTGGCCATCAAGAAGGATTCGTCCGCGCTGGGGTTCGTACAACCGGCAGAGAAGCCGAATCACCGTGGTCTTGCCTGATCCAGTGGGTCCAACAAGCGCAACATGCTCACCAGGTGCGATCCGAAAACTGAGTTTTCGAAGGATCGGCTCGTCTTTTCGATAGGCAAAGTCCACCCCTTCAAAGATCACCTCACCTCGGGCTTGTGAGGCAGAAGCCTTCTGGAGAAGCGCTGAACCAACGGTGGCGCCATGGTCAACAATCTCGAGAGGTTCCTCCAGCAGTTCTCCGATCCGTTCCACGGCTGTCAGCCCCCCCTGAATCTGTGTAAACCGCTCAGCCATTTGGCGCAGTGGATCAAACAGACGCTGTGAATAGAGGATGAAGGTCGTGAGCGTGCCAAGTCCCATTGCTCCTGCTGTGACCATCCATCCACCAAGAGCAAGGACCAGGGCAACGGCGCCTAAAGACACCCACTCCAAAAAGGCAGAAATGCTGCTGTCAAAAAAAATCGTTCCATTCACGGCACTGCGATACGCCAATCCAGTTCTCTGAAACCGATCTCCATTCACGGCTTCACGGCGAAACATCTGCACAACTTCGAGGCCCTGAAGGTTCTCCTGAAAGTCAGCATTGAGCTGTGAAAGCTCCTCTCTCACTCGGTAATTGGCCTTGCGATAACGCCTTTGGAGCCAAACAATCACGATGGTGACAGGCACTTGGGTCACCAACAACAACAAACCCAAACGCCACTCGATCAGCAGCATCGAAACCGCAATGACCAACAGGCTGACAAGGTCACCGAGCACACCGACGGCACCGCTCCCAAACACCTCAGCCAAGGCATCCACATCGCTCGTGAGGCGAGTCAGGAGCTTGCCCACAGGCATGCGGTCATGAAACCGCAGAGACAAACTCATCGCATGCGCGAACAAGTCCTTGCGGATTCGAGCGGTAAGCCGCTGGCCAACGGCTTGAATATTGAACGACTGGACCCCCTGAAGAGCCAAGCGAACCAGAACGGAACCCAGCAACATCGTGATGATCAGCCGGATCGCAACCGTGCTGTCGAGCCCCTGAAAAAGAGGAATCACCGATTCGTTAGCGGCCCCACCGACACGCCGAAGAACGGCAATCGCCTGACCGACCAACAGCGGCTGAATCGCACCGGCAAGTGCCACAGGAATGAGCAGAACCAACGTGAGGGTTAGTCGTCGTCGGTCTCGACCCAAGTAACGACCAAGCCGCTTGACCCGCTGAAAATCCGAACCAGCCATTAGCTGGCCACCTTGGACGCTGCTGTTGTGGAACGCATCGCTTCAACGATCTGGCGCAAATCGCCTTGATCGAGGCGCAGTGACAGGGGGTGACCCACCAGGCGAGCTGTTGTGTGGAAGAGATCTTCGATCGCGACTAAACCGTTGTCACGCAGGGTCCTGCCGGTAGCGACCAAGTCAACAATCGCCTCGGCAATTCCAGTGATCGGACCAAGCTCCACTGATCCGGTGAGGTGGACAAGCTCGACAGGGAGGTCGATGGCATCGAAGTGGTCGCGTGCACACCGAGTGAATTTGCTTGCCACTCGGCAATGGGGCGGTAGATCCGTCGCTCTTTGGTATCCGCTGCTGGCTTTCACAGCCACTGCCATTCGGCAACCACCAAAGCCCAGGTCCACCAACTGCGCAACGGGCATTTGATGCTCCCGCAAAACGTCGTAACCCACCACTCCAAGCTGTGCCTGGCCGTATGCCACATAAACGGGAACATCTCCGTTCCTCACCAGCAGAGCTCGGGCACGTCCACATGCTGAAGGAACCATCAGTTGCCTGTTATCCGGGTCAAGAACTGCCGAGAAGTCGAGACCGGCCGCCGCAAAGCGGGCCACTGATTCTTTTAGAAGCGCTCCCTTGGCTAGGGCGACAGTGATCATGGAATCAAGCGTTGAGCAGAACTGTAACGATGGCGAAGCCCTCCACGATTGATGGCATCCACCCAGTTGCTGTCCTCAACGACAACATCGTCTGGATTTGGGTGCATGGAGATCAGGCCGTCGTCATCGATCCTGCCGTCTCTGACCCCATTGTCGACTGGCTCGACAGACGTGGATTGGAGCTCGTTGCAGTGCTTCAGACCCATCACCATTCCGACCATATCGGCGGGACTCTTGGACTTCTTCAACGCTGGTCATCCGCTGAAGTCATCGCTGCCGCAGACGACCAAGAGCGAATCCCATTTCAAACTCTGTCCGTTCGCGATGGAGACGAGATCGAGCTCCTAGGCAGGCCCATCAGGGTTCTGGATGTACGTGCCCACACACGCGCTCACATCGCTTACTGGTTGCCACAGCGAGAGATCTCAACCTCCCTCACCAGTGTGTTGTTCTGCGGCGACACCCTGTTCAGCGGCGGATGTGGACGACTCTTTGAGGGAACACCTGCCGACATGCACCGCGCCTTGCAAAAGCTGGGATCACTGCCACCAGAAACCCTGGTCTGCTGCGCTCACGAATACACCGAGGGGAATCTGCGCTGGGCCGCGCAACAGGAGCCTGAAGATGCCCTCATTAGAAAACGACTAATTGAGGTTCAAGCAAAACGTCGGTCAGGCTCCCTGTCCCTTCCCAGCAGCATTGCCGAAGAGTGGCGCTCTAATTTGTTTTTAAGGGCAACCAGCTCCGAAGAGCTGGGCCGTCTGCGTCAACACAAAGACAGCTGGAAAGGCTGATCCCATCAGCTCAACACTGGCAGCGATAAACACTGAGGGTGGAGCAAAACCTCACTGTTTTGTTGCAATGAAAGCCTGCAGCGCAATCCCCTTTGATGGTCTTCAGCAAGAGGCCTGATCAGACGCAACTGCTGATCTCCGATCTGAATGCGATAAAGCCAAGAACGGCCCAAAAATTCCCGCCCCATCACATAGGCGTCACCTGCTGCATCGGGTTCCAAATTGATCAAAGCAGGGTCAATCAAGACCGTGGCATCTTCTGAAAGCTCCATGGATCCCTGCCCTTCTGGAATTTCAAGATCGCCCAGCAAACAACGCAACAACGCATTCGATCCGTCCCTCCAGACCGGGAGCACATTGCGCTGAAGAACAAACCGCCCCACAAAAGGCGTTGCCGGGGCCTCCACCAACTCGCGGGGCGTGGCGCATTGATGGAGATGGCCGTCGCGAAGGATTGCAACCCGACCGCAGATAGCAAGGGCTTCCTCAGGGTCGTGGGTTACTAGCAAACCACTAGCCCCGCACGCACTGAGCACTCCTGGGAGCTCACTGCGCAAGCGCAAACGCACTTCAACATCAAGGTTGGAAAAGGGCTCATCTAGCAACAAAACAGAGGGTGCAGGAGCGAGCGCCCTGGCAAGAGCCAAACGCTGACGCTGCCCCCCCGACAATTCATGCGGATAGCGTCCCTTTAAATCGGATAGGCCCAGAAGTTCCAGCAACCATGACGCCCTGCTGGTGTCCTGACCGCGACGAAGTCCAAAGCACGTGTTTTCCCAAGCATTGAGATGGGGAAAGAGGGCGTAGTCCTGAAAGACCATGCCCACGCCACGGCGCTCTGGTGCAAGGTTCAAGCGGGACGATGCGACGTCATTTCCATGCAAACGAACCACGCCTTGGCTTGGGTGTTCAAAACCAGCAATTAAGCGCAAAAGTGTGGTTTTCCCGCATCCAGACGGCCCCAGCAAACCCACAAGTTCACCCGTCTTCAGCTGAAGGTTGATGTCTTTCAAAGTCCAAGCTTCATCTGCGCCGCCGTAGCGATGGCAGAGACCATCAAGTTCAACCGGGCACGACTCCATCAGCACGGAACGCGAAAATGTAATGGCATTCTGAGCCGTATTCATGTCATCAACCCCATTAAAGGCGGTTATCACCCAAGAAGCACCAGCACCGGTTGGGCCATACAACCAGGCTGTGATCGCCGGTGGGTGGCTGTATTGCTCAGGTCAAATTCCTCTTGATCCTGCCACTGGAGCAATGGTGGGAGAAGGGAATGTGGAAGCAGAGACTCGCCAAGTGCTGCGCAACTTAAAAGCTGTTCTTCAGGAGGCCGGCACCGACCCGTCTCACGTCGTTCGCACCACTGTGTTCCTCGTGGATCTCGGCGACTTTCAAGCCGTAAATGCAATTTATGCCGAGATGTTTGGAGATGGGGTCAGCCCTGCCAGAGCTTGCGTTCAGGTTGCAGCGTTGCCCAAGGGCTCGAAAGTTGAAATTGATTGCATTGCCTGGCTGAACTGAGGATCAAATGGGTCTTCCACCAGAGGGGGGGGCCCGCGGTTTCTTAAGTTGAGAAGATGCTGAGAAAACCTATGGCCCAAGCCAAGCTGACCATTGGCGAACTCGAAGCGGGCTACCCCCTGTACTGCAAAGCATTACGCAGGCTTCTAAAGGAGGGGAGAAGCATCAAGGACATTGAACGAACCGTGTGCTGGGGGCACCTGGAAACGCTGAATCGCTGCCTTCCGGGTCGCTACAAAGCACCGTCCTATTTGCTGGCGTTGATTCGGAGAGATCTGGACCAGCCCAAACACTAAATACTCAAAGAGCATCCAAAATCGTTGTTAAAGGTTGAGAAGGATCTTGCCCCTCGATCTCACCCTGAAACACGCGACTTGCCAAGACATCCTCTACTTCAATGGTGGTCAGATCATCGCGACTAAGATTTGGCTCAAGACGAGAAAATAAGCGGTTCGCTTGACGAAGCCTCAAGCGATCGAGAGCATTTCGAATCGAACGGGCATTCGCGAAAAATGGTAACTGGCGTCGCCTCTTGATATAACGACTGAAGGCATCGCGCGCTGGTTCACTGAAATGATAATCCTGCTGAGTGAGCAGAAGAAGTGCGATCTCCATGAGCTCTTCCTCGCTATAATCAGGGAAATCAATATGATGAGCAACTCTTGAGGAAAGACCAGGATTAGACTGATAAAAGTTAGCCATACGATCCTTATAACCAGCAAATATCACCACAAAGTCTGACCGCTGCCGCTCCATATCTTGCAAGAGAATTTCAATAGCCTCTGCTCCATAATCACGCTCATTATCTGACTTATAGAGATAATAAGCTTCATCAATGAATAGAACACCGCCCAAGGCACGCTTAATCATCTCACGAGTCTTAGGTGCAGTATGTCCAACATATTGGCCAACAAGATCGTCGCGGGTCACAGTCACGACATGCCCCTTACGCAAATAACCAAGCCGATGAAGAATTTGCGAAATTCGCTTAGCAACCGTGGTCTTCCCCGTCCCGGGCCTGCCGGTAAATGACATATGCAACCCTGGGGCTGTGCTTTGCAAGTTCAACTGTTGACGGGCACGATCAACAAGAAGCAAAGCCGCAATTTCACGAATGCGGGTTTTCACTGGCAGCAAGCCAATGAGCTCCTGGTCAAGTTGCTGAAGAACCTCCGCAACACCTGAATCGGCATAAGCAGCCGCCAGATCAACAGAAGAGGGCATCAATTTCTAAAGCAAAGCTACGGTCGGCATCACTGAGCTGGCTATCACTGCCTTCAGTTTCTGGACGTAGGGTGATATTCACGTAGGTGCGACCAAAACTAATATCAGGAAATCTCTGCTTAGCTTCGCTGAAGTCACCAAGCCGATCAAGAAAATCACGCGTGGCGCTGTAGCTATCAAACTCAAAGCGGCGCTCCAGGCAAACTGGCCTTTTGCGTTCATGCCATTGGTCCATAAAACCACCTTGCCATCAAGGACAAACCTAGTAGAGAACGCGCCATAAACCAAATCAATCATCAAAGCCAAGAGACAGAGCAACGAAAAATAGAAAACAAGTTCACAGAAAGAAGAGCAAAAGATCAACTCCAATTACAAAGCAAAGTCAGGGATCATATACATCAAAAAGACATAGGAAAAAGATTACCCCTTAAGCCAAAAAAGACAAACAAAGTGACGACCCAGCCAGCCAGCAAAAAGAGATACATAGTAACGATAATTATGATACATAGCACAAGCGCAAGAGAACAGAAAAGAAGAGATCGGCCAGTA
>Ga0315315_10004204_pt1 | contig 13271 bp, 3 predicted proteins | sample M140m3416metaG_FD_203699 | JGI IMG/M metagenome (GOLD analysis project Ga0315315, IMG submission 203699) | Ammonia-oxidizing marine archaeal communities from Monterey Bay, California, United States - M1 40m 3416 | ecosystem: Environmental > Aquatic > Marine > Intertidal zone | place: USA...
CGTCCAACTCGTCTCGATGCCCAAAAAAACTCGTCAAGGACGCTCGGCTAACACACTCCTATCCGCAACTTCTCGCAATAAAGCAAAAAAGAAGTACCGAGGACAAGGAAAATAGATTAAGGGGGGAGCAATCCCCCTTTTTTTATTGTTAAATAGTAAAAACATACTAAAATTATGGAAGACTCCAAAAAGAAGATGTTAAGAGAGGTTTCTCATGACCGTCTTACTCCTAAAAAACGTGATGATTTAGTGCAAAGTGAAATATTTGGTGATTTTGAAGAGGATGAACTTGACTATGACGACCAAATGATGATTATTTGAAACAATCATTTATAATCCTTAATAAATAAACAATAATCGCCGTATTAGTGTGCCAGTAGAACGGGTAAGTCAAGGTTTTAAAGATATAAGTATGACATTTCAGTCCAATCCACTGAATGATGACCTTATTGCGATTAAAAATGAGAACGCAGTTGCCCGTTCTATTAGAAATATCGTCTTTACATTACCTGGAGAGAAGTTTTTTAGTGCTTCATTTGGTTCAAGGATTACAGAATCTCTATTTGAGAATATAGATGATATAAATGCAACTCTTATTGCTGATGAAATTCGTGAATCAATTAATATTAATGAACCAAGAGTAGAATTACGTAATGTAGAAGCATTTGCTGATTTTAAAAATAACGGTTTTGATGTAATTATCACATATAATGTGATTGGATCAGAAATTCCATCACAAGAATTACAATTTGTTTTGCAGTCAAGTAGGTAAAAATGCCATTAGCTAACTTTTCTAACCTCGATTTTGATGAGGTTAAGACAACTTTACAAGAATATCTAAAATCTAACTCGAATTTTACGGATTATGACTTCGAGGGATCTAACCTATCAACAATTTTAGACGTTTTAGCATATAATACCTACATAACATCTTATAATGCGAACATGATCACTAATGAAGTGTTCATCGATACCGCAACTTTAAGAAAAAACATAGTTTCACTAGCAAGAAACATAGGTTATGTACCCCGTCCAAGGCAAGCAGCAAGGGCAACAGTATCGTTCTTTGTTAATACTGATGGAATTACACCAGCACCTGCTACGGTGACTCTTAAAAGGGGTCCAGTAGCATCTTCGGCAGTAACTTTTGCTGGACAATCTTTTGTTTTTTCAATTTTAAGTGATATTACGGTTCCTGTTTCTAATGGGATTGCAACATTTAATGATATTGAGATTTATGAAGGAACTTTATTGACTCAAACTTACACATATTCTGCAAGAGTACCAAATCAGAAGTTTATTTTACCAAATATTGGTGTTGATACTGATTTAATAGAAGTTACAGTCAGTCCAACTGAAGCTTCTGCAACACAAACAAAATATAGTTCTCAGGATAGTCTTTTTGACGTAAAAAATGACTCAAAAGTTTATTTTTTACAAGAAATTGAAGATGAAAGATATGAAATATTTTTTGGGGATGGAATTTTTGGAAAAGCACTAGAAGATGGTAATTTTATTACAATAAATTACATCACTTCTAACGGTGATGCTGCAAATGGAGTAAGTTCCTTTAATTTTTCGGGAAGATTGCAATATACAAGAAATGCAAGCACATATAATATTACAACTGGTATATCTTTACTTACTACAGGCATAATTGCTGGTGGTGGAGAGGATATTGAGTCCGTAGAGTCAGTTAGAAAGTTTGCTCCACGAATTTATGCCTCCCAAAACAGAGCAATTACTGCAAATGACTATGAATCACTAGTTCCTTCAAAAATTTATCCAGAAACGGAGTCAATTTCAGTTTTTGGTGGAGAAGACCTTATTCCCCCACAATATGGAAAAGTTTTTATTAGCATAAAACCAAAAAATGGTGATTTTTTACCAAATTTGATCAAAGAACAGATAAAGTTAAAATTGAAGAAGTATGCAGTAGCAGGAATTATACCAGAAATCCTTGATTTGAAATATCTTTACCTTGAAATTGATTCAAAGATATATTATAACTCAAATCTTGCAGAATCCGCAGATGCTGTTTCTAGTATTGTTCAAAATAATGCAAATAAGTATGCGGAATCCTCAGAAGTGAACAAATATGGTGCTAGATTTAAATATAGTAAATTCTTGTCTATAATTGATAATAGTAATGAAGCAGTAACTTCTAATATTACAACAGTAAGTATGAGAAGAGACTTAAGAGTTGTATTAAATTCTTTTGCTGAGTATTCTATTGGTTTTGGTAACGAATTTTATATAAAAAGAATGAGTGGTTATAATATTAAATCATCTGCATTTAGAATTGCAGGAATAATGGATGATGTTTACATTTCAGATCTACCTAATACTAATAGATTAACTGGATCACTATTTTTCTTCTCTTTACCATCAATAGATTCCCAATCTCCAATTATTCGCAAAAGAAACGTTGGAACGATTGATTATAAGAGTGGTGTTGTTACTATCAATCCAGTCAACGTTCAATCAGGAATGATTAAGGATGGTCAAACAGTTATTGAAATTTCAGCATGTCCTAGATCTAATGATGTGATTGGATTACAGGATCTTTATTTGCAACTAGATATTAATAACAGTTTATTTGATCCTATTATTGATGAAATTGCTTCTGGATTAGATCCTTCTGGTTCTAACTATATTACTTCATCAAGTTATCATAATGGCAATCTAGTTCGTGTTGGAGGTCGTAATAGTGGAGGTAATTCAACAACAGCTACTAGATCTTCTTCAACCGTATCCCTTTACTAAGATAGAATAGTATATAAAATGTCTACAAAAAAAATCCAGTTTAATAATATTGTTCAGAATCAACTTCCTCGATATGTCATAGATGAATATCCACTAGTTGTTGATTTTTTAAAAACATATTATCAGGGGCAAGAGTATAAAGGTGGACCAATAGATTTGGTTCAAAATATTGATGCATATACAAAGATTGATGAACAAGTCGGTCTTACTGAATATATTGGATTGGGTGCTTCTATAGGAGTTAGCAATCAAACAATTCAAGTTGATATGAAAAATAATCCAACAGGAACTCTGGGTTTTCCAGATTCTTATGGATTATTAAAAATTAACGATGAAATTATTACATATACTGGAATAACTACTTTTGCATTTACAGGATGTGTTAGGGGATTTGTTGGAGTTACATCTTATCAAGATCCTACTCATCTTGATGAATTAGTATTTGAAACTTCAAGTGCAGCAGAACATAATAAAGGAGATTCTATACAAAACTTAAGTTCTCTTTTTCTTAAAGAGTTTTTACTTAAGTCTAAACATCAACTTACACCTGGACTTGAAGGGAAAAAATTATCTTCCAATTTAGATCAAAATATTTTTATAAAACAGTCAAAAGACTTTTATTTAAGTAAAGGTACTGATAGAGGTTTTGAAATTCTATTTAAAGCTTTATATAATGAAAATGTAAAAATTATAAGACCTTCTGAATTTCTTTTTACACCATCTAATGCAAATTATAAAATAACAAGAGATTTTGTTGTAGAACCAATTTCTGGTGATCCAACAAATCTTGAGTTATCCACTTTATATCAAAATACGGATAAAAATAATAATATTGATAAAGCATATGCTCCTATAACTCATGTTGAATCTATAAATGTTAGTGCTGGAACTACATTTTATAAGTTAAGTTTAGATGCTGGATATAATAGAGATTCTAGAGTAGAAGGTTCTACATATGGAACTTTTATTACTCCACCTAGAACAAGAGTAATTGGAGAAATTGGTGCAGGTATTACTTTTGTAGATGTAGATTCAACAGTTGGTTTTGCAAGTACTGGAGAATTACATTTTACATATATTGATAATACAACAGGTGTTAGTTCATATACATCTAAAAATTTAACTCAATTTTTTGGATTGAGTGGAATTGGTAAAACTATATTAAGTGGATCTACAATAGGGATTAATACTTTTGCATATGGAAAATCTGTAGTAGATCCTGATGATACAATTGAAGTAAGAATCACATCAGTTATTGATGATTTAGAGTATTCTAGTGATAATTGTCTTTATACAGATGGAGACATTATAAAAATAAAAACTTTAGGTATTGGGGATACTGGATTTAAATTGGATGAGTGGTTTTACAACGTAGCTGCTGTATATAAGATTGATAGTATTGATCTTAAAGATGATTCTGATTTTACCTATGAAATTACCCTAACTACTGATCATGATTTTAAGGTTGGGGATAAATCTGTTGCTATTTTGGTTGGTAGTGATGGTAGAAATTTACCAGTATCTGATATAACGCAATTAACTTCTTCAAGATCTTTTGTTATTAAAGGTCAGGGTGAAGTCGATACAAATTTAAAATATACGATAGAAAGGCAAATTTTAAAAACAAATGCTATAAATTTCCCTGAAGCATCTGTTAATTCTACAAATATACAAAACGTATATAAAGATAAAAAAACAGACAAATTATTAATAGCTTCTAATTCTATTCCAACCTACGGATCTCAGTCATTAGGTGTTAGTGATGGTAAAATTGTCTTTAGTGGAAGTTTTAGTGGTGATGAATATGAAATTATAACAAGTGCTACAAAAACTCCATCTGGAGTACCTATCTATGATCATGGATTCTATACTGGTGATTCAATTTATTATACACCACAAATAATTAATGATGCATATGTAGATCCTACCAGTGGGACTTCTATAGAAAATTTTGTAGTTAAATCATCTATAATGGATGAAGGTCTTTACTTTGTAAAAAGAGTAAATGGAACAACACTTAAATTTGCAAAAAGTGGTTCCGATCTTTATAATGATAAATTTGTTAATGTTGATAATGATGACACAAGAACTGGTATTGTAACTGATAACAAAATATCTCCATTTAAATTTAATAATAAAACTTTAGAATCGCAAAAAATATTAAGACAGGTATGTCCGATTGAAAATACAGGAACTGTATACGAAACTACTCCTGGTCATACTGGTATATTGGTTAATGGTGTAGAAATATTAAACTACAAATCTTTTGATCAAGTTCATTATGGAGAATTGAAAAATATAGATGTTCTTTCTGGTGGAAGTGGGTATGATATTATTAATCCACCATTTTTACATATTAAAGATTCTGTTGGAACAGGTGCTACGGGATATGCTGCTGTATCTGGATCTTTAAGGGATATTAGAATTATTGATCCAGGATTTGATTACCAAGCACCACCAACATTAAAAATAACAGGTGGTAATGGATCAGGTGCTCGTGTTTCTGTAAATATGGAATTAATGGAACATTCTGTTCCATTTGATGCTGATTCTCCAAGAGTGGGTCTGGGAACAACTGGTAGTTTGCCTTCTACAATTGGATTTACGACTTATCATAAATTTAGAAATGCAGAACAGGTTTTATATGTTACAGATAATCAAGAAGTTGTTGGTGGACTTACCACAAGTTCAACTTACTATGCTGCTGTTGTTGGAACTGGTGGAACGACTATAAGACTTCATAAAGATGAAGCAGGTGTTCTTGCAGGTATTAATACAATTACATTAACATCTAGGGGATTAGGAAAACATTTTATAAAATCTTTTGATAAAAAATCAATAGTTGAATCGATTAATATAATCTCAGGTGGAAGTGGGTATCAAAATAAAAAAAGAACTGCTGTATCTTCAGGTATAGACACTTCTTCAAATTCTATAAAAATTGAAAATCATGATTATAAATCTGGAGAAATTGTCACATATACATGTGATGGAACTCCAATAGCAGGACTTACAACTGCTACTGATTTTTATGTAACTAAGGTAGATAATAATAATTTCAAACTTTCAAGTGTTGGGGTAGGAACTACTGCTAGTGATTTTTATTATAAGACAAACCAGCATAGACCTCTTTCTTCAATTGGAGTTGGAACTCATGTTTTCAATTATCAAGATATTAGTTTAAGTATTACTGGAGACGTTGGTATAAATTCTGTAGGATCTGACACTTTTGAACTTAAAGTTCAACCTCTATTCAGAGGTGAGATTACATCTATTCATTTATCAAATAATGGTGTTGGGTATGGTGCGTCTGAAATTATTAATTTTAATAGAGAACCAGAAGTAACTTTATTATCTGGATCTGATGCTCAACTTACTCCTGTTGTAAGTGTAGATGGTAAAATTATTGAAGTTATTGTAGAAAATAAAGGTACTTATTATAATTCTCCCCCAAACTTACAAATTAATGGAGATGGTGTAGGTTGTGTTGCAACACCTGTATTGAAGATAGTTGATCTTAATGGAAATGCATCATCAGTTGGTATAGGAACGACTATTAATTATGTTTTAGATAGTGTTAATGTAATTCAAGAGGGAGGTGGATATACTAGGGAAAATACTTCTATTGATGTTATTAACTCTGGAATAGATTGTAAAGTTCGTTCAAATATTCAAAAATGGAGTGTTAATTTATTTGAAAAATATTATCAAACTCAACAAATTAGTGATGATGATGGAATCATAAAGGATGGTAATTTTGGATTGCAATATAATCATTTGTATGCACCTAGAAAGTTAAGACAAACTGTTTTTGCTACTAATCAAGAAGGTAAATCTTTATATGGTGAACCAGATTTAAGAAAAGTTAATGGGCAAGAAGTTCCATCAGATAATCATTCTCCAATTATTGGATGGGCATATGATGGTAATCCAATATATGGACCTTATGGATATGTTAAGAACGAAGGTGGAACTGTATCTCAGATGAAATCTGGGTATGTTGAAGAAGCTTCAATTAAAGAAAATAGACCACCATTAAGTATTTTCCCTTCTGGATTCTTTACTAACGATTTTACATATAAGGCAGTAAACGATGAAACTGTTCTGGATGAGAATAATGGAAGATTTTGTGTAACTCCACAATTCCCAAGTGGTACTTATGCTTATTTTGCAACAATTGATGATTCTGGTGCTGAACAAGGTGGACAATTTAATACTTATAAGTTACCAGTTTTTCCTTATTTGGTGGGTAAAAATTATTATTCAACTCCAAACGATTTTAACCTTTTATCTTCTTCAAATCAAAATAATTATCACTTAGATGATATTAGTGAGTATAACTGGTGTAGAAATACAACCCCTTATAATTTAATTCATGATGATACTGTATATTATCCTTATCTTCCAATACCTAATAAATTAGATCAAACCATAGAGGTTTTGGGAACTAAACCAGGTGTTTTAGAAAGTATTGGAATTGAAACTGGTGGTAACAAATATCGAATTGGAGATAAAGTAATATTTAATGATGAGGGTACTAGAGGATATGATGCAGCTGCTAAAGTTTCAAGACTTCTTGGTAAATCTGTAAGTAGTGTAAGTGCTGCCACTAGTAGTATAACAAATGTAGAAATATATCCTTCAGACCAAAAAGGAATCTATAGTCTTGTTTCTGCAGAACCTCATTATTGGATTAATAGAGATATTATTAAAATTTCTGGATTATCTACAACTTCTTCTGAAATTGGAGGAGTTTATAATGCTGGAATTACCTCTACAAAACTTAGTGTAACTGGAGTAGGAACTACTGCTGTTGCTATCGGAACTGATGGTGCTACAGGAATAGTAACTCATATTAGTGTTCGTGGTGATTTATCAAAACTTCAATCTAATGATATTCTTGGAATTGGAACAGAAACATTAAAACTATTGAATGTAGAACCTCTTCTTTCAAGAATTAGGGTTTTAAGAGCTGCTAATGGAGTTACAGGAGTTTCTCATACTGTAACTTCAGAAATTCTTGAAAAACCAAGAAGACTTACTGTTAATTCTGGTTTTACTTCTGATTATGAATATAGAGTTAATCAGCAGATTTATTTTAATCCTGTAGATTCAGTTGGTTTAGGTACAAGATCTGGAGTTGGTATTGGAACTACAATTGCATTTAGTAATCCTGGAATTGGATTAACTCAAAAATTTATTCAAACAAAGGCAATTTATATTCCACAACATGGATTAAAAACTGGTGATAAGTTAACATATTCTCCTAATCAAGGTGAAGGTCTTAATATTAGATGGGATGGATCAGATGCTGTTGATACAGGTATATCTACATTAACAGATGGTCAAACACTTTATGCTGGAGTTATTACAAATGATCTTGTAGGAGTATCTACTGTTAAGGTAGGTTTAGGTAGTACAGGTACTTTTGTAGGTATTGCAAGCACACAGAGGGGTAGTACAACAGTATTCTTCTCTGGAGTTGGTACTGGTGTTTATCATAGCTTTAAGACTAATTATGATGTAATTACTGGAGAAATGCGTAGAACTCGTGCAACAGTTTCTACTGGTGAAACTCATGGTCTATTAAATTATGAGAATGTTTACATGAATGTTGTTTCGGGTCTTACAACAACAGTTACTGTAAAGTATAATGATTATAATAGGAGAATGGTAATTGATCCAAAATCATATACCTCATCTGGAGTTAATACTACAACTAATGCGATTACAGTTAATGATCATGGGTATGATACAGGAGATAAGATTATTCATACTGTAGGAGTAGCATCAGCTTCTCCTGGTGGTTTAGATGATAATGGAATTTATTATATTGTAAAGGTTGATAGTAATACATTTAAATTAGCTGCAACTGGTTTTGACTCAAAAGAATCAAAACCAAATGTGGTTGGTATCACTAGCACTGGTGATGGGGGATTAATTAATCCAATAAATCCACCATTAAAAGTATATAAAAACTCTTTAGTTGAATTTAACTTATCCGATTCTTCTTTGTCTTATGCTGTACAATCTACAAATTATCCAGCATTTGTTTTGAATTTTTATACTGATGAAAATTTAACAAAACGGTGGGAAACATCTCTACAATCTACATCCTTTAATGTTACTAGAAATGGAGCTGCAGGAGTATCTACTGATGCAAAAGTAAAATTATCTGTTACTAACGATATTCCAGAAATTTTATATTATAGTTTAGATCCTATTTTTGAAAGCACATTACCACTTGTTAAAAAAGAAATAAAAGTTGATGCTGATGTTTTATCTGGAAATGAAGTACAACTTGTTGATAGTGATTATAGTGGTAAACAGACAATAACAATAGGTGCAACTAATCAGTTCTCATATACTTTAAAAGAATCTCCAGAAAGACTTTCTTATGGAACTACTTCACTTGTATCATATGAAACTGATAGTCCAACTGCCTATGGTGCAATTGGAGATTTTGAGATAACCAATCCTGGTAGAAATTATTATAGTCTTCCTGGTATTTCTACAATTAATAGTGAAGTTGGTGATGGTGCTATTATTGAACCAAAGAGTACTTCAGTTGGAAATATTAGAAAAGTAAAAGTTAAAGATATTGGATATGATTTTGCATCAGATATTACAGTAAAACCTGATGCTTCTCTACCTCAAATTATTAAGATAGATGCTTTAATGTCTGTTGAATCAATTGGAATAACTTCTTTTGGTAGAGGTTATATTTCATCACCAGATTTGATTCTTTTAGATGGAAAAACTGAAAAACCAATTCTTGATCTTGATTTAAAATATACTTTAGGAAATCCAAAGGTAGAAATTTTAAAGAATACTAAAGGTATTAGTAATGCAGCACCTACTATTATTACAGATAAAAATAGTAATGGTATTGGAATCGCAACTGTTGGATTTAATACAGAAAACTATGATGTAACAATACAGTTATCTGTTGGATTTAGCACTGCCGATACTTTCCCAATTGCTGTTGGGGATAAAGTATTCATAGAGGGTGTAGGTGTAGGAATAGGTACAACTGCAAGGGGATATAATTCTAAAGATTATGATTATAAACTTTTTGAAATAACAGCAGTTGATCAAAATTATGGAGGAATTGGTACTATTACATATAATCTATCTAATTATTTTACTGGATTAGCACCTGGGTTATCAGCAGGATCATTTGATTTTGTTAATTCTTCTGGAAGGATAGTTCCTCAGAAATTTATGCCTACATTTGATGTTGTATTAACACCTAATGAGTTTTCTAAGAATGAAGTAGTTACTGGTTCTATTAGTAGTACTAGAGGAACGGTTCAAAGTTGGAATGGATTAACAGGCATTTTAAGAGTTACTAGTACTAAAGGATTTTTTATTAATGATGTTCTAGAAGGATTATCTTCAGGAACTCAAGGTATTGCTTCATCTATCAAAACTTTTGATTCTTATATTAAATTAGATGCAACTTCAAGAGTTGAAAAGGGATGGGGAACTGATTCTGGATTCCTTAACGCAGATATACAAAGAATTCAGGATAGTGATTATTATCAAAATCTTTCATATTCTTTAAGTTCTAAAATTGACTATAATACATGGAATGAATCTGTTTCCCCTTTAAATCATACATTAGGATTTAAGAAATTTGCTAATTATCAATTAGAGTCAACGGCTTCCACTAGAGTTGGATTATCAACAGAATTATCTGATGTTTCTGTAGTAAATGATCTTTATGGTATTGGTAATTTAAATTGTGTATATGATTTTGACCTAGTAACTGAAAATGCTTTAGATATTAGTGGAGATGATGCTTTCTCTACAGAAATAACTTTCACAAGTAGAATTCTAGAAGATTATTCTGAATCAGTTGGAAATAGAGTCGTTTCTATTGATGATTTTAGTGGTACATTTAATAGCAATCCAAGAGCGACTAGGTTTAATACTGTTAATAGATTTACTTTGTCGGAGAGAAGAGCGTTAAAGTATATTACATTTGTAAGAGATAAGAGATTTACTGGTCAAAGACAATTGATGATTGTTGACCTTATTCATGATGATATTCGAGGATATATTAACCAATATGGAAGAGTTGAATCAGTTTATGATCAAGGAGATTTTGATTTTGCTCTTTCTGGTAGTGAAGGACAATTAAATTTCTATCCTATCAAATATTCTGTTAATGATTATTTTGTTGCTACTCTTTCATACAATCTAGATGATAATTTATTAAGCACTGGTAGTACTGTTATTGGTAGATCAATAGTTGATTCTGAAAGTGTTACAATAGGAACTGGAATAGGAACAACAACGATTGTTGGTATTGCAAGCACTTATAGATCTGCAAAAGTTATTATTAATATCAATCCTGATATTAGTGGTACAGAACATGAATATAATCAGTTGAATATTATTCATAATGGTGATGAAGTTGATATAATGGAATATGGAAGATTAACTACAGTTAATACTCCAGAATCAATTGGTGGTTTAGGAACTTATCGTGGTTATATTGATGGGACAGAACTCAAGGTTGATTTTATTGCCAATTCAAATGTTGGTATAGGAACAACTGGTGTTATTAATACAATTCTTGTTGGTATCGCAGATTCTGCCTATACTGGTATTGGTACAGTTGATCTCAAACATGCAAGGATAGAATCAAGAACAACCGAAATTACTTCTTCTTCTTCACCTGGAATTAATACTATTGGTTCATGGCCAGTTGAATATGAAGCAGGTTATGGAGTTATTCAAGTTACTGATGCAACCAATCAAGTTTATTCTATGTTTGAATTTGCTGCAATTACTGATTACATATCGGAGACATCAACAGAAACATTTGATGTAGAATTTGGTAATGTTGCATCTGGTGTTTCTCCAAGTGGACTTGGTACTTTTGGATCTAAAGTATCATCTGCAGGAACTGTTTCTTTACTCTTTACTCCTGTAGCAAGTATTAATGCACAAGTTAATGTGTATATGAATGCTATAAGAATACAGGATGATACTAAAGATACGATAGACTTTAATAATGGAACTATTGAAAGTGGATTTGGGGAATATGCAGGAACTGAGAGTGCGGTATTAAAAGGATTTGGATTATCACATAAAGGTGATCCAATTTTTAGAAAACCATTTAATGGTAGGGATAGTGACATAGTGGATGTTACTAATAATACTATTAATTTACCAAACCATTTCTTTGTTACTGGTGAAGAACTTGTTTATACAAATCCTGGTACTGGATATACAATGGCAATTGGAGTTGCTTCTACTGATGGATTTACTGGAGTTGGTACAACTACTTTATTACCAAGTAAAGTATATGCAGTTAAGGTTGATGATGAAACCATTAAGCTTGCAGAGAGTGTCTCTAAGGCACTTCAGACCGTCCCAGAGGTTGTTGATATCACAAGTGTAGGTATTGGAACTTCTCACTGTTTTAATGCCGTTAATCAGAATAAAAAAGCTCTTGTATCTTTAGATAATATTCTTCAATCTCCTATTGTATCTACTGCAGTAACCACCCAGACAGCAGGTCAAGTATTTACTACTGATGATCTTATTGAATTTGCTGGAATAACATCATTCTTTGGTGGTGACTTAATTAAAATTGGTAATGAAATAATTAGAATTGATTCTATAGGTGTATCTGGAAATGATAATCTTATTAGAGTTAGTAGATCTTGGGCAGGAACTACTTTGGCAGGATATGGTACAGGATCTTTAATTACCAAAGTTGGTGGTAATTATAATATTGTTGATAATACAATAAACTTTGTGGAAGCACCTTATGGTAATGTTCCTTTAAGCACGTCTACCAATCCACCAGATTCTAGAGATTGGGTAGGAATTGCAACTGGATCTAGTTTTGAAGGAAGAACATTTATGCGTTCTGGTGTTCCTGATACTGCAAATGAACCATATTGGAGAAATTATATTTTTGATAGCATTTCTTCCCAATTTACAGGACAAGAATCAGAATTTATATTAAAATCAGATGGGTCTAATGTTTCAGGAATTGTTACTGATAATGCTATTATTCTTATTAATGATGTCTTCCAAACTCCAAATATAGATGGGCAAGGTATTACTAACGAATATTCTATTACAGAAGATGCTACTGTTGGTGTTACAACAATTTCCTTTACAGGAACTGGAAGTTCTACTACTGATGCAAATGTAGGAACTTTACCTAGAGGTGGAATAATAGTTTCTGTTGGTTCTAGTGAAGGATTTGGATACCAACCTTTAGTTGCAGCAGGTGGTACTGTTACAGTTTCTGCTGGTGGTACTATTAAATCTATTAGTATTGGTAATACTGGTTCTGGTTATAGAGCAGGTATCCAAACAGTTAATGTTGGAATACAAACTTTAAGTCGTGTTGGTACAAATGTAATTGGAATAGGAACAGCACAAATTACTACTGGTAATATTACAGGAATTACTGTTACCAATATGGATCATCTTTTCTACTCACCTAGAAAAGTTGCAAATGTTGGATATAGTTC